>RRZT010635082.1_pt1 | contig 13535 bp, 13 predicted proteins | sample 2165551 | NCBI WGS metagenome assembly RRZT01 (sample SAMN10456910, study PRJNA506462) | wastewater metagenome | biome: wastewater; feature: sludge; material: wastewater sludge; isolation source: wastewater sludge with Escherichia coli K12::gfp cells carrying plasmid... | place: USA: Moscow, Idaho... | reverse complement strand
CGCCCTTCCGGAGGCGGAGCAGGCCGGCTCGCAGGTGGCTCTCGCGTCCGGCAGGCAGAGCGAACTGATCCTCGTCGAGGTGCCAGAAGCGGAGGCGGGCGAGGTCGCGAGCCTCGGCCAGGCCGGGGAGATGAGCGTTGTGCTCGGCAGCCTGTGATCCGTCCGAAGACCGGGTGGCCCCAGCCGCGCTGCTCGGTGAGTACCTGCGGAGAAACCGTCATGTCGTAGGTCCGGCCGGCCGGAACCTCGTGGGTCGACCTCTCCTCGGACGCGTCGGGCCGCGGTGATGTCCGCGAATCCGGGAAACGCGAAGTCTGGTGCTTATACTATTCCGGGTTGTCACAACAACCCCACCCGGAGTTGCGCCACCTGCAGCGCCGGGAAGCACCCCTCTCAGGGGCACACAGAAAGTCAGAATTCCTATGAAGGGCTTCAAAGAGTTCCTGATGCGCGGCAACCTCGTCGAGCTTGCTGTCGCTTTCGTCATCGGCGGCGCCTTCGCGACCGTCGTGACCGCCTTCACGACGATGTTCATGGACATCCTCGGCAAGCTCGGTGGCACCCCCGACTTCTCGGCGTTCAAGCCGGGTGGCGTGAGCGTCGGCGCCTTCCTGACCGCCCTGGTCGCGTTTGTCATCATGGCCGCCGTGGTCTACTTCGGCGTCGTGCTCCCCTACAACAAGGCCAAGGAGCGCTTCGAGAAGAAGGAGGAGGAGGTCCCCGCCTTCGCCACCTCCGAGGACCTGCTCGCGGAGATCCGCGACGAGCTGCGCGCACAGCGCCGCCCGTGACGCGTCGTCGGCGCTCCCGTCTCCGCCGATAGCATCCTGCCAGCTGGCACTGAGATCGCGGCGGATCGGGGGCCTCGACGACACCTCGGCACAAACGCAGAACAGGGCGTCCCCCATCGGGGGCGCCCTGTTTCGTGTCTGCGGATCAGCCCCAGTGCGGGGGCCGGTCGGCGGCGAGGCGCTGCTCGTCGCGGTTCAGACCCCGCTCGGCCATGAGCTCCCGGTGCAGGCCATCGAGGCCCAGTTCGCGTCGCGCCTCGGCCAGCGCAGCGTCGAAACGGGCGAAGCCGAGCCCACGGCGCTCCTCCAACGCGACCGCGAACGGCCATGCGGCCCGCTCGGCCTGCCGTGCGGCACGCAGTTCGCGAAGACGCCGCGGAGGAAAGCCGAGCGCCTCGAGCTGGGCGCCCAGCCGGGCCGGGTCGTCCAGCGGCAGTCGCTGACCGGTCAGGGCGAGGCCGATGGCCGAGGCGAGAGCCCCGTCAGTCGCCAAGGTGGGTGCCGGCGGGAATCGTGGCAGGGGTGTCCTCATCGGTCAGCTCGACATCGCCGAACACGACGACGCCCGGCTCGAAGGTCCAGTCGCCCTTCACCTTCAGGGAGTTCGCCTTCCGGAGCGAGGGGGCCGACGGGATGCGCCTGCTGAACTCGTCGACCAGCTTGTAGAACTTGGAGTCGAGGCTGATCTCTGGCGAGTTCTCCGTCGTGGCGACGAGCTTGCCCTCGCCGGTCAGGGAGTAGACGTCGGAGCGCAGCAGCAGCAGCTCGTTGGTCGTCTTCACCGGGAGGAAGCGGTCGCGGCCGACGCAGATCGCGGTGGCGCCCTCGAACACCTCGATCGCAGCGCCCATGGCGGACTCGATCTGGACGACCTCGGTCGATCCGGAGTCGGCCGGGTCGACGGTCTTCTCGTTGCGGATCAGCGGCAGGCCGAGCACCGAGTTGCGCTCGGTCAGCGCCTTGCGCAGCGCCACGAGGTCGAACCACAGGTTGTTGGTGTGGAAGAACGGGTGACGGTGCTCGTCGGTGAAGAAGTCCATCTCCTCCGGTGCCGTCTGGGCGGTGTCACGCAGGATCAGCTGGCCGTCGGCCTTGCGGACCGCGAGGTGTCCGCCCTTCTTGTCGTTGACGGTGCGGCGGCAGAGCTCGGCGGCGTACGGGGCGCCTGACTTGGCGAACCAGCCGGCGATCGTCGCGTTCGGCGCCGCGCCGAGGTTGTCTCCGTTGGAGACACAGGCGTAGCGGAAGCCCTGCTCCAGCAGTTGGTCGAGCACACCCCCCTCGAGCGCCGGATAGAGGTCGCCGTGACCGGGGGGACACCATTCCAGCGTCGGGTCGTCGGGCCACTCGACCGGAGTGAGGTCGTCGGCGCGGAGCTTGGGCTCCTGGTTCTGCATGAAGCTGAGGGGAAGGCCCTCGACCTGGAGCTCCGGGTACTTCGCAAGGTAGGACAGCGTGTCGTCCTCGGTGCGGAACGAGTTCATCAGGAGCAGTGGAAGGCGCGCGTCGTAGCGCTCGCGTGCCGCGAGCACCTGGCGCACGATCAGGTCGAGGAAGTTCTGCCCGTCGCGCACCTTCAACAGCGTCTTGGCCTTGTCGAGGCCCATCGAGGTGCCGAGGCCGCCGTTGAGCTTGATGATGACCGTCTTGCCGATCGCATCACGGGCCTCGAGGTCGGTGATGTCGACGTCGGTGAGCATCGGAGGGTCGAGCAGGGGCTCGATGGTGTCCTCTCGGATCACCCCGGTCTCCCCGGACTCCAGCATTTCGTAGAAGCGCGAGAAGACCTCGATCGCCGGGGCGGAGACCCCAGCGTCGACCATCTTCTGGCGGGCGGCTTCAAGGCCGGCTTCGGACACGACGTTTCCCTTCATGAGCGGACCGTCCGATCCTAACGGCGACTCGCTCACACGCGAACTGGCCCCGGAATGCGCTCGTCGCCACAGCGCGACTCACACGAGGCGCTCACTGCATGCACAGCTTGCGCACAGGTTGCGCCTGTTGTCTGAACACATCGACTTCAACGGCGAACCAGGAGCAGGAGACCAGACATGACGAGCTACCCGCACGAGGCGACGTTCACCGCACTCGGGATGCAGTGCCAGATCATCACGACCCGGCCGCAGGACCTGCTTGCGGCGGTCGACGAGGCGCTCGAGGAACTGAGTCGACTCGCGGCCGTCGTCTCCTTCGAGGACCGGCACTCAGAGGTGTCGCGCCTCTCCCGGCTCGCCTCCTTCGCCGAGGTCACCGCTCCGGCGAGCGCCCTCCTGCTCGACCACCTCGGTGCCGCGCTGTGGGCGGCCGACCTGACCGAGGGCCTCGTCAGCCCGAGCGACGGCGTCTGGAGGGGCATCGAGCTCGGTGACGGGACCGTGAAGCTGCCTCGAGGCACGATCCTCGACCTGTCCGAGACGGCCCCCTCGCACGCCGCTGATCTGCTGGCGCGCCGGCTCCACGCGGACTCGGGCGGCGGTTTCCTGGTCCGCATCGGCGACGCCGTCGCCGTGGCCGGTGACAGCCCCGAGGGCGGCTGGGAGATCCCGGTCACCGCCCCTGGAGGACGGACGCTGCAGGTCGTCTCGACGAGGTTCGCCGCGGTCTCCAAGGCTGAGGACGACCTGCGCGCCGACCAGCCCCATCCGATCTGGACCCAGGTGACCGTCGCGGCACCGACCGCGCTGGAGGCGCGCGCGTGGGCCGCCGCGTCCCAGACGAAGGGCGAACTGGCACCCGCCTGGCTCACCAACCACGGCGTGACGGCCCGGCTCGAGCGTCGCACCGGGACCACCCGCTACACCGCAGGCTGGCCGCAGGCACACCTCTCCGCGGCGTGAACGTCAGCCGGTGACCTCCACCGTGTCCAGCACGACGATGTACTGACCGTGGAGGTCGTCGACGTCAGGAGACGTGCACGAAACCGTGGGCGCCGCGCTCCGCGTCGCTCATGATGTGGCTCACCGTCGCGTAGTGGCCCGGCTCGGTGAAGGTGAGTTCCACGAAACCGCCCTCCGCCGGCTGCAGCGCCAGCGCCTGGGCGCCTCCGCCCTTCATGCCGAACGGGTCGACCCTGTCCTTCAGCAGGTAGCCGCCCTCCCGGTAGAGGGTGTCGAACTGGCCACCGACGATGTGGAAGCTCGACGCCCGGTTCGGCCCGGCGGCAAGGACGAAGAAGCGGATCTTCTCGCCGACCAACGCTTCGAACATCTCCTGGTCGTACTGGTTGGCGATGCCGTTGAACACCACGAAGTCGGGATCTCCGGTGGCGATCCGTTCGGCCTCGACGTCGGTGGCCTGCTCGGCCGAACCGGCGTCGCTGGTGTAGACCTCGGACTGGACGAGCACGTACTCGCGGTCCACCTCGGGCAGCCCCTCCTCGGGTTCGATGATCACCGCTCCGTGCATGCCCGCCGCGATGTGGGCGCTCATCGGCATGGTCGAGCAGTGATACATCCACACCCCCGCCCGTTCCGCGGTGAAGCGGTAGACGAGGCTCTCCCCAGGCGCGATGGTGCGCATGGGCTCGTCGGGCGCGACGGCGCCGGCGTGGAAGTCGATGGAGTGGCCCATGGTTCCGTCGTTGATCAGCGTGATCTCGAAGACGTCGCCGACCCTTCCACGCAGCGTCGGGCCGACGGAGCCGCCGTTGAAGGTCCAGCGTCGCTGCCACACGCCGGGCGCGACCTCGAGCGGAACCTCGCTCGCCCGGAACTCGTGGCGGTGGACCCGCGCCTCGGTCGCGGCAGGGGCGACCGGGTCGACGACGGTGCCGAGCGTCGCGTCGGGGTCGGCCGTCGCCCCGTGGCCGGAATGGTCCGCTGTGGGTTCGTCGCTCGCCTCCGTCGCCGGCCCGCCCCGGACGATCACGTCGAAGGTCATGCCCATCTGTCGGTGGCCGACGACGGTGCACCAGCCCTGGAGCCCCGTCCCGACGACGCCGAGGTCGAGTTGTGCCGTCTCCCCCACGCCGAGCCGTGGGGTCCGTGCCCCGCCGATCATGAGGTCGTGCAGGTTGGTCGGGTCCTCGTTGGTCAGCTCGATGATCACGTGGTCACCGGGATCCACTTCGACGCTCGCCGGTTCGAAGACCATGTCGTGGGCCTTCACCTCCACCCGCACCGTTCGCCCGGTGGCCGCGACCCCTGAGGCCGTGTCGGTGCTGGCGAGGCCCGCTGCGCCCGGATCCATGCCGAGGCCCAGGCTGAGCGCGACCGCGAGCGCGGCGATGCCTGCCATGAGCCCGTTGCCGGTCAGGGCGTTTTCTCGCTCGACCGGGGTACTGGCAGGCTCCCCCTGCATGGCGAGGCGCTTCTCCTTCACCGAGGCGCGGATCCCTCCGATCAGGATGGGCACGAAGGCGGCCAACGCCGCGAGGACAACCAGTGAGACGGTGACCTTCGCCCAGCTGGGCAGGGGGAACAGCCAGACGACGAGACCGCCGTTGATGATCACGAGGCGCAGCGCGGCCCCCTTGTTGAACCAGGCCCCTCCTGCGCGCACGACCCGGGGGCCGCCCCCGAGCACCGAGGGGATCAGGTAGGACAGCGCGCCGGTGACGAGCTGCAGCAGGAAGCCGACCACCCAGATGCTGGCGAGCATCGGATAGTCGGTGGCCAGTGCGATGTCGTCTGCGAACGCCACATGCACGGAGGTGAGGATCAGCGCGACGCAGGACCATAGCGCTGCGGCGAGGATGGAGGCGGAGGCGAACTCGCGTGGGGGGCGCCTACGGGCAGGCGCCACGAGGCAGCGCCCGAACCACACCAGGCCCACCGCGTAGCCGAGGATGCCGACGGCCGAAACGGCGCGGACGCCGAGGGCGGCCCCGACGATGACCACGACCAGGGCGACGATCAGGATCGGAAGGGCCTCCTTCGCGAGCCTCTCGGCGCGGTCGTCCATGCGCGTGCGCAGCACGGTCGGCCAGAAGGTGACGAGCGTCCCGACAACGGTCAGTCCCACCCAGCCGAGCAGCATGGTCATGGAGTGGGCCACCAGGAGGTTCGCGTGCCAGCGGTCGTCGAGGCCGAAGGCGAGCGCCGCCCCGAGCCCCGCGCCGACGGGAACCCAACAGGCGGCGGCGATGTAGTAGCGGATGCAGATCCGGAAGCGGCCGGGCAGCGCACGGCGCAGGTCACGCACCAGCACGACGGCGTGCCAGCCGACCGTGGCCGAGACGATCGTGGCGCCGACCACCACGAGCCACCACAGGGCTGTCGGCACGCCGATGAACACGAGCAGGGAACCGGCAGCGAGTCCGCCGAGGCGAAGGTTGGTGAGCCGTCGTCCCCGCTCGTCCTCGCGGGTCTTGAGCAGCGCCGAGGTGAAGTGGGCGCTCCACACCATGATGGCGTGCGTGACGGCGCCGAGCGCGATGAGGTGGATCATCAGCCAGGTGGCTTCGGGGATCCACCGGTGTGCGATGGACACGATGATCGCGGCGACGAACCAGCCGACGACGGCGTAGTCGCGCAGCGAGCGCTTCCTCCTCATCCCTTCACCACCGAGATGATGACGGTGACGGCGAACAACAGCACGGCAGCCACGGTGAGCGAGCCTCCCAGTTGATGGAGCGGGGTGATCTGCGACAGGCCGCCGACGACGCGGACGAGCATGCCGAGGTTGAGCAGGCCGAGCGGGATCCACATGACGGGCCGGTACGGCAGGGGTCGGCCGATGACGGCAGGGAAGATGATCGGGGCGTGGGCCATGATCATCGACATGCCGAAGCCGAGGAAGACGCCGTGGACCACCGTGTCATAGGCGCCCGTCGAGGTGGGTTGACCGACGATGAACCACACGGCTCCCGCGACGGCGAGCCACACGTTGCCTCCGAGCAGGGCCGCCGCGTTGAAGCGGCGCAGCCCCGAGGTGCGGACCATCCGCCTTCCGACGTCGTCACGCAGGAGCCAGGCCGCGGTGAGCAGGCAGCCCACCCCCAGCACGCGCGAGCCCACAGCTGGGACCACGAGCGCGAGGGCGGAGGCGGCCCCGATCAGCGAGCCGAGCGTCAGAAGCGTCGGGACCGCCCGCCTTCCCATCGTCAACTGCGCCAGTTCTGCACGTTCGGAGGCGATGGTGATGATCAGGAAGGCCGCGAGCAGCGGGATCACCGCGGGGATCTCGGCGACAAGCCAGAGAGCGGCCGCGAGCGCGGCGAAGGTCGCGGCGAGCGCCTGGGCGGCGACCAGCCCGAGCGGGGCCCGACGCCACAGGGCGAGCGCGAGGACGACGAAGGCGACGGTCCCGTCGAGGAGCAGCAGCTTGCCGAGCGCGACCGGTGCGCCGGACAGCAGGGCGAGCGAGCCGACGCCGAGCAGCCCCGGGGCGAGGTAGGCGAGCGGGTTGCGCAGCGCCTGGGCGCGCTCCAGCGAGATGAGGGTGCCCATGAAGCCGAGCACCATGACCGGCCCGTGCAGGTCGGCGCTCCGGTCGGACGCGACCGGGGCCCACACGCCGAGGCGAAGCAGCCCGGCGTTGAGCCCGGCGAGCAGGGACACTCCCGCCAGTGCGATCAACGCGACGCGAAGCGGGCGGGTCCGCTCCCCTGTCGCGGCGATGGTGACGGTGCTCATCTCGGCCTTCGTGCTGGTGGGTGCCCGCCGCGCCGACGTGTGCGGCGCGGCAGGGCGGGTGGAATCAGGCGCGGGTCAGCTTGAGCTTCCAGGCCTCGGGACCGCGCTGGACGTAGTCGACGGCGATGTCGTCGCCGTGCCGCTCTGCGATCTGGGCAAGCAGCGGCACCGGGTCGTGCGGGGCGACAAGGACGAAGGCCACTCCGGGCTGGAGCGAGTCGACGACGCCGTGGATCGCCGCGTGGCGAACGGCGTGCGGGATGGCCGTCGCGTCGAGTTCCGGCAGCTGGTCGTGGGCGGCGCCGCAACCGCACGCGGACTTGGGGGTGAGGTTCAGTTCAGTCACAGCACGCATATTACTTATAAATACCTTGGTTTAATACCCGGGGCATGGAACCGCCGGCCACGTAGCCTCTGCGCATGGACAGACGGTTGAGTATCGAGGCCTTCAAGGGCAGACGGTGGGCCGAATCAGGCGCGGACGCCACCCAGGTCATCCGGGCGGTGCACGGCGCCCGCGAGGTCCCCGTCCGGGACCTGAGCCTCGAACAGTTGCGCCTGCAGCTTGTGCAACGGGTCGGGCTGCCGTGGGTGATCGACGAGGCCCTCATCCGGCTCGACGACGATCCACTTGCAGAGGGCGACCTGTACCCGGGAGACGTGCTCGCGGCCCTCACGGGACTCGACGGGCACGCATGGTCGAGCTGGGCCCGACCGTCGAGCCGCCGTCGACGCGCTGGCCGCCCGCGTAGATCCCGAGGACGAGAGGCTCCGATGACCCGGCGCCCGGGCGCCACGATGCGAGGACGCCCCCACGACGGCTATCCTTGCCTGGTTGGCCCCGTAGCTCAGGGGATAGAGCACCGCTCTCCTAAAGCGGGTGTCGTTGGTTCGAATCCAACCGGGGTCGCCAGTCAGTCCCGGCCAGCGAGATGATCGGGCGCTTCGCACGCCACTTGATCGGCTGTGGTTGCATGGGACCCATGACCGTTCCACAGATCCAGCTCAACGACTCCACGTCGATCCCCCAGCTCGGCTACGGGGTCTTCAAGGTTCCCGCGGACGAGACCGAGAAGGCGGTCTCCGAGGCCCTCGAGATCGGCTACCGGCACATCGACACCGCCGCCATCTACGGCAACGAGGAGGGCGTCGGCGCCGCTATCAAGGCGAGCGGAATCCCGCGCGAGGAGCTCTACATCACCACGAAGCTCTGGAACGACCGCCACGACGGCGACGAGCCGTTCCGCGCGGTCGAGGAGTCCCTGACGAAGCTCGGCCTCGACCACGTCGACCTCTACCTGGTGCACTGGCCGACCCCGGAGCGCGACAACTACCTCAACGCCTGGGAGAAGGTCATCGAGATCCGCGAGCGCGGCCTCACCACCAGCGCGGGCGTCTCCAACTTCCTCGTCGCGCACCTCGAGAAGATCACCGCGGGCGGCGCCGTCCCCGCCGTGAACCAGATCGAGCTCCACCCGCGCTACCAGCAGCGCGACGTGACCCAGTGGTGCGCGGACCACGACATCAAGATCGAGGCATGGGGGCCACTCGGTCAGGGCAAGTACGACATCAACGCGCTCGCCCCGATCATCGAGGCCGCACAGGTGCACGAGAAGTCGGCAGCCCAGGTCGTCCTGCGCTGGCACCTGCAGTCCGGCCGGATCGTCTTCCCGAAGTCGGTGCGCCGCGAGCGCCTGATCGAGAACTTCGAGGTCTTCGACTTCACCCTGACCGACGACGAGATGGACGCGATCAACTCGCTGGACACGGGTGACGGCTCCGGCCGCGTCGGCTCGCACCCGAACGACGTGAACTGACCCTCCTGACGCAGAACCAGAAGGCCCCGCCTCAGAGTCGGGGCCTTCCGCGTCCCTGGCGCGCTACCTGTCGAGCAGGTGATCGAGGTGGGCGCGGATCTCGGGCCATTCGCCCGCGGTGACGGAGTACATCACGGTGTCGCGGACGGTGCCATCGCGACGCAGCGCATGCCCGCGGATCACGCCGTCCTTCTTCGCGCCGAGCCGCTCGATGGCACGTTGGCTGGCGAGGTTGAGGTTGTCGGTGCGCCAGCCGACCACCCCGCACCCGAGGGTCTCGAAGGCGTGCGCGAGAAGCAGCCGCTTCGCCGCGGTGTTGACGTGCGTGCGCTGCACGGATCGGGCGTACCAGGTGTAGCCGATCTCGACCCTGCGCACCGCGGGCGCGATGTCATGGAAGCTCGTCGAACCGAGCACCCTGCCCGTTGCCTCCTCGATCACCGCGAACGGGAACCGGTCGCCGGCCGCCCGGGACGCGAGGGCCTGTTCGATGTAGCCGGCCATGCCTCCCGGCTCGGGGACGGAGCTCACGCGGATCCGCCAGAGTTCCCCGTCGGCCGCAGCCTCCTCCAACGCGTCGTGGTGGGCGCGCTCCAGCGGCTCGAGCCGGATGCCACGGCCGGTCAGGGTCACGGGTTCGACGAACGCCATCGCGCCTCCTCAGGTTCCTTGCCAAGTCTGGCAGCAGCAAGGGTGAATACTGTTTCCACTCGCCAATTGTGCGACCGGTGTCAAGCCGGTGCGGCGCTTACGCCGTCAGCGTGATCATGGCCGCGTCGTGCCCCGTGGGCGAGGTCGGGCTCGACTTCCTGCGCGCAGCGGGAGGCGGACTGGTCGTCGGGCTGGTCGCGTTCTTCGTCGTGGCCTGGGTCCGCAGGCGCATCACCGACCCCCTCCTCGACACGGCGGTGTCCTTCGTGACCCCGTTCGCCGCGTACCTGACGGCCGAGCGGATCCACTCCTCGGGCGTCATCGCCGTCGTGGTGGCAGGCATCCTGCTCGGCCACAAGGCGCCCATCATCCAGACCGCGCGATCGCGCCTGACGGAGACGACGACCTGGCGCACCGTCGCCTTCCTGCTCGAGAACTCCGTCTTCCTGCTGATCGGACTGCAGACCCGCCACATCCTGACCGAGGTGGCCGAGAGCCACCTCAGCCTCGGACGCGTGGTCGCGATCTGCCTCGCGGTGCTCGCCTGCGAGATCGTCGTGCGGCTCGTCTTCGTGATGGGAACCCAGGCCGTCCGCGACGCCTTCCGCCCGAAGCAACAGCGGATCCCGCGCAGCAGTTCGTTCGTCATCGGCTGGGCGGGCATGCGTGGCGTGGTCACGCTCGCGGCCGCCCAGATCATCCCGTCCGAGGTGCCACACCATGAGGTGGTGATGCTGATCGCGTTGACGGTCGTGGTCGGCACCCTCTTCGGCCAGGGCCTTTCGCTTCCCGCCCTGACCCGGGCCCTCAAGGTGCGGGCCCCGGATCCGGCAAGCGACGCCCTCGCCCGCGCCACCGTCCTGCAGCAGGCTGCCGACGCGGGCATGAAGCGGATGGCCGAACTCGACTACGACGACCACACCGGTGTGTGCGACCTGATCCGCTCCCGGCTCGACCAGCGGACCTTCGCCGCCTGGGAGCGACTGTCGACGGCCTCCGGCGAGGAGACCCCTTCCGACCTGTACGCCCGGATCCGGCTCGAGATGATCGAGGCCGAGCGGGCGCGGGTGCTCGAGATCCGCAGCGAGGGTCGGGTCCCCTCCGACGTGGTCCGCGAGGTCCTCGGCATGCTCGACCTCGAGGAGTCGATGATCGACGTCAGCGCCGAGAGCCGCGAGTTCGTGCGGACCGCACCGCTGGGCGAGGACGGCGGAGACTGCCCCGACCTTGAGGAGTATCCGGCGGTGGAGACCGCCGACGACCCGTTCTGCCAGCGCTGCGTCGACGAGGGCCTGCACACCGTCGCGCTGCGCCAGTGCCTCGTGTGCGGCAACGTCGCCTGCTGCGACTCCTCCCCCGGCCAGCACGCCACCGCCCACTTCCACGAGACGGGACACCCGGTCATGGAGTCCGCGGAACCCGGCGAGAACTGGCGCTGGTGCTATGTCCATCTGAAGACCTCCTGAGGAGGCAACGTGATCGATCCCACGAAGACCCCCGCCATCGTCTGCATCTCGGCTGACAACGCGGAAACCCTCGCCTCGCAGTTCCGCCGCTACGGATTCGACTACGACGTACACGTCGTGCACAGCGCCCTCGAGGGAAAGCACACCACGAAGGCGCTCCTCGAGGACGGCAGCACCGTCGCGCTCTATGTGATGGACAGCGCCCTGCCCGACGCTACCTGGTACGAGGCGGTCTCCATGATGCGCACGGCGGTGCCGACCGCGCGGCGCGTGGTCGTCACCCCGTGGGAGCGCTTCGTCGCGGAGGGCACGGCCACGTTCCGGCACGCCCAGGCCGCAGGGAAGATCGATGCGCACCTCCTGCTACCCCGCGGAGTTCGGGACGAGGAGTTCCACGTCGCCATCGGCGAACTGCTCAACGACTGGGGCGCGACGGCCGCGCCCCAGGTCGAGTCGATCCAGGTGATCTCCCCGGTCGCGACGCCGCTGACCAGGCAGATCTCGGAGTTCCTGCTGCGCTCCGGCACCCCGCACGGGATCCACCACCCCGACTCCGAGCAGGGAAGGGCGGTGCTCGCCCGCTACACGGGCGAGCCGGACCGCTGGCCGCTCGTCGCCGCCGCCGACATCGTCGAGCACTGCACCTCGGTGCGTCAGCTGTCCACCCGGCTCTACGGGCGACCTGACGAGATCGAACTGGAAGGGGTCGTCGACCTCGCGATCGTCGGCGCCGGGCTCGCCGCTGCCGTGTACGCGTCGAGCGAGGGGCTCAGCACCGTCGCCATCGAGTCCGACGCCAGCGGCGGTCAGGCGGGCACCAGTTCGATGATCCGCAACTACCTCGGCTTCCCGCGCGGCATCTCGGGCATGCGTCTGACCCAGCGCGCGCGGAGCCAGGCGATCCGCTTCGGCACCAGGTTCTTCACCGGCTGGCCGGCGACCTGGATCACGGCAGGTACCGACGGCGGGCCGCATCGCCTGCACACAGACGGCGGCGACGTCCTCGCCCGCTGCGTCGTGGTCGGCACCGGGGTCACCTACCGGAGGCTCGGCATCGCCTCGCTCGAGGAGCTCATCGGCAACGGGGTCCACTACGGGGCCGCGATGGCCGTCGCCCCGGAACTGGTGGGCCAGGACGTGATCGTCGTCGGCGGAGGCAACTCGGCCGGCCAGGCCGCGGTGCACCTCGCACGGTATGCCCGCTCGGTGACGATCGTGATCCGACGAGCCGATCTGACCGCGACCATGTCGACGTACCTGATCAACGAGATCGAGTACAACCCGCGGATCACCGTGTGCGGCGACTGCGAGGTCGTCGACGGCGGGGCAGGCGAGGACGCCCACCTCGCGTGGGTCGAGCTGCGCCACCTGGACACGGGCGAGCTGGAGCGCCGGGAGGTGCGGGCGCTGTGCCTGCTGATCGGCGCAGAACCACAGTCGGGCTGGCTCCCCTCCGAGGTGCTGCGCGAGGACCGGGGCTTCATCCTGACCGGGCGCGACCTGCCCGCGGAGGCGTGGCACGGGGACCGGCCACCCGCCGACCTGGAGACATCGGTGCCTGGCGTCTTCGCGATCGGTGACATCCGCTCCGGCTCGATGAAACGGGTGGCCTCGGCGACCGGGGAGGGCGCGACGGTCGTCTCACTCGTGCACGCTCACCTCGCGGGCCTTGACTGATCGGGGCGCACCTCGAAACAGACCCGTTTCTCCATGAAATTGGGTTAAATTGGTCTGGCATCCGTCATCGATCCGGGAGGCCCGAGATGCCCGCAACCGAGCGTGACCAGTCCGTCGTCCACACCGGCGTCCTCGCCGACCTGCCCGTCACCCGCGAGGCGACCACCTCACGGGTACTGGTGAACAACCCGCTGCTGCGGGTCGTCGACTTCGCCTTCGACGAGGGACAGTTGCTGACCGAGCACACCAGCCCCCGCGCCGTTACCGTCACGCTGCTCGACGGCAGCATGGACTTCGACCTCGGCGGCAACACCCACAGCCTCACCGCAGGCGATGTGATCTACATGGCGCCGGGCGCGTCACACGCGCTGCGCGCCACCTCGGCCTGCCACATGCAGCTCGTCATGGTCGACGTGAACGCCTGAGGGCTACAGCCAGAGTTCGCGCATCTGACCACTCGCGGCGGTGTTGCCGTTGCGTCGGTCCAGCGCCTCGGCGTGGGCCGTCGCCTCCGCGAGCAGCGCCGTGCCGTGCCGGTCCGAGGGATCGCGCCGCAGG
>RRZT010223475.1_pt1 | contig 13535 bp, 12 predicted proteins | sample 2165551 | NCBI WGS metagenome assembly RRZT01 (sample SAMN10456910, study PRJNA506462) | wastewater metagenome | biome: wastewater; feature: sludge; material: wastewater sludge; isolation source: wastewater sludge with Escherichia coli K12::gfp cells carrying plasmid... | place: USA: Moscow, Idaho... | reverse complement strand
TGGAATGCTTCACTTTTAATGAGTGGGTTGCCGCTGCCATCGGGCACCAGGTCTTGCGGTAGCACCACGGGCAAATCTTTTTCCGGCACAGGCTGCGCGCCGCAATCGTCGCAATGGATGATGGGGATGGGTGTGCCCCAGTAGCGCTGGCGGCTGATGCCCCAGTCGCGCAGGCGCCAGGTGGTTTGTTTTTCGCCCAGACCTTGGTCTGCGAGATCAATAGCAATTTGATCTACTGCTAACTTTGAACTCAGGTGATCATATTTGCCTGAATTTATTAGGTTTCCATATTCAGCGAAGGCTGGGTTCCATTCTCCCGACCAAATGTGTTCGATAGGAATGTATTCCTGACCTTCAGCTTTAGGGTTTGGATAGATACGATCCGGTGGATTATTCCCAATGGGCAGAATTACTGGTTTAATGTCAATACCGTATTTTTTGGCAAAGGCAAAATCGCGCTCGTCGTGTGCGGGTACGCCCATCACAGCGCCATCGCCATAGCTCATCAGCACATAGTTGCCCACCCACAGGGGAACGGCCTCGCCCGTGAGGGGGTGCGTGATGCTCAAGCCCGTAGGCATACCTTCTTTTTCTTTCAGTGCCAGTTCGGCTTCGGTGGTGCCGCCTTGCTGACATTTTTCAATGAAAGCGGCCAGTTCTGCATTGGTTTGGGCGGCATGTTGAGCCAGTGGGTGTTCAGGAGCCACGGCGGCGAAAGTCACACCCATGATGGTGTCGGCGCGGGTGGTGAAAACGTACATGCGCCCGTCCTGGATCAAGGCACCGTCGTCACCGCGAATGTCGTGGGTAAAGGCAAAGCGCACGCCTTCGCTCTTGCCGATCCAGTTTTCCTGCATCAGGCGCACGCGCTCGGGCCAGCCGGTCAGGGTGGCCTTGGGGTTGCCTATCTGCACGTTGTCAAGCAACTCCTGCGCATAGTCGGTGATCTTGAGGTAGTAGCCGGGGATCTCGCGCTTTTCCACCAGTGCGCCGGTGCGCCAGCCGCGCCCGTCAATCACCTGTTCGTTGGCCAGCACGGTTTGATCGACCGGATCCCAGTTGACGATTTGCGTCTTGCGGTAGGCGATGCCTTTTTCCAGCATCTTCAGAAACAGCCACTGGTTCCACTTGTAGTAGTCGGCGTCGCAGGTGGCAAATTCGCGACTCCAGTCAATCGCCAGGCCCATGGCCTGCATCTGGCCCTTCATGTAGGCGATGTTGTCGTATGTCCACTGCGCCGGCGGCACTTTGTTTTTGAGCGCCGCATTTTCGGCGGGCAGGCCAAAAGCGTCCCACCCCATAGGCATGAGCACGTTGTAGCCCTGCATGCGCAGGCTGCGTGCGAGCATGTCGTTGATGGTGTAGTTGCGCACATGGCCCATGTGCAGCTTGCCGCTGGGGTAGGGCAGCATGGAGCAGGCGTAGTACTTGGGGCGGCTGGCGTCTTCGGTCACGCGGTAGGCGTCGGCCGCTTTCCAGGCGGCTTGGGCTGCGGCTTCAACCTCTTGGGGCTGGTAGTTGTCTTGCATAAGAAAAATGAAAATCAGGCAAAAAAATGCAAAAAGCGGGCGAAATAATGCAGCATTCTAGAGCCTGCCAAGCGCACGGCGAGCAGTGCTTGCGTGCAGTCCATGACGGGCAAGAGTGGGCCGGCAGCCGTGCGGGCGTCGGGGCGGGGTTATTCCGTCTCGTCGCTCAGTGGCGCGCCAGCATCTGCTTCGCTGGTGGCAGGCGTGCTGACGGGCGCAGGGGTGATGGTGCCCAGCAGCCCATACAGCGATTGGTTTTGCCCCGGTTGCAGAAGCAGGGCATAGTGCACGTGGTTGGCCAATACTTTTTTGACGTAATCACGCGTTTCGGCAAAGGGAATGTTTTCGGTCCAGATGGCGCCTTCCAGTACCGGGCCTTCGCGCCAGCGGCGTGGTCTGCCGGGGCCTGCGTTGTAGCCCGCGCTGCTAAGCGCCAGCGAGTTGAATTCGCCTTGCAAGCCCGCCAGATAAGCGGTGCCCAATTGCAGGTTGCCATCCACGCTGTTGATTGCCGGTGTGGCAATGCCCAGCCTGCGCGCCACCAACCGCGCCGTGCCGGGCATGACCTGCATCAGCCCGGATGCCCCCGCGCCCGATCGTGCCTGCGGGGCAAAACGGCTTTCTTGCCGGATCAAGCCCAACACCCATGCGGGATGCAGCCCGTTGCGCTGGCTCCAGGCGTTGATGTCGCTGTGATAGGGGAAGGGGAAGCGTTGCTGCACATGGATTTGGTGCCGCGTGCGCTTGCTGGTGTTGATGCAGCGATCCCACCATTGCTGGCGGCAGGCCAGTTCGGCGGCAGCCAGCAGGTCGCGGTCATTCATGCCGCCTTGCAGATGCAGATTGGTGGCGTAGTTCCATTCGCGGGTGGCTTCGTTGTTCAAACCCAACTCGTACGCGAGCAGAGCACGCTGGATGCTGGGGTTGGCACGGGCGGCTTGCAGCTCTTGCGCCGTGGTTGCAGGCGCGGAGGGCGCTGCGCCAATGTGGCCTTGCAACTCTTCCAGCGCCAGCATTTCGTAAAAACCCTGGTGCCCCGCCATGCTGCGCAGCAAGGCGTTTGCTTCTGCCGGGCGTTGCGCGGGGCGCTGTTGGCCTCCTTGCAGGCTGCGCGCCAGCCAGTATTTCCAGACGGGTTCTCGTTGTGCGAGGGGCGACATGGCCTCAACAGCGCGGCGCACTTGCGGCCAGTTGCCTGTGCGCATGGCGCTGCGAGCCATCCAGCCCAGATGCTCATCATCCAGTTGGCGCAGATCATCGGCATGGGCAAAGTAGGCGGCTGCCTGCAAGTCCAGACTCAAGGCGGCCTGCCTGCCAATGCTGCCCCACAGCCAGTTGCGCTGCGTGCTTGCCAGAGTGCTGGCGGCTGGCCCTTGCAGCCATTGGGCGGCTGCGCCGGGGTCTTGCGCGGCCTGTCGGGTGGCGGCCAGCACCGCCAGTTCGCGGCCTGTGGCGCTGCCCAGGTTGGCTGTTTCCAGATAGCTTTGCGGGTTGGCAAATACAGCCGGTATCTGCGTGGCTGCAGTCGCATCCACAATGGCAATGGCTTGGCGTGCTGCGTCGGGTTGGCGCCGTTCTGCGGCATGGCGGGCTTTGCGCCAGATGTCGGCCTCTTGCAGCAAGCCCTGGGCGTAGAGCCGGGCGGCCGCCTGATGGCAGGCGCTGCCGCCGCCGTTGCGGCTGAACCAGGCTTCGTTCAGCATCAGCACGGCTTCTTCGCGCGAAATGCCCAGCGGCTGCGCCGCCATGATGGCGTAGCAGCGCACGCTGTGGTCATCGCGCATGCGAAATGCCGGGTAAAAGCGGGCAAAGGCTTGCCAGTCGCCCGTTTGCCCCAGTTGCAGCGGCCAGTCGTTGCGCAGACGGTCTTCTTGGTACGAGCCGGCATAGCGGCGCAAAAAAGCATCGACTTCTGCCTCGCTGGCAGTGGGCAGGCGGGCGGCCAGTTCCCAATAGGCCGCCCAAGGCTCCAGCGCGTGGCCGCGGGCTTGCGGCAGCCATTCGGTTAGCGCCGCTTGGTGGCGGTTGCGAAAAGCGCGCGCCATTTCGCGGATCACGTCGTCGGCAGCGCGGCTGGATGCCGCCAAGGGTTCGGCAGTGGCAGTAGCTTTTACCACAGGCGCCGGCGTCGCGGTGGGGCGATTTTGGGTGTGTGCCGTAGGCAGCAGGCATAGGCCGAGCCATGTCACAATAAGCTGCAACCGTCTGAGGCGCGCAGGCCGTTCTGGTCGTGTAGAACGTGCGGAAGTAGTCGAAGTGCGCCGTTTGGAGGGGGATGGGGGCGTATGATGCATGCGCCCATTATCCCCCCCGATGTGCGTTTTCTTCAAGCGGGCTTCTGCAAGCCGCTTGCAGCGCATGGCGGATGGATATTGGCGCGTGATCAATACACGAAAATGGAACGGCACGACATGGAACAGGCACCGCTTTCTGACAAACAGGCTTTGCGCAAACAGCTGCTGGCACAGCGTTTGGCCTTGCCCAATCGCCTGGCCGCCTCAGAGCAGTTGCAGCGGGTCATGCGGCTGTGGCTGCTGCGCCGCAACGATGTGACCATTGGTGCGTATTGGCCGATCAAGGGCGAGTTTGATCCGCTACCCGCCCTGCACCGCTGGAAAGAAGACGGCGAATTGTTGGACGAGCCGCAACGCCGCCGCATCGGCCTGCCCGTGGTGGACAAGCAAAACGGCACACTCACCTTCCACGCTTGGTACCCGGGCTGCCCCATGGAGGAAGACGCCTACGGCATTCCCAAGCCCAAGGACACCGAGCTGATCGTGCCGACGCTGCTGTTCGTGCCCTGCGTGGGCTACGGGCCGGGCGGCTATCGGCTGGGTTATGGAGGCGGCTTTTACGACCGCACGCTGGCGGCGCTGGAGCCGCGCCCGTTCACCGTCGGCGTGGGTTTTACCAACGGCTTCATCGACGACTTTCAGCCCGAGCCGCACGACCAGCCGCTGGACGCCATCCTGAACGACAACGGCGTCGTGTGGCCGATCACACGGCTGTGAAATTCGACGCTGCGTTTCTTGATGCGCGTCAAGATGACGACGCCGTGACAGGCGGATAGTGAATGGCTCGGCCGGGTTGACCGCCGGCGCATCAAGGAACCCACCCATGGACAAAACCAGCCCCCGCAAGACCCCTGCCAAGCGCGCCAAAGCCGCGCCCGCCGCGATCAACGACGCCGTGCGCGCGGTGAAGAAGGGCGACACGCCACCTTCGCTGGCGCCCAAGGCAATCGAGAACTACGTGGTCGAGCGCGCCACCGTGTCGGCGCGCGACAAGCAGCTGGCCGCCGCGCTGCGGCTGGTGAACGACGAGGCCGCCGGCACACCCGAAGAGCGTGCGCACGGCCTGCGCGCCATCATCGAAGGCGCCTCGCCCGACGACCGCAAGGCGCTGCGCAAGGCGCTCAGCGCCAACGGCCAGGACGCGCACGAAGACAAGCCCAACCCCGACGAGGAACTGGCGCCCGACTGGCGCGACGGCGGCTACCCGTACAAGAACCTGCTGCGCCGCTCGACGTACGAAAAGCAGAAGTTCAAGCTCCAGGTCGAACTGCTCAAGCTGCAAAGCTGGGTCAAGGAGACCGGGGCGCGCGTGGTCATCATCTTTGAAGGGCGCGATGCGGCCGGCAAGGGCGGCACCATCAAGCGCTTCATGGAGCACCTGAACCCACGCGGCGCGCGCACCGTGGCGCTGGAAAAACCCAGCGACGTCGAGCGCGGCCAGTGGTACTTCCAGCGCTACGTGCAGCATTTGCCGAGCTTTGGCGAGATCGTGCTGTTCGACCGCAGCTGGTACAACCGCGCCGGCGTCGAGCGGGTGATGGGTTTTTGCACCGACAAGGAATACCAGGACTTCATGCGCCAGGCGCCCGAATTTGAGCGGCACCTGGTGAGCAGCGGCGTGCACGTCATCAAGTTCTGGTTCAGCGTCAGCCAGGCCGAGCAGCGCCGCCGCTTCAAGGAGCGCGAAGGGCACCCGCTGAAGCAGTGGAAATTGAGCCCCATCGACAAGGCCAGCCTCGACAAGTGGGATGACTACACGCGCGCCAAGGAGCAGATGTTCTTCGAGACCGACACCGCCGACAGCCCGTGGACGGTGGTGAAAAGCGATTGCAAGAAGCGCGCGCGCCTGAACGCCATGCGCTATGTGCTGCACAAGCTGCCCTACAACGGGAAGGCGCTCGATCAGGTCGGCAAGCTCGATCCGCTGATCGTCGGGCGCGCGCATGTGGTGTATGAGCGGGGGGAGCGGCCGCAGGCCTTGATGTGATCCCCCCTGAGTCGCCCTGCGGCCGGCTTCCCCCCAGGGGGACAACGCTTCGCGCTCGGGGGAACCCCGAGCGCGGCGTTCCGGTATCGCCTGCTTCGCGGCGGTTTGAAAGGGCTTGCTGCGCAGCCCTGCGGGCTTGTGCTGCGGTACGCTTTGCGAGCCCGGTGCTCTGTTTGCCGGGTCGCTTTCATTTCAACGATATGAGGAGACTTCCATGTTGATCCGCACATTCGCGTTGCTGGCCGCTGGCGCGGCGCTGGGGCTTCAGGCCGGTTGCGCGTCGCACGCGCCGGCGGTGACGCACCTCAACTCGGGCAAGGTGCTGCCGACCGGGCTGCCGTTTTCCGAGGCGGTGCGGGTCGGCAACACGGTCTACCTGTCGGGGCAGCTCGGCAACGTGCCCGGCCCGGGCCCGATCAAGCTGGCGCCGGGCGGCATGGCGGGTGAGGCGAAACAGGTGATGGACAACATCCAGACCGCGCTGCAGGCGCATGGCCTGTCGATGGCCGATGTGGTCAAGTGCACGGTGATGCTGGCCGACATGAGCGAATGGGGCGCTTTCAACGACGTCTACAAGACCTATTTCAGCGGCAACTTCCCGGCCCGCAGCGCCTTTGGCAGCAACGGGCTGGCGTTCAACGCTCGGGTCGAGGTGGAGTGCATCGCGGCCTGGCGCAAGTGAGCCGTCCACTGCCCCAAAGCGCCTGCCGATAGAATCGGCGCCGCCCATGAAGCCCATCAGCCGCCAGAACGTCGAGCACACCTACGGCCACTACGCGCGGTTTTACGACCTGGTGTTTGGCGCCGTCCTGCAGGGCGGCCGGCGCCGGATGTGCGAGGCGGTGCGCGCGGTGGCGCCGGCCACCCTGCTCGAAGTCGGTGTCGGCACCGGACTGACGCTGGCGCAGTACCCGGCCGAAACGGCCGTGACCGGCATCGACCTGTCGCCCGAGATGCTGCGCCACGCCGAGCAGCGCGCCGCCGCCCTGCCCGGCCGCCAGATCGCGCTGCACTGCATGGATGCCGAGGCGCTGGCGTTTGCCGATGGCAGCTTCGATTGCGTCACCCTGCCCTACGTGCTGTCGGTCACGCCCGACCCGGCGCGGCTCACCGCGGAGCTGCGGCGCGTGTGCAAGCCGGGCGGCGACATCTTCGTGCTGAACCATTTCAGCGGAGGCAACGCGGTGTGGGCGCTGCCCGAGCATCTGGTGGGCGGGCTGGCGGCGCGCATCGGCTTTCGCTCAGAGTTCCCGTTTGACGAGCACATGGCGCACCCTGGGTGGACGCTGCTCTCCCGCAGCAAGGTCAACCTGCTGGGACTGACCACGCTGGTGCATCTGAAGAATCAGCCGGCCGATTGATCACCTGCTGTTTTAGGTGTTTTATGGCTCCAGCGCTTGATGGACAAGCGCAAGCAGCTATGAATTCAGAAGCAACAGCGATCAATCCAGATCGTTCACCAGATCCGAATCCTCGCCCTCGCCCGTGACCTCGCGCGTGGCCACGGCCTGCGCCGACAGCCAATCGGCGAACGCCTTCACCTCGGGCCGCTGCGCGCTGCGCGGCGCCAGCAGCAGCCAGTAGGCCATGGGCGAATGCAGCCGCGTGGCGGGAAATACTTCCACCAGCTCGCCGCGCGCCAGGCTCTCAGCCACCAGTGGCGGGCGCGCCAGCACGATGCCCTGGCCCGACAGCGCGGCCTGCGTCATCTGGTACGCATAGTTGAAGCTGAGCCAGCGCTTGGGCTGCGCGCGCGCCATGCCGTGCGTATCGAGCCAGCGGCGCCAGGTCAGCCATTCGAGGTGCGGGGTGTAGGCGTCGGCGGCCTCGATCAGCGTGTGGCCCAGCACGTCGGTCGGCTGCTTCAGCGGCGGCCCGCTTTTCAGCAGCCACGGGCTGGCCATGGGCGTGACCGATTCGCCAAACATGCGCAGCGCGCCGGGCGGCATGCGCTCGGCACGCGCGTAGCGCACCGCCACGTCGACGTCCGTCACCTCCAGGTCGACCGCGACGTCGCTGGCGTCGACGCGGATGTCGATGTCGGCAAATTCGCGCTGAAACGCCTCCAGCCGCGGAATCAGCCACATCGACGCAAACGAGGCAAAGGTGGTCACCGTGACCTGGCGGCGCCCGGCGCTCTGGCGAATCTGCCGCACCGCGGTGTCGATGCGCGGCAGCGCTTGCGCCACCGCCTGCAGCAGCTGCATGCCGGCCGCCGTCAGCTCGACCGCGCGCGTGTGGCGCAAAAACAGCGGCACGCCGACTTCTTCTTCCAGCGCCTGGATCTGGCGGCTGACGGCCGATTGTGTCAGCGCCATCTCTTCGGCCGCCAGCCGGAAGTTGAGGTGCCGCGCCACCGCGTCGAAGGCGCGCAGGTGGCCGGCCTGGATCGGGCGCGAGCGCAGGTGGGTTTGTGAATGCTGCATGTCGATTGATGTGCGAACGGCATCAATAGCCTCGCCCGATTTCATTGGACTGTCAATGCGCGCCAGCGCACGATGGCGTCACCGATTGATGTCGAAACAACAGACGGAGCCGATCATGAACGCACCCGAGAACACCTTGTCGCGGCTGGCCCTGGCGGCGGCCGCCCAGCCCCTGCACACGGTGGCGCCCGGCCAGGCGCTGGCGCTGCGCCCGCGCCGCGCGGGCGAGCTGTGCATCGAGCGCGGCGCGGCCTGGGTCACCTTCGACGTGCCGGCGCGCGGCGCGCCCCGCGGGCCGCTGGGCGATCTGTACCTGCCCGCCGGCAGCCGCCTGGCGCTGGCGCCGGGTCAGCGGCTGGTGCTGGAGCCGATCGCCCCGCGCGCTGGCCAGCCGGCCGCGCCGCTCAGCTTGCGCTGGCGCCAGGCCGGCGCGGCGCCCGACCGCGCCGACGCGCCAGCGCGCGTGCCGGCGCCGCACGCGGCCGTCGCCTGCGGCTGAGCGCGCTGGCCCCTCAAACGCGGCGCGCCGGGCGTGAGAATCGCTTGGCCGCGCCCGGCACGCGCCCTGGCTTGAGTTAGTCTTGCTGTCTGCCAACCGCGGCGCCGAATGCCGCACAGAACAAGGACAGGAGACGTTGGATGAGCAAGACCCTTTCGCCCGCTGAAACCGCGCTGCGCGACGCCGCGCGCGACTACCACCGCCTGCCGACGCGCGGCAAGATCGCCGTCACCCCCACCAAGCCGCTGTCGAACCAGATCGACTTGTCGCTGGCCTATTCGCCCGGCGTGGCCTACCCCTGCCTCGACATCCAGGCCGACCCGAGCAAGGCGGCCGACTACACGTCGCGCGGCAACCTGGTCGGCGTGATCACCAACGGCACCGCCGTCCTGGGCCTGGGCGACATCGGTCCGCTGGCCGGCAAGCCGGTGATGGAAGGCAAGGGCTGCCTGTTCAAGAAGTTTGCCGGCATCGACGTGTTCGACATCGAGCTGGCCGAGCGCGACCCCGACAAGCTGGTCGACATCATTGCCGCGCTGGAGCCGACGCTGGGCGGCATCAACCTGGAAGACATCAAGGCGCCCGAGTGCTTCTACATCGAGACCAAGCTGCGCGAGCGCATGAACATCCCGGTGTTCCACGACGACCAGCACGGCACGGCCATCATCTCCTCATCCGCTCTGCTGAACGGTCTGGAGTTGGTGGGCAAGAAGATCGGCGACGTGAAGGTGGCCGTGAGCGGCGCCGGCGCAGCGGCCATCGCGTGCCTGGATGTGATGGTGGCGTTGGGCGTGAACCCCAAGAACGTGTTTGCCTGCGATTCCAAGGGCCTCATCTACACCGGCCGCGCCGGCGGCTTTGACGACAGCAAGGCACGCTACGCCCAGCCCGACACCGGTGCGCGCACGTTGGCCGATGTGGTGAAAGGCGCCGACGTGTTCCTCGGCTGCTCGGCGCCCGGCGTGTTGACGGGCGAAATGGTCAAGACCATGGCCGACAAGCCCGTCATCCTGGCGCTGGCCAACCCCGAGCCCGAGATTCGCCCCGAGGAAGCCAAGGCCGCGCGGCCCGATTGCATCATCGCCACCGGGCGCTCGGACTACCCGAATCAGGTCAACAACGTCCTGTGCTTTCCCTACATCTTCCGCGGCGCGCTGGACTGCGGCGCGACCAAGATCACCGAGGCCATGAAGCTGGCCTGCGTGCATGAAATCGCCAACCTGGCCAAGGCCGAGACCAGCGCCGAAGTGGCGGCGGCGTATGCCGGCAAGGACTTGCAGTTCGGACCCGACTACATCATCCCGACGCCGTTCGACCCGCGCCTGATCACGCGCATCGCGCCGGCGGTGGCCAAGGCGGCGGTCGAATCGGGCGTGGCCGAGCGACCGATTGCCGACATGGACGCCTACCGCGCCAGCCTGGAGCGCTTCGTCTACCAGACCGGCATGGTGATGCGCCCGGTGTACGCCGCCGCCAAGGCCGTGCAGCCGACGAAAAAGCGCGTGGCCTACGCCGAGGGCGAGGACGAGCGCGTGCTGCGCGCGGCGCAAATCGCCATCGACGACCAGTTGGCGCACCCGATCCTGATCGGCCGCCCGGCCGTCATCGAGCAGCGCATCCTGAAAGCCGGCCTGCGCATGCGCCTGGGCAAGGACGTGGAAAACGTCAACCCCGAGGACGACCCGCGTTTCCGCCAGTACTGGGAGACCTACCACGGCCTGATGCAGCGCAACGGTGTCACCGTGGAAGCCGCCAAGGCCGCCGTGCGGCGCTCGACCACCGTCATTGCCGCGCTCAGCGTGCACCTGGGCGATGCCGACGCCATGCTGTGCGGCACGGTGGGCCGGTTCGATCAGCACCTGGACCACATCCGCGACATCATCGGCGTCGAGCCCGGCGCGCCCGGCTACGCCACGCTGAACGCGCTGATGCTGACCGACCGCACGCTGTTCGTGACCGACACCTACGTCAACGACGAGCCCGGCGCCGAGCTGCTGGCGGCCATCGCCAAGATGGCGGCCGACGAGGTGCACAACTTCGGCCTGCCGCCCAAGGTGGCCTTCGTGTCGCATTCCAACTTCGGCTCGTCCAAGCGGCCGTCGGCGTTGCGCATGCGCGCGGCGCGCGATTTGTTCCGCGCCAAGCACCCCGACATTTCATGCGACGGCGAGATGCACGGCGACAGCGCATTGTCGGCCGCGCTGCGCGAGCGCGCGGTGAGCGACAGCACGCTGCAGGGCGATGCCAACCTGCTGGTCTGCCCGAGCCTCGACGCCGCCAACATCCTGTTCAACGTGCTGAAGATCACCGTCGGCCACGGCGTGACCATCGGCCCGATCCTGCTCGGCACGGCGGCGCCGGCGCATGTGCTGACCTCGTCGGCGACGGTGCGGCGCGTGGTGAACATGACGGCGCTGGCGGTGGCTGAGGCGCAAAGCAAGCGCTAGTTTTTTGTCCGCTGATTGTTAATAAAATCGGCTTCTGGCGCTTGACCACAAAGCGCGAGCAGCTACGTAAAATATAGCAATACTGCTTTCAGCGCCGCCAATGAAAAAGCCCCGCAACGCGGGGCTTTCTTGTATGGCGCGATGGGCAACGCTTACTGCTTGACCGCTTCCACCGTGGCGATCACGCGCACTTCCTTGCCGGCGACCATGGGCAGGCCGTAGTTCAGGCCCCACTGCGTGCGGTCGATGGTGGCTTCGAAGTCGCCGCCGCACACTTCGCGCTTGAGCATCGGGCTGTCGTAGCAGTTGAACTGGTTGGCCTTGAGCGTGACCGGGTGCGTCTGGCCCTTGAGGGTCAGCTGGCCATCGACTGCCGTGACCTTGTCGCCGCTGAAGTGGAACTTGTCGCCCACGAACTTGATGGTCGGGAATTTCTCGACGTCGAAGATGTCGGCGCTCTTCAGATGGCGGTCGAACTGCGGCACGCCGCTGGAGATGCTGGCGGCGTCGATGGTCAGCTCCACCTTGCCCGTCTTGGCGGCGCGGTCGAACTGCACCGTGCCTTCCTTCTTGTCGAAGCGCGCGCGGTTCTTGGCGGCGCCGAAGTGCGTGATCTCGAAGCTGGCAAAGGTGTGCGTCGGCTCGATCACGTAGTCGGCGGCCTGGGCCGGCGCGGCAAACGCGGCCAGCGTGGCGCAAGCGGCCAAAGCGGTCAGGGTGTGGCGCATGAGAAAAAGTCCTTTCAAAGACGGGTTGGTATGAAAATCATAGCTGCTCGCGCCGGTTGGACAAGCGCCAGCGGCCTTTTTTACTTGAAAATCAGAGCTTGCCGACGCCCGTCAGCACGAGCTTGAAGCGCACCTGCACGTCGTCGGCCACCATCGAGGTGTCGGCCCATTCTTCTTCGCCGATCTTGTACGCCAGTCGCTTGATGCCGAACTGGCCGGTGGCCGTGGTCTTGGCGCCGCTTTGCGCCAATTGCACCGGCACCACCACATCGCGCGTGGCGCCCTTGATGGCGAGTTGCCCCGCCACCTCGAACTTGCCGCTGCCCAGCGCCTTCACGCTTTTCGACTGGAACGTGGCCTGCGGAAATTTGGCGACGTTGAACCAGATCGGCTTGGGCAGTTCGGCATCGGTCTCTTTCACGCCCAGCGTGGCGCTGCCGGTGTCGACGCTGAAGTTGATCTTCGCCGCCTCGGGCTTGGCCGGGTCGAACGCGACCTGCGCGCTGAACTTGCCAAAGTGCCCTTCCACCGGCACGCCCATCTGGCGGCTGACGAAGTGGATGCTGCTTTCGGCGGGCACCAGCTGCTGCTGCGCGAAGGCGGGCGCGGCGGCCATGAAGCCGAGCGATGCGGTCAGCGTAAAACGGGAGAGAAGGCGAATCGACATGAACGTCCTTGAACAGAAAAATCAGCGGCCTGGCAGCATACGGGACAGGAGTCCATCGCGGTCAATCAACTCGTGCTTGACGACCGCCGCCACGTGCAGCACCACCAGCGCCGCCAGCGTGAACGCGGCCCAGGCGTGCCAGGGCTTGATGGCATCTGCCAGCGCCTTGTCCTTGGGCAGCAGGTCGGGCAGCGGCAGCGCGCCAAACCAGACGATGGGAAAGCCCGCCGCCGAGCTGTAGGCCCAGCCCAAAAGCGGCACGGCGAAGAACAGCGCGTACATCAGGAAATGCGTGCCATGGTGCGCCACGCGCTGCCAGCCGGGCATGGCGGCCTGCACGCGCGCGGGCAGCGCGGGCGGCCGGTGCGTCAGGCGCCACAGCAGGCGCAGCGCCGACAGCAGCAGGATGGTGACGCCGGCCCACTTGTGCCAGTTGATGAGCTTGAGCTTTTGCGGCGAAAACGGCAGCCCGACCATGTACAGGCCCATGCAGAAAATGCCGACCAGCGCCAGCGCCAGCAGCCAGTGCAGGCCCTTGGCCACGGCGGTGTAACGGGTGGTGTCGGCGCGGGCTGAGGGCGCCCCGCGCGCCAGGTCGTTGTTCTTGTTCATGCGTCTTGTTTTTCTGGCTGAATCTCCACCAAATCAGCCCGCAGCGCTCGTCAGATTTGCGCTGGCAGCTATTTTTTTGATAGCAATTGGCGGCTTGCCAACTCCCGGGCCGCGCGTTTGCAAAACAGCCTAGAAGGCCGAATGGGCGCGAAGTTCCCTGATTTCATGTCGCAAAACCCGGTCGAGAAGCGGCCCGGCCGCACCTGTTACGATCAGCGGCTACCCTGTGCGCATGCGCTCGTTCCCCTGCGGGCCGCGATTTCCGCCGAACTGCACCCAAACCCATGAGCATCCGCAACCTCGATTCATTGTTCGATCCGCAATCGGTCGCCGTCATCGGCGCGTC
>RRZT011323734.1_pt1 | contig 13536 bp, 10 predicted proteins | sample 2165551 | NCBI WGS metagenome assembly RRZT01 (sample SAMN10456910, study PRJNA506462) | wastewater metagenome | biome: wastewater; feature: sludge; material: wastewater sludge; isolation source: wastewater sludge with Escherichia coli K12::gfp cells carrying plasmid... | place: USA: Moscow, Idaho... | reverse complement strand
TACCCAACCAAAAATATATGAAAAGAGGACATCCATACATCGATGTTTTCGGGAAAGGATCTATCACTATGGAAAAAGCAGTTCAGACATCTCAGAGAACTGACCAGGAGCTTTCATCTGTTCAGTCTCTCACCATTACAGCCGCATTTGCTGCACTGACTCATCTCTTCACCGCACTTATTCATGTTAAGCTTCCGATCGCTGCCAACGGCGGACTGATCCACCTTGGAAATGTACCGTTATTCATCGGTGCCATTTTATTCGGAAAGAAAACCGGAGCCATTGCCGGTGGGATCGGAATGGGGCTCTTTGACCTTCTCTCCGGCTGGACCCTGTGGGCACCATTTACTCTTATTATTGTAGGGATCATGGGCTTCACAGTAGGTAAGCTCACAGAGGATCCCCGGCACCAGAACATGAAATGGTATGTGATTGCCATTGCCGCAGCCTGCGTGATCAAGGTTGTGGGATACTACATTGCAGAGGTTATCATCTATGGAAATCCACTGGCACCGGTATCTTCCATCCCGGGAAACCTGGTCCAGATCGGTGTTGCAGCTGTCATCGTTCTCGTAGTGATCACACCATTAAACCTTGCAGCAAGAAAAACCGGATTAAAAAAACAGCTGTAACAGCTGCCGTAATTTGCGGAAATAATATAAAGATCAAGAGGTGAGCTTATGTATAAGATCATGACACCGGGACCTACACAGGTCGCAGAAAATGTCCGTCTGGCAAGAAGCATGGAATGCACAAATCCGGATCTGGACGAAGATTTTGTCGAATTTTATAAAGAAACCTGCGAGAAGATCAGCACTCTTCTCCATACCTCCAACGAAACCCTCATCTTAAGCGGTGAGGGTATCCTTGGACTGGAGGCTGCCATTGCTTCCATGACTGAGCCCGGAGATAAGGTTCTTGTTCTGGACAATGGTATCTACGGAAAAGGCTTTGCCGATTTTGTTTCCATGTACGGAGGCAGACCGGAGCTTTATACCAGAGATTATCAGAACACTCTCGATGTAAAGGAACTGGAAGCCTTCCTTGCGGATAACCATGACTACAAATATGCAACCGTAGTACACGGCGATACTCCAAGTGGCATGCTCAACGATGTATCTGCCATCTGCCCGCTTCTTAAAAAATACGGGATCCTTACCGTTGTAGATTCTGTCTCCGCTTCCTTCGGCGAGCCTCTGAACATTGATGCATGCCAGATCGATATCATGTGCGGCGGATCACAGAAGGTGGTATCTGCACCTCCTGGACTTACCTTTGTTGTAGTCAGCAGCGATGCAAAGAAGGCAATGACTGAAAGAAAGACACCCATTGCTTCTTTCTACGCAAATCTCACAACCTTCGCACATTATTATGAAGAAAAATGGTTTCCATATACCATGCCGATCAGCGATATCTATGGCCTGCGGACTGCTATTGACAACATTGCCGATGATCCTGGGATCCTTACACGCCATGCCAGAATCGCCGCAGCCTCCCGAAAGGCCATTACAGGAGCCGGACTTAAGCTGTATCTCCACAGCGGCTATTCCAACACGGTAACTGTTTTTGAAGTCCCGGAAGGCACCACTGCCGCTGCGATCCTGGACGGAGTCAGAAAAGACTATAACATCATGCTGGCAGGCTCCTTCGATGTCCTTGCCGGAAAGGTTATCCGCATCGGTCACATGGGAAATAATGCAGCTTTCTACAATGTACGTGAAGTTTTCCATGCTCTTGACGGAACCCTGCAGAAGCTTGGCGTTCCTCTTACCGGATCCATGGAAGAAATCTTCTGCGAAAATATGAAATAAACAAAAAAACGCTGTAAAAGGAAATTTATCACTGCTGTTTCTCCATTTTGCCGGTATAGCCGGTAAGATGAAGAGACAGCTCACATTTCCATTTACAGCGTTTTGTAATGTTATTTATTCTGTTATTTCATACATATACAATTCATGCAGCGCCCTGGTTGCCGCAATATATCTGGCTCTCTGCACGATCGGACTTCTGTCAGTCCCCGGAAATACAGAAAATACCTGATCAAATTCCAGTCCCTTTGCCATATAAAACGTGGTAACAGTAAGACCTTTTTTGAAATTTGTGCTGTCCCTGTGAAGCAGTGACAGCCTTTCCTTTGTGTCAAAGCCCTCTGCTTCCAGTTTTTTCTGAAGAATATAATATGCCTCTCTCGCTTCATCTGCAGTTCTGGTGATCACCGCTGCTGTCTCGTAAGAAAGCTCCTCCCCGGTCTCAGTCCCATCTGTCTCCGAAGCCGCATTTTCCGGCATGTCTTCGTCGGCTTCCGCCACTGTCTGCTTCTCCAGTCTCAGTTCCTTTACCACACGCTCCAGTGCCTCGGTAAGCCCCGTAAATTCTTTCTCTTCCACCGGTTTTCCATGGCGTTCAAAAAGCTCCACCTCTGTGATCCCCGCAAGCTTATTCGCATAGGAAGCAATCTCAATGGTATTACGGTAGCTCTTATTCATCACGATCCTTCTGATATCCTTGCCAAAGATCTTCGGAAGGAATGTAAGCACATCCTGTTGGTCCCCATCCATGGTCTGCTCCCTATCTCCCAGGATCGTCATTTTGCATTTAAAAAGCCTCTGGATGATGAGATACTGGATCATGGAATAATCCTGCATCTCATCCACGATCAGATGGCGGACACCGCTGTCTTCCTGCTGGGTCTCCAGACGGTATTTCAGATACAGAACCGGATACACATCCTCATAACGAAGCTTTCTTTTTTCGTACTGTACCTGTGGAAGCGCCGGAAATCCCTCCTGCCTCAGGAAACGATTGTATAACACATAAAGATCTCTTGTCTCATACATCCGGTAAAAACGACTCTTCACAGCATCCCTTTCTTCCTCCGGAAGGTCAAAGCCCTTCAGCGTTTCCACCTCATCAATGAAATACTCTGCCACTGCATCCATTCTGGAAAGCAGCGGGATATCCATGAATTTAAAATAAAACAGTTCAATAATTTCCTGTTCTTTTTTTACTACGCCACGATGTTCTATATCCCTGAAATTCATAAGACTGTCTTCCAGTTCTGCCAGATACCCTTCCATACGGTCCAGAAAATCCCGGGACTGTTTTTCCTTCAGAAGCTCCTCATCACATAAGCCTGAGATCTGCCGCTCGATCAGATCATAACGATCCTCGCAGTCAGACACTGTATTTTTCAGTCTCTTATAGGCAAAAAGATCAAAGCTCATCTCCCGGATGTTCTCCTCACCAAGCTCCGGCAGGATATGGGAAATATAATCCGAAAATACTCCGTTGGGCGAAAGTACCAGCACAGAAGAGGATTTCAGATTCTTTCTGTCATGATAAAGGAGATATGCGATCCTGTGCAGAGCAATGGAAGTCTTTCCGCTTCCTGCAGCCCCCTGAATCACCATGATCCTGTCCGAGGTGTTTCGGATAATAGCATTCTGCTCCTTCTGAATGGTTCGGATAATGTTTTTCAGCTGTACATCTCCGTTGCTTCCAAGCTCTGCCTTCAGGATCTCATCATCAATTTTCACATCGCTCTCGAACTCGTAGATCATTTTTCCGCCACGGATCTTATACTGCCACTTTGCCGCAATATCTCCATGGATCTCACCCAGCGGGGCCTGATAGGAGGCCGGTCCTTTGTCAAAATCATAGAACAATCCGGACACCGGTGCCCTCCAGTCATAGATCAGAGGCAGACCACCGTTTTCCTCCGCAAGGTTTGCGATACCTATATAAAAGATCTCCGGCTCATCATCACCTTCATAGCAGAAATCCACTCTGCCAAAAAATGGTGAATCCATCATCTTACGGAATCTGCGGCGCAGCTCGATCTTTTCATTGCTGGCATTGATCTCATGGAGAAGTGCCTGCTGGTTATCAAAATTTTCGTAGCCATACTGGTCCATCTCTGTGTAGTTTTCCCAGTAATACTCGTGCATTCCTTCGATTTCTTTCTGACCGGCCTCTATGGAATCATCCAGCTGTGTGATCCGGTGACGCAGAGTTCCTGTTACATGTGCAAGATATTCCCGTCCGTTTTTTACTGCTGCCATACGCCTTAATCCACCACTACCGCTGTTCCGCTTGCTGTAACCATCAGCATGCCATTATCTGCGCCAAGTACCTCATAATCAATGTCCACGCCAATCACTGCATTGGCGCCCATTGCTCCTGCCCGCTGTTCCAGTTCTTTCAGTGCCTCTTCCCTGGCCTTCTGAAGCTCTTCCTCATAACCGGCACTTCTGCCGCCAAAGAAATTCCGAAGACCCGCGCTAAGATCTTTCATAAAATTTACTCCTGAGATCACCTCTCCAAATACGATTCCTTTATATTCACGGATTGCTCTTCCCTCTACCGATGGTGTTGTCGTTATGATCATGGTAAAATCCTCCCGTTTCTGTCATTTTTCATGGACACTCCAGGATTATTTCCGAAAACATGCTCCGGAGTGTTTATTACAGAATTATACCCGAAAGCGGAACAGATGTATAGAGTAAAAAAGCGAAGCGGACATTCGAAATCCGCTTCGCACCTTTTAAATAATAACGATCGATCTCAGTCTCACGCCTGAGCCTCTTTTTTCTCAAACTGACTGTTATACAGATCCGCATAAAATCCCTTACGTGCCAGCAGCTCTTCATGATCTCCCTGCTCAATGATATCTCCGTCCTTCATGACAAGAATCAGATCTGCATCCTTAATGGTAGAAAGTCTGTGGGCGATAACAAAGCTGGTTCTGCCCTTCATCAGGTTATCCATAGCCTTCTGGATCTGCATTTCTGTTCTTGTATCAACGGAAGATGTGGCCTCATCCAGGATCAGGATCTTATTGTCTGCCAAGATCGCTCTTGCAATGGTAAGCAACTGCTTCTGCCCCTGAGAAACATTACTGGTCTCCTCATCCAGGACCATCTGATAGCCGCCGGGCTGCTGCATGATAAAGTTGTGGATATGGGCCGCTTTTGCTGCTGCGATCACCTCTTCATCCGTTGCGTCCAGTCTTCCGTAGCGGATATTTTCCATAATGGTTCCGGAAAACAGCCAAGTGTCCTGCAACACCATTCCGAACATCTCACGGAGATTGCTGCGGTTGAAGTTCCGGATATCATGTCCGTCAACCTTGATGCTTCCGCCATTTACATCATAAAAACGCATCAGCAGCTTTACGATCGTCGTTTTTCCTGCACCTGTAGGTCCTACAATGGCGATCTTCTGACCGTCATGCACATCTGCGGAGAAATCATTTACAATGATCTTATCCGGATTATAACCGAATTTCACATGCTCAAACTGTACATTTCCTTCCAGTCCCTCAATGGAATCCGGGTTCTCCGGCTGAAGTTCTTCCTCCGGCTCCTCAAGAAATTCAAATACCCGCTCAGAAGCTGCCGCCGAGGACTGCAGAAGGTTTGTAACCTGGGCGATCTGCTGGATCGGCTGTGTAAAGTTACGGATATACTGGAAGAAGGACTGGATATCTCCAACCTCGATAGTTCCTTTGATGGCAAAAAGCCCTCCGAGAAGTGCCACCATCACATATCCCAGATTTCCCACAAACTGCATGATCGGCATCATCATTCCGGAAAAGAACTGTGACTTCCATGCAGACTCATAAAGCTTCTGGTTGTCATGCTCAAATTCCTTCAGCGCATCCTGCTCTTTGTTGAATACTCTTACCACATCATGGCCGCCGAAATTTTCCTCAACCTGACCATTTACTTTTCCCAGGTACTCCTGCTGTGCCTGGAAATATTTCTGGGAGTGTTTCATTACTTTATTAATGATAAGCATGGAAACCGGCAGGATCAGCACTGCTGCCAGTGTCATCCACACGTTGATGGAAAGCATCATGATAAATACACCGATCAGTGTTGTTACGGATGTGATCAGCTGTGTCATGCTCTGGTTGATGCTCATCTGCAGGGTATCCACATCATTTGTCACCCTGGAAAGGATCTCACCGTTTGTTCTGCTCTCGAAATAATTCATTGGCAGACGGTTGATCTTCTTTGAAATATCCTTTCGGAGATTGTATGTAACATCATTGGAGATCCCCGTCATGACAAATCCCTGGATCAGGGAAAAGCATGCACTTGCCACATACAGTCCCAAAGTCCACAGAAGGATCATTCCGATCTTACCGAAATCAATACCGCCTGTACCGTTTACCTTAGCAACCAGACCATTGAACAGCTCTGTGGTAGCTTTTCCAAGTATCTTCGGGCCTGCAATATTAAACGCTGTACCTGCCACTGCAAAGATAAACATCAGGATAAAACGGAATTTATATCTGCCCATATAGCCAAAGAGCTTTTTCATGGAGCCTTTGAAGTCCTTGGCCTTCTCTGTTGGCTGCATTCCGTGTCCGCCCATCGGACCTCTTCTTCTCTGCTGACTCATGCCAATTCCTCCTCTGATAACTGACTCATGGCAATCTGGCGATATACCTCGCAGGATTTCATCAGCTCCTTATGGCTTCCGATCCCTGCCATATGTCCATCGTCCAGTACAAGGATCTTATCTGCATTTAAGATCGTACTGATACGCTGTGCCACGATAATGGTTGTTGCTTCTTTTGTATGTTCTTTCAGCGCTTTTCGAAGTGTGCTGTCTGTTTTGAAATCCAGTGCGGAAAAGCTGTCATCAAAGATAAAGATCTCCGGATCTTTTGCGATAGCTCTGGCAATGGAAAGCCTCTGCTTCTGTCCACCGGAAACATTGCTTCCTCCCTGTGCGATCGGAGTCTTATATCGCTCCGGCTTGGTGTCGATAAACTCCGTAGCCTGTGCAACCTCTGCTGCTTTTTTCACTGCATCTTCCGAAATCTCTGTCTTTCCGTAACGGATATTGGAATCAATGGTTCCTGAGAAAAGTACACCCTTCTGCGGAACATAACCGATCCTGTCACGGACATCCTTCTGTGTCATTTTCCGGACATCCACGCCATCCACTTTCACAGATCCTTCTGTTGCATCATAGAAACGCGGGATCAGATTGATCAGTGTACTCTTACCGCTTCCTGTACTTCCGATGATCGCTACTGTCTCACCTTTTTCTGCCTTGAAGGAAATATCTGTGATAACATTCTCTCCTGCCTCCGGATATGCGAAGCTTACATGATCAAATTCTACAGTACCCTTCACATCCTGGGAAGGCTGTACCGGATCCTCCGGATCCTGGACACTGACTTCTGTCTCAAGTACCTCGTTGATACGGCGTGCAGATACATTTGCTCTCGGCAGCATGATAGACATTGCTGTGATCATCAAAAATGACATGATGATCTGCATTGCATACTGGATAAATGCCATAACATCACCAACCTGCATGCTTCCGCTGTCTACCGCATAAGAACCGCTGTAGATGGTCAATACGGAAACTGCGTTCATGATCAGCATCATCACCGGCATCATAAATGTCATACAACGGTTTACAAAGAGGTTTGTCTTCGTCAGAGTGATATTTGCATCCTCAAAACGCTCCTCCTCGTGTTTCTCCCGGCTGAATGCACGGATAACCGGAATACCGGTAAGGATTTCTCTTGTTACCAGGTTCAGCTTATCTACCATGGTCTGCAGGGCTGTAAATTTCGGCATTGCGATCCTGAACAGCATTGCCATAAATGCCATGATCAGTACAATGGCCACCCCAAGGATCCATGTCATGGAGGAATCTCTCTGAAGCACGCGGATTACACCACCGATTCCAAGGATCGGCGCGTAAAGCACGATACGGAACATCATAGCCATTACCTGCTGGATCTGCTGGATATCGTTCGTGCATCGTGTAATCAGGGATGCTGTTGAAAACTTATGGTACTCTCTGCTGGAAAAACCTATGACTTTGTTATAAACCAGCCCACGGAGATCATGTCCCATAGATGCAGCAACTCTGGATGAAAGAAATACCACACATACTGCAGCCATCATGGTGACCAGTGCCATCAGCACCATGCGGATACCTGTTGCTTTCATGTAATCCATCTGTATGGCATCCACATCTTCACCCATAGCTTCATATTCTGCACGAACATAGGAAACACCTGCCTGTGTGATGATGGATTCCTGCATCTTGTCGATCTTTTCTCCGACCTGGTCCTTCATAGCAGCCAAAGCCTCTGCCGGCATCTGAGAAAGAGCCGCCAGTGGATCCGTCCCTTCCGGGATTCCCATTTTTGCAAGAGCTGCCTTTGATTCCTCACTGTCGGACGTCAGAGTAGAAACGATCACCATCGGTTTGCCGAAGATATCGTTGAGTTCTTCTCTGTCTTCTTTGGAGATTTTATCCTTTAATACCAGATCATCTCCCTCTTCCTCATAAAATCCATCCACAGTTTTCGCATCATCCTCTTCCATAAACAGCTTCAGACTGTCCATGGACGTCTTTCTGATCTTCTCAGGAACACTGTCTTCAATACCGTTCTGCTGAATTCCCACATTAATGATATTTGATGTGTAATTCGGCAGAGACAGATCACAGTATGCCTGAAGAAAAAGAAGCGCAATGATGAGTACGATGTAACCTGCAGATCGTTTCAGATATTTCATCAGTTTAATCACGTTTCTGTTCCTTCCTTTCTGTCATGTCCTCCGGCTGAAGCTTTTCTATGGCTTCCTCCGGCTGGATCTTTTCGATATTTACAAGGATCTGCTCCAGAAATCTCCGAAGCAGGCACTGTTCCGCCTCACTGAAGCCTTCCATCATCACGGCCTCATTTTTATGGATCCGTTCCAGTGCTTTTGCCTTGATTTCCTTTCCCTTTTCTGTCATGTAGATCCTGGTCACACGCTGGTCCTTTTCATCCGGTTTCTTATAAAGAAAGCCTGCTTTCTCCAGTCTCTGTATCGATACATTTACCGTAGGCGGCTTGATATGCAGGATCTTTGCAATTTCCCGCTGACTCAGGCCATCCCTTCCGGACACAAGCCCCAGAACCGGGATCTGTCCCGGATAAATCCCAAGCTCCTGCATCTGACCAAAGCATTTCGTCATAAAATGACGGTCTACCTTCATAAACAGAGATAAAAAACTGCTCTGCCTTTCTTTCTCATCTTCCTCCTTACAAAACACGCTGTCACTCCTCTCTCATCCGATCAGACACCTGCTCTTTGTTAATGATATACGAAGCAGTGATCTTCTTTTTTAATTAGTCGGCTAACTATATATAATATACATCTGCACAAAAAATGCAACTGGTTTTTGTGAATTTTACACTTTTTTAAGATTTACAGCTTCTTTAATTTCCACCTGAAATCTATTAATTAATTTGTCAAGCTAATTTATTTTCTGCTGTTTTTCCTATTTTTTTCGCAAAAAAAATACCCGCTTCGTTTTTTTATTCGAAACGGGTACTTCTTTCTGTTCCTGATTTTCTTATACAAACTGATTCACAGCCGGATCATAAGCATAATCGATCATGTCAAGCTTATCCTCCAGTTCTTTCCGGTTAAGTCCTCTGTCCTCACAGAAGGCATCCAGGGATCTGTAAAAATCCCGCAGCTGTGTATTTACGTAACTTAAAAGCATTACCGGGTCCTTTGGTATCATAATCTGTTTCCATCCTTTTATCTGATATTTATCCAATATCCCAGATGCTGCTGGATAGCTGTCTGATCTGAAATATCAGATTTACTATCTTACCAATTCTATTTTTTGTCAAGAGCCAGTAAAAAAATTTTTCAGGATTTTTTATTTCTTCAGTATCTGATAAAAATATTCCATTCCTTGTCCCCAAAAAAGAACTGCCTGGTTCCGATTTTCATCCTGAAATGGATTTCTATCAAAACCGACAGTTCTTTTCCTTGTCAATCTATCATAACTTTATGGAGTTATTTTTTACTTCGTGCTGACGGTAAACGCTCCGTCCTTCACATCCAGCACAATGGTATCTCCGGCATGTACATCACCGGAAAGGATCTTCTTGGCTGTCAGTGTCTCCACATAATTCTGGAGATAACGCTTCAGAGGACGTGCACCGTAAACCGGATCATAACCGTTATCCACTACCATCTGTTTGGCAGCATCTGTAAGCTCCAGAGAAAGCTCCTGGTCAGCCAGACGGTCGCTGAGCTCTTTGACCATAAGATCTACGATCTTACCTACATTATCCTTGGTCAGCGGCTTGAACATGATAATCTCATCCAGACGGTTCAGGAACTCCGGACGGAAGTGACCACGAAGATCATTCATAACCTGTTCCTGTGCCTCCGGTTTGATATCTCCCTTCTCGTCGATACCGTCAAGAAGGTACGGAGAACCAATGTTGGAAGTCATGATCAGGATCGTATTCTTAAAATCAACCGTACGTCCCTGTGAATCCGTGATACGTCCATCGTCCAGTACCTGCAGAAGTACATTGAATACATCCGGGTGAGCCTTCTCGATCTCATCAAAAAGAACAACACTGTACGGTTTTCTTCGAACGGCCTCTGTCAGCTGTCCGCCTTCCTCATATCCGACATATCCTGGAGGCGCTCCGATCAGACGGGACACGGAATATTTCTCCATGTATTCGCTCATATCGATACGGACCATATTCTGCTCATCGTCAAACAGTGTGGCAGCCAGAGTCTTGGCAAGCTCTGTTTTACCAACACCGGTTGGTCCAAGGAACAAGAAGGAACCGATCGGCTTTGTGGGGTCCTTGATTCCGGCTTTGGAACGAAGGATCGCATCTGTTACAAGACGAACACCCTCATCCTGTCCTACTACACGTTTGTGCAGTTCATCCTCAAGGCCCAGCAGCTTGGTTCTCTCACCTTCTGTCAGCTTGGTTACCGGAATACCGGTCCATCTGGAAATGATACGAGCAATCTCATCATCTGTGACAGCCTCATGTACCAGGCTTCTGTCACTCTCCTTAACCTGCTTCTCCTCAACCTCCAGCTGCTGCTGAAGCTTCGGCAGCTCGCCATACTGCAGCTCTGCTGCTTTCTCCAGATCGTAATTCTGTTTTGCTTTCTGGATCTGTTTATTGATATCCTCGATCTGCTCACGTAATTTCTGAAGCTTCTCTACGGAATGCTTCTCATTATCCCACTGAGCTTTCTGGGTATTAAAAGTATCTCTCAGCTCTGCAAGTTCTTTCTGCAGATCAGCCAGACGCTCTTTACTTAAGTTGTCAGTTTCTTTTTTCAGGGCAGACTCTTCAATCTCCAGCTGCATGATCTTACGTCTCTGCTCATCCAGCTCTGTCGGCATGGAATCCAGCTCCGTCTTGATCAGCGCACAGGCTTCATCAACAAGGTCGATGGCCTTATCCGGGAGAAAACGGTCTGTAATGTATCTGTGTGAAAGTGTGGCAGCTGCAACCAATGCACTGTCTGTAATCTTAACACCGTGGAATACCTCATATCTTTCCTTCAGGCCACGGAGAATGGAAATGGTATCTTCCACTGTCGGCTCATTTACCATAACCGGCTGGAAACGACGGGCAAGTGCAGCATCCTTCTCAATGTACTGTCGGTACTCATCCAGAGTTGTTGCACCGATACAGTGCAGCTCACCTCTGGCAAGCATAGGCTTCAGCATGTTTCCTGCATCCATGGCGCCATCTGTCTTACCTGCACCCACGATCAGATGAAGCTCATCGATAAACAGAATGATCTGTCCTTCGCTCTTCTTCACTTCCTCAAGTACCGCTTTCAGACGTTCCTCAAACTCACCACGATACTTGGCACCTGCAACCAGCGCACCCATATCCAGGGCAAAAATCTTCTTATTCTTAAGACCTTCCGGTACATCTCCTGCCACAATACGCTGTGCCAGTCCCTCGATGGCTGCTGTTTTACCAACGCCAGGCTCACCGATGAGAACCGGGTTGTTCTTGGTCTTACGGGAAAGGATACGGATAATATTCCGGATCTCCATATCACGGCCGATCACCGGATCAAGCTTCTGGTTCTTCGCCTTCTCCACAAGATCCTCACCGTATTTATTCAGGGTATCATAGGTTGCCTCCGGGTTGTCACTGACAACTCTCTGGTTTCCCCTGACTGTAGATAATGCCTGAAGAAAACGCTCTCTGGTGATTCCGAATTCATTGAATAGCTTCTTCATGCTCGGGCTTGGATTCTTCAGCATGGAAAGAAACAGATGCTCAACCGATACATACTCATCTCCCATAGCCTTCGCTTCGTCCTCTGCACTGACCAGTGCCTTGTTCAGATACTGACCAAATCGAAGCTCTCCACCGGAAACCTTAACTCTGGCATCCAGTGCCCTCTTAACTGTGTCAATAAAATATTCCTTCTGGATTTCCATCTTCTCGATCAGCTTGAGGATCAGGCTGTCCTCCTGTGTCAGCAAGGCATACAGAAGGTGTTCCTCTTCGATCTCCTGATTGCCATATTCATAAGCAATCTTTTCAAGATCCTGGACAGCCTGTACGGATTTCTGTGTAAATTTACTGATATTCATAGGCTTTCCTCCTATTCTATGAAAAGCATTTCCAATATTCGCATACCGGAAATGCTGTGCTTTTTTCTTGTTCTAGGAGAACTATAACACTATTTGTTAGCACTGTCAAGAGGTGAGTGCTAATTTTTGTGTTATTTTTTTGCAACCGTAAAATGAAAAACTAATTTCCGCCTTTAGCCCTTTATGCTCTTTTATTGGAAGGTGTTTCTTTACGAGCTCAAGTTTCAACTCCTTACTATACTGTTTCCTAGACATAAAAATATGCTCCTCATATGATAGATTTTTGGATATTTCCATTGTCTACCATATGGGGAGCATATCAATCCAACGGTTTTCAGTGCTTTTTTCATATTACTTTATTGAATATCCCTCATTCTGCCTATATAAGTGAAACTTAGCGAAACTTAAATTAAATCTCTTTCAGACAATTCAATTTGGATATTCACCAACTGTGGATTATTTCTCAGTGCACCAGTTTCCAACTTACCGCCTGCTGCCTTGCATCCACAAATCTCTTATAAATACCTTCCTGTTTCATTAATTGCTCATATGTTCCATGCTGTGCAATTCTTCCTTTTTCAACAACCACAATCTGGTCTGCATGTCTGACTGTTTTTAATCTGTGGGCAATCATAATAATCGTTTTTGCCTTTGTAAGTGCATCTACTGCATCCATGCGGTGGAGTTGACCGGCACACAGGGCGGCACCATCCGGGGTAATCTCTATGAGCTGGACTATCAGCAGCATTTCCGGCACGTCGTTGAAGCCTCCCAGCCGGTGAGCGTGAACCGGCTCTTTTATGAGCATGGAACCCGTGACATCCCGGATGGCCAGTATTTTGACGGAAGCCCTGACCGGGTGTTGGGAAATTTCCTGCGGTATGAGGCCCAGCCCCATGACCCGGCTGTGCTGCAGGAGGCTTTACGGCAGGAGCAGCACAGCCGGGGGCGGGCCGTCCCCGGCGACTTCAAAGCCCACGTTACGGCTTTGCATGACAGCCGGATTGAAACCGAGGCCCGGCGCATCGTGGATAAGCTGAAAGATCTGTCCGCGCCCAACAGCCCCAACAAGACACATTTTATGGTGGAGATCTCACCGCACTTTGACGC
>RRZT011610975.1_pt1 | contig 13539 bp, 12 predicted proteins | sample 2165551 | NCBI WGS metagenome assembly RRZT01 (sample SAMN10456910, study PRJNA506462) | wastewater metagenome | biome: wastewater; feature: sludge; material: wastewater sludge; isolation source: wastewater sludge with Escherichia coli K12::gfp cells carrying plasmid... | place: USA: Moscow, Idaho... | reverse complement strand
GACGGCGAACTCAATGCCTTCCGCCCCGGCATCAGCCGCATTCTGCAAAGCAACCCGGTGCCGGTCGTTCCGTTGGCCTTGTCCGGGCTTTGGGGCAGCCTGTTCTCGCGGCGCGACCCGGGCCTCGCCAGTCGCCTCGCCAAAGCCCGCCCATTCCGCAAAGTCGCTATCGCCGCAGGCCTCCCCGTAGCTGCCGAAAACGCGGAACCGGAAACCTTGCGGGGTATGGTGCTTTCGCTACGCGGAGAAACGGCCTGAAACGCCCCCCCCTGGAAGGCACGTAAACAGTGCCTTCCAGCACAGGCCAACCAAACCCGCCATTCTGCGCGCCTCTCAAGGCAGGCTTTCTAACGCCCAGCGGCAACGCCTACTGCTGAAACCGATACCCCACACCCGTTTCGGTCAGAATGTGTTTCGGCTGCGCCGGGTCGTCTTCCAGTTTCTGTCGCAAGTGGCCGACATAAACGCGCACATAATGGTTGTTTTCAATGCTGCTCGTTCCCCACACCTCGCGGAGCAAATGGCGTTGCGTCATGACCTTACCGATATTGGCCAGGAACGCACAAAGCAGACGATACTCGATGGGCGTAAAGCGAACCGGAACGCCCGCCTTGGTGACCACTCGCCGAGCCAGATCAATGTGAACATCGCCGAACTCGACAAGCTGCTTACCACCTTCACCACCCCGATTTTGCCGACGTAACAGCGCGCGCGCTCGGGCACGCAGTTCGCCCACGCCGAAAGGCTTGGTCAGGTAATCATCGGCGCCCACATCAAGCGCCAATACCTTGTCCCGCTCATGCGTTCGCGCCGAAAGAACGAGAATGGGCGCGTCTGACCAACCGCGCAGGGCGCTGATGAAGTCAATGCCGTTCCCGTCCGGCAAGCCAAGATCGAGCACAAGCAAATCGGGCTTTTGCTGGCCGGCTTCAATCAGCCCTTGTGCCGAAGTGCCCGCCTCATAGACGCGACACCCCTCTTGTTCGAGCGCTGTGCGCACAAACTGACGAATCTGCTTTTCGTCCTCGACGACAAGAACAACAGGCGAACGCTCGCTCATACTTGCCCGGCCCCTTCCAAAAAATGCGCTTCCTCTTCGATCAGCGGAGGATCGCCCAATGGCAAAGTGAAAATAACGCATGCCCCACCTTCGGCGCGATTACTTGCCGCTATCGATCCGGCGTGCGCTTCAATAGCTGCGCGGCAGATAGCCAGGCCCAAACCAACGCCCGGTTTCGACGACTCCACCTCTCCCCTTACAAACATGTCGAACAGCTTACCGGTGTGATCCGAAGCAAAGCCCTGGCCGCAATCGGACACTTTCATTTCAAGCATTCCGTCGTGCGTTTGGCCGTCGATCTCGATGAGCGTAGCGGGCGGCGAATACTTCGCGGCATTCTCCAGAACATTGCACAGCACACGCTCAATGAGCACCGCGTCAAACTCGACCAAAGGCAAGTCCTTGGCCAAATTCACCTTGACCGAGTGTTGCGCTAGCGCATTCCCCAGCAACTTGATGCTTGAACCGATAACTTCTTCGATCGGCAACCATTCTTTATGCAGCGCGACATCGCCGGCATGAAGACGCGCCATATCGAGCAAATTGTCCACCATCCCCGCCAATCGCCCAGCCTGTCCGCTGATTTCCTTCGCCATTGCCTGTGCATCGGCGCCAAGCGGAAGTTGGGTCGCATTAAGCGAGTCGGCAAGCCCGACCAATACCGTCAAAGGCGTACGCAAATCATGCGAAACCGCAGAAAGGATAGAACTGCGCAAGCGCTCGGAGGCGACCTGAACTTGCGTCTGTCGGGCCACATCGGCGTAATAAACCCGCTCAATGGCGATCGCCACCAAGGAGGCCAGGGCGGCCAATCTTTCGCCTTGCCCCTGAAAATGCCGGACCTGTCCATCCGGAAGCGCAACGGCAAGCACACCGCGAACGCGCGCCGAGGCATTCAAGGGCAGATACATCGTCGGGTAGCCACTCCCCGCCTGCTGCGGGCATTCCACCGGCGCTCCGCACTCAAATACCATCCGCGCCAGACGGGGCTCAATCAAAAAGCAAGACACTTCGGACTCCACGCACACCTGCAGAGCGCCTGCCTCGTCGGGCAATAGAATGCTCACGTCAGCGTCGAAAACCCGACTGAGGAATTTCCGCGTGATTTTGGTTATCTGCTCGACGGTCAGCGCCCCCGTAAGATCACGCGCCATTTCGTAAAGCGCACGTGAACGCTTTGCCTCCGACTCTGCCTCATCAGCCTGCTGGCTTAGACCTCCCGTCAGTTGACTGGTGACGATCGCCACTACCAACAGAACAGCCAGGGTAACCAGCGACTGATGGTCATACACCTGGAACGAAAAGCGGGGGGATACAAAAAGGTACGCCAACATCCCCACACTGAGAAACGCGGCCAGCAAGGAAGAAGCTGCACCGAGCCCGACAGCAACGATCAATACCGTCAGCAGATAGAGCATCACGATAATTGCCAAATTGTGATGGGCGTACAAAGGCCAGGCAATAATCGTGGTCAGCGCACAAGCGAGCAAGGTCAGCAACAATTGCCGCCAGACGCCACGGAGCTGAGATCGATCTATCGGCTTCTTGAGAAATAAGGACATAGTTAATGGCCATGAATATGGCCCGAAACGGAACGCCAGCCAATTGTCCCGCAACAGGCATATAAAAATTGTAAAAATGCCTCGCTACAACGAAAAGCCTGGCAACCGATCATTCATCGGTTCTGGATCGACCGGCCCGTGCCGACGCTCCAACAACGCAGCTCGCTCACCGATCAACTCATCTCAACTTAGCGCAATTTTTACATCGTTTTTACACGCCTCACGAGAGAATGGCCATCCCCAAACTTTCAAGGAAATCTTATGGAACCCGCAATAATGGCCATAGACACCGGCAATACGGCGTTCATGCTGGTCTGCACCAGTCTGGTAATGCTCATGACACCCGGTCTGGCGTTCTTCTATGGCGGCCTCGTTGGCCGCAAAAACGTTCTGGCGATCATGATCCAGAGCTTTGTATCGATGGGCTGGACAACGGTGATCTGGTTCGCCTTCGGCTACTCGATGTGCTTTGGCCCTTCGCTCGGTGGCATTATCGGCGACCCGACCTACTACGCCTTCCTGAACAACATCACGCTGACCAGCATATTCACGCTGGGCGGCAACGATGCCGGCATTCCACTCGTAGTGCACGTGGCCTACCAGATGATGTTTGCCATCATCACCCCGGCGCTGATTACCGGCGCCTTTGCCAACCGCGTCACCTTCAAGGCCTACATGCTCTTCCTCACGGCCTGGCTGATCCTGGTGTACTTCCCCTTCTGCCACATGATCTGGCATCCGGAAGGCATTCTCTTCAAATGGGGCGTACTCGACTTTGCCGGGGGCATCGTCGTACATAATACGGCCGGTCTTGCTGCACTGGCCTCTATCCTTTATGTCGGCAAGCGCCGCATTGTTGAAAATACCGCCCACAACATTCCGCTGATCGCCCTTGGCACCGGCCTGCTATGGTTCGGCTGGTACGGCTTCAACGCCGGCTCAGAATTCCGCGTAGACAGCATTACCGCATCGGCCTTCCTGAACACCGACATTTCCGCATCCTTCGCGGCGGCCACCTGGATGTTCATCGAATGGTTCACCACCCGGCGTCCAAAATTCGTCGGCCTGCTCACCGGCGCTGTTGCCGGCCTGGCGACGATCACCCCCTGCGCGGGCTATGTTTCACCGTCAACCGCTGCCTTGATCGGCATCATGGCAGGCGTCGTCTGCTTCTACGCCGTGGCCCTGAAAAACAAGCTGGGCTGGGATGATGCACTCGATGTCTGGGGCGTTCACGGCGTTGGCGGTTTGATCGGCGTTATTTTTCTCGGCATTTTTGCCTCCAAGGCATGGAACCCAGCCGGTGCCGATGGCCTGTTGCTCGGTGGCGTTGATTTCTTCGGCAAGCAGTGCGCCGCTGTTCTGATTTCGAGCATCTGGGCCTTCGCATTCACTTACGGCATGCTCTGGATCATTGACCAGATCACGCCGGTGCGCGTTAATCCAGAAGACGAAGAGAAAGGGCTCGACGGCGGTCTTCATGGCGAGCGCGCCTACCAGGAAGGCAGTATGTAACACGCTGTTCACTGCCGATGTGAGCGACTGTCCCACATCGGTGGTTTTTTGTGCAACCAAATGCTCTCTCGGCTTCGAGGCCATCAACCCACCTGACGTCTACAAGCCACGCGCCCACTCCGGCCGCAAGCGAGCGGCTTCTGGCTGACGGATCGCCTGTCGGACCAGCTCCAGCAAACGCTGTTTATCAACGCCAAGCGTCCCCTTGAGTATCAGCCAGTTCGATGCGTGATCGCTGCGAAAGACAGTGCGCGTCAATTCCAGTTTATCGAGAAAACGCTCCATTTCGCTAAACAGTTCTGCTTGTGCGAGCGCGCGCCAACCGGGAAAGCCCGTACGGAAACGCTCTTCGCCCAAAGGAAAGCTCACCACCAGCGTCGCCACGTACTCTGGCTGCGTCGCGTTGAGCAAGCGCGCGGAGTTGTCGGCATGCTGCGCCGACAACTCGGGCCCGCCCAGCCCGTTAAGAATCATCACCGAACGGGTAATTCCGGCAGCGCCCAGCTTGTCGAGTGCCGTCAGCGTCGTCTCGTAAGTTTCGCCCTTGTTCACGTGCGCCAGTACCTCGTCATCGCCGGATTCTGCGCCGACGTAGGCAATTTTCAGCCCGGCATCGGCCAGTTCGCGCAATTCTTCGACCGTCTTCTTGCGCAGATTTCTCGGTAGACAATAGGTCGATACACGGCGCACCTCTGGCATATGCCGTCGGATCGCTTGCAGTATGGAAAGCAGGCGGCGTGTTGGTAACACCAGCGCATCACCGTCGGCAAGGAAAACACGACGTATTTCACCAGCAAAGTGCTCTCCGATCCGAGCGATGCTTCCCAGAACTTCGGCCTCATCACGCGCTCGAAAAGCCTTTTGCGGCGCGGTATACATTTCACAAAAGGTACATTTGTTCCACGAACACCCATCTGTAACGGGCAAAATGAGCGATTGCGCTTCGCTGGGCGGGCGAAATACGGGTTCAAGGTAGCGGATGTGCACAGTCGGCAGCATAGTTCTAGCGGTACTCCATAGAATGCTAAGATAAATGCTCTAATCCGCGCCGCACGGTGAAATAGAGCTCTCAACAATAACAAGGATGGTCAAATGAAGCAAAACTGGAAACTCCTCGCGTGCCTGATGCTCGCCCTTGGCGCACCGGGAATCACACTAGCGCAAAGCAATCTGATTCTGCCGAAAAATCTGGACGACATCCGGCAACTCACCAAGGAAGAAAACGTCAGCCCATGCATCAAATGCGGGGTCGTCACCAACGTCCGCAACGAGGATCGTCAGCCCACGGCAGGCCCAAGGCCCAACCAGCCATCGGCCAGCGGCATCGGCACCAACATCGTCACCACGCCGATTGTAGGCAGCGGCAGCGTCGTTAAGGACGCCCGCGAGGCAATGAAGCCCACGACTTATTACAAAACAACCGTGCGCTACGATGATGGCACCTACGGCGTCTTTGAGCAGGATGAGCAACCTGCCTTCCAGAAAGGCGACCGAGTGGAAACCTTCGAAGGCCGTCTTGAGCTACGCTCGGAATAAGCCGCATCAATCGAAATAGCTGCGCGCCGTTTCATAGCGCTGTGCATAGTAGCTGGCATTCAGCTGATCTATGCGCACGCGGCCGGAACTTGAGGGGGCATGGACAAAGCGGTTGTCACCGATATAGACGCCGACATGCGAAAACGGGGCATTGCGCGTATTGAAAAAAACCAGGTCGCCCGGTCGCAAATCATCGCGCGCAATCTGCCGCCCCTTGCGGGCAATATCGGCCGCACTACCGCTCACTTTTACCCCAGCCGCCTTGTTATAAACGTAGGAAACCATGCCGCTGCAATCGAGCCCCGCTTCCGGGTTCTTGCCGCCAAAACGGTAGCCGGTATCAATCAAGCCCATGGCAAACAAGGCAACCTCCTGTCCCTTCTCGGAAAACGGCGCGCGCTTTGACAGCGCCGAATCCGGCACAGGCGACATGATCCCGCACGAGGCAAGAAGAAGGGCAAGCCCGCAGGCCATCAGGAAACGCATCAGCATGGCCTCAAGTATATACGACGAAAATCGGTTGCCATAACATAAGCGCAGTGAAGTGTATCCGCCCTTAGAAAGCTATTACAATTCACGCCAAAAGCAATAATACTAATGCCCCTTGAGCAACAACAATCCATACAACATGGGATACACCATGCACTACCTTGCATACATCTTTGGAGTCATCATCATTCTCGCCGGAATCAGGTCGGTGCTTACCCAGCAGGCCACGCTGACAATTCAGCTCTGGGGAAACCCATCGAACGACTCCCGCCATCGAAGCAACCAAGGCTACTCGACCTCCGAGCATAGCGGATTCATGGCTATCCTTATCGGCATTGGCGAAATTGCCACGGGCGTGCTGATGATCGCCAAAGGACCGGCTTATTTCGGCTAGACGCCACCACCCATCGTTACGGATTAGGCATGCAAACGATTCAAACACTGATCGATAATATTGAAAAAGTCATCATCGGCAAGCGCCCAGTCGTCGAGCTGGCCGTCATTTCGCTGATTTGCCGGGGGCACGTACTGCTCGAAGACGTTCCCGGCACCGGCAAGACCATGCTCGCCCGAGCGCTCGCCCGCTCCGTCGCGGTAGACATGAAGCGCCTGCAGTGTACGCCCGATCTTTTGCCGTCCGACGTTACCGGCGTGCCGATCTACAACCAGAAAACAAGCGAGTTCGAGTTCCGCCCCGGGCCGGTTTTTACCCATATTCTGCTCGCCGACGAAATCAATCGCGCCACGCCGCGCGCCCAGTCAGCCCTGCTGGAATGCATGGAAGAATTTCGCGTCAGCGTCGACGGCGTAACCTACGAGCTACCCAAGACTTTCATGGTGCTGGCCACGCAAAACCCGATCGACATGGCCGGCACCCATGCCCTGCCCGAAGCCCAACTCGACCGCTTTTTCGTCCGCTTGTCCGTTGGCTATCCCAGCCTTGATGACGAGTTGAGTATTCTGTCGGCTCAAGCGCAAGCTCACCCGATCGAGAGCCTGCAAGCCGTGACAACCGAAGCGGACATTCTCGCTGCCCGGGAAGCCGCCAAAGGCGCTCATCTCAGCCCCGATGTCGCCCGCTACGCGGCGCGGATCGTTGCCGCCACGCGCGAGCACGCCGATCTGCGTCTGGGCGCCAGCCCGCGCGGCACACTGGCTCTGGCGCGTGGCTCGCAGGCCTTTGCTTATCTGCGCGACAAAAAATTCGTCACGCCGGATATCGTCAAGGCGATGGCCGCGCCGATTCTGGAACACCGGCTGATCGTCCGTCCGCAAGCGGCAGCGATGGGACAAAGCGCGCGCAGCATCCTCAAGAGCATCCTCGACAACCTTGCTCCCCCGGTTTAAGAGCGCGCCACATGGACCAAGAGGCAACTCCGGCCCCAGCCTCATGGCTGGCCCGCCATCTTCGCCCGCTGATTCTCGCCGCCCTGACCCTCGTGGCCTATACCGCGGCGTTAAATCGCGGGCAAACCATGCTGTGGGCGATTGCTGCGCTCATGTCAGCCACCTTGCTGGCTGGCGTCGTATGGCCGCACTGGCTGGTCAAACGCCTGTCGGTGGTCCGCTCCGGCCCGGGAAAAGCCGAGGAAGGCGAAACAATCAGCTTTCAGGTCGAAGTCGAAAACCACGGCCTGCTCCCCCGGTTCATGGTCGAACTGATTGACCGCCTGCCGTTTTCCGACGCATCCGACGGCCTGCTTACCCTCGGCGTGGTCAGCCATGTTCCGGGCAAAAGCGTGCGCCGCTTTACCGTGCCGCTGCATTGTGAAAAACGCGGCTACTACCGCCTCGGGCCGGTAGGTCTCGGCTCCAGCTTCCCGCTCGGCCTGGCTGAAGCGCGACAACAGCGCAACGACGGCGTCCAGTCGCTGACCGTTTACCCGGACGTATTCCCGATCATGGATTTGCCGCTGCGCGGGGCGCCGAGCCAGATCCATCGCGGCGGCTATCTGTTGCCACAGGGCGCCGGAGCTGCCGAATTTGCCGGTCTGCGCGAATACCAGCGGGGCGACAACCCTCGCCACGTCCATTGGCCGACCACCGCCCGCCTCAACGAGCTGATGATCAAGGAGTTCGAACCGCTGGCATCGGCCTGCCTATTCATCGTTCTGGACCAATCGCTTGCCGCGAATGTTGGAGAAGGCAAGCAGGCAACTTTTGAATACGCCGTTCGCGTTGCCGCCTCGATCGCCCGCTTTAGCTGCAGCAATGCCTTTGCCACCCGGTTGATTGGCAAAGGCGAAGACCTGCTGTATATGCCAGCCGGCGATAACGAACACCACTACCAAACCATTCTCGATGAGCTCGCCGTCGTCGCGGCGAATGGCTACATACCCTACAGCAAGGTTCTTGAGCGCGTCGGTGCCGAATGCCAGCCCGGCGAAACGGTAGTGGTTTTTCTCTCCGAACCGGCCGAACTGCTTGAGGAAACCCTGCAAGCACTGGCCCTGCTACGAACACGTGGAGCCAACCTGTTCGCGCTGGTTTTCGAACGCGACAGTTTTACCCCGATCCGCAAAGCCAGCGACCGCGAAACGGCCGCAATGGCCACCGCCTGCCTCCTTGACCTCGGCGCGACATGCCTGACCGTGCGGCGCGACACCGACCTCGTAAAGCTATTCAACACATGAAAACGGCCAGTTCTCCGCCACTCACCTATTTCCCCGCCTATGCCGGCCTGTTCGCGGCATTGGTACTAGGAATTTCGTGCAACGCCTATCTCGACATCCAATATCGCTCGTTCGGATTCGAAGTACTGCTCTGGTCGGTGTTTTTCGCCCTGACCCTGCGACGCGGCTGGCTCTCGCAGGGCTTACTCACCCCGCAAGGACAAAGAGGGAAGACAATCGCCCTGGTGATCGGCACGATCGCCTCCATCCTCATCGTCATCCCGATGTGGGGCTTTCCGCGTGCCGGCTTAGCCATTCTCGCGGCACTACAAACCGCACAAAGCTGCGTTCTCGTAACGCGCCGGCACCTGCATATGGGGCTTCTCGTCTCGCTCATTTTTGTCCTGTTCGCAAGCTCGCACTACCGCGCCGACTGGACGATGCTCTTCTATTTGATCCCCTACCTCGCCTCCGTCGTCTTTACGCTGGTCGCCGAGCAGATCAGCCGACGGGCGCAGGATGTCCGGCGAGAAAGCCTGGGCGTTGGCTCAACAAGGGGCCAATGGTCAGCGATTTTTGCCGCAAGCACCATCATTCTGGCCACGGGCGCCGTGCTTTATGCCGTAACGCCGCAGACCAGCTGGCACGCCCTCTTCTGGAAATACGGCCAGCCCAGCCTGTTCGGGCAGAGCGGCGAACACCCGGGCGGCAGCCCGACGGGCGGATCAGGAGAGCAAGGCCTGGGTGGCGGCAACGGCGACTACCCTAACGCAGGCGAAATGCCCGGCGAAAACAGCGGCGGGATTTCGCCGAATGAAATGCGCGAAGCCGCCAGGCGCCCCGGCATGCCCCAATGGCAATCGTTCACCATCAATAAAATGGCCGATCTGCTTGAGGGAACAACCGAAATTTTAAAACCGCTCCGGCAAAAGCTCGATGAACTACATAGCCAAGCCAAACAATGGCTTAAGGATAATCAGCAGGCCGTAGGGCTTTCGCTGCTGCTTTTTCTCATCGCCGCGCTGCTGTTCGCCGCCTGGCGCTTTTTCAGGGAAACGCGGCCGATTCTTTGGCTGCTCGCCCATCTGGATTACCTGCGTCTGGTTGTTATGCGCCAACAGGCAGCGGGCAACGCCAGCGCAACCCAGTACTACGCAGCGATGCAAAGATTGTTCGATCTGCACGGCCTGGCCCGGCCGGAAACAGCAAACACTCGCGAATATCTGGCCCGGATTGCCCGCGAACACGAGCATGTACGACACGATGCCGAGCAACTCACTCTGGCCTTCGAACTGGCACGCTATGGAAACGACATTTTGTCATCAAGCATGCGGGAACAGATGCGCGAGAACTACCGCCGCCTCTTTCAGCATATTGATCGCATTGATGCGCTAAGCAAGTAACGGAACCATCCTCCACCACCGGCAACGCGCCTTCCAGCAAACACTCAGGCCGTACAGACCCGGTTTCGCCCCTGCTGCTTGGCTGCGTAAAGGGCTTGATCGGCAGCTTCGACGAGTTGCTCTGGAGAGGTCTCACAATCAGGAAACAGAGCAGCCTCACCAGCGCTGACAGTCACATGATCAGCCACCGATGACAAGACATGTGGAAGGTTGAGCGCTGACACGGCCTCACAAATGCCAACGGCGACCTTGTGCGCGCCCTGAAGCAGCGTCCCGGGCAGCAGCACGACGAATTCCTCACCACCATAACGCGCCAGCAGATCAATCGCACGCACCATCCTGCCTGACGCCGCCTTGGCCACCGCCTGCAAGCAGGCGTCGCCTGCCTGATGCCCATAGTGATCGTTATAGCATTTGAAGAAATCGACGTCGATCATGAGGATCGAGAGCGGGGTTTGTTCGCGCAGCGCGCGCTTCCACTCTTCCCTCAATCGCGAATCAAAATAACTGCGGTTGGCGATGCCGAGCAAGCCATCGGTGTGCGAATAGACCTCCAGCTGACGGTTGGCGAGCACAAGCGCCTCGTTCGATTTTTGCAATTCGGCCGTGCGTTCGATGACGCGCCGCTCAAGCGTCAGGTTCGCGGCAATCAGCTCAAGGTTCAGGCGCGACACGACCTGATAGGTATTGCGCAGAGCCTTGATCATTGCCTCCGCTGCCTTGTCCTTCGGGCGAGCCAACTCGAGTTCATAGGCGTGCGCCGGGGTTTCGCCACGACCGACCAAATCAAGCTGCCGCGCCATGGCTTGATCAACGCCCAGAACGTGCGAGCACAACCATCCTGTGAGAAACGACAAAAAAAGGTCCGCCGGATGGCTCATGCTCGCCCGGGCGCTCCACATGGCGCTCACCTGCATCGCGAACTCGCCATGCAGGGAAAGATGCATGCTCACATAGCGCGGATCGAGCGACGCCTGACGCATCAAGTCGGCTTCTGCCGAAAAATGGTACTTTGTATAGTCCATCAGCTCGGAGAAGGCGAGTTGTACCTTGGCTTCACCCACCTCTATACTGGCTTCCAGACATTCACTTAGCGCGTTGAAAAGATCAACCAAGGCATGATGCTGCTCATCGACCAGGCCCAGCCCGGTATAAAACTCTTCGCCCCAAATAAAAGTTTGCATGAATCAGATCAACGAATGAATCGGAAATAGGCAATCAACTGGCGGAGCTGTGAAGACGCAGCCTTCATCACCACAGTTTTTTCTGTGACCTTGGAAATGGCCGCCGAAGTCTGTTCAATCCCGCCAACGATGCCTTCGATCTGGTGGGCAATTTCGTTGCCTGTCGACGCCTGTTCGCGCGTTCCGTCGGCAATATGCCGCGAAATCGAAGCCACCTCTTGGCCGTGCTGCGCCACCAGGTCCAATCCGCTTCGTGCCGCCTGCATCGCCACATCAGTGCTGGCAACATAAGCCCCCGCCGACTCCATCGACTCCAGGGCAATCTGCGTCACCCGCTGGATTTCCTGAACGCTGGCCGTAATTTCTGCCGTCTGCTTGCTCGACTGCTCAGCGAGCTTTCTGACCTCATCGGCCACCACGGCAAAGCCCCGCCCGGACTCACCGGCGCGCGCGGCTTCAATGGCTGCATTCAAAGCCAGCAGGTTGGTCTGGTCGGCAATGCCACGAATGACGTGACTAACACGATCAATCGCCGTAATCGAATGCGATAGCTCGGTCATCGTCGTTCCCGCGCCGCTGACCGCCGTCACCACATTGGCCGTTGCCGACTGGCTATCGCCCATGCTTGTCTCGGCCTGATCGAGCAGTCCACTCGACGAGTCGACTGCCTGCGCCGCCTGCTGCGCACTGTCGGCAATCTCATTGACCGACGCCACAAGTTGCTCAACCGCCGAGGCAATGCGGGTCACCGCGTCGGACTGTGTTTCCGTCACCCGGCGAGTTACGGCCATTTCAGCGCTGAGCGCATCCGCACTACCGTTCATCACATCCGCCGACTCGGCAATCTCGGCCATCATCGCCTTGAGATGCGTCTGCATAGTAATCAGTGCATCGTTGAGCCGACCCAACTCATCGCTTCGCGTAATGGGTATCTCATCGGTCAGATCACCTTGCGCAATGTTCTCAAGGCGACCAATGATCCGGTTAATGATGGTCAACACCTGCCCATGGGTTATCAGCAAAGCGATGCTGGCAATAATTCCGGCAACATTGAATCCCTGCAGAACAACATCGGCCGTATCCGTCGAAATGCCCATCGCCGGACCAAACTCATGCACCACCGCACCAATAATCTGCATAGCAAGCAAGATAAGCACCAAGCCCCTAAACTTTGCCTTGAGCGAAATACGTTTCCAGAACTGGATTTTAGGAATCGACGCTTTGCCTTCCTTGAGTTTCTGGTAAAGCGCTTCCGCCGCAGCCACCTGCTCGCGCGAGGGCTCACTGCGCACCGACATGTAGCCGATCGGCTTGCCATCTTTGAGCACCGGCACAACCAGCGCATCAACCCAGTAGAAATCGCCGTTCTTGCAGCGGTTCTTGACGATGCCGCGCCATGGCCGACCTTCCTTGATCGTATCCCACAGCCATTGGAACGCACCGGGCAGCATGTCCGGGTGGCGAACGACATTGTGATTCTTGCCAATTAGCTCGTCACGCGAGAACCCGCTGACGGCAACAAAGGTCTCGTTAACGTAGGTCGTGATGCCTTTGAGGTCGGTGCGCGAAACGATATAGTGGCCCTTCGGAATTCTGGCCTCCGCTTGCGTAACCGGCAAATTCGTCTTCATCGTTTCCTCCTTAAAGCGTTCAATATTTCAAAGAAATTCAGCGCGATGCATCATCATACCGAATTGCCCTGCAACTCCCCCGGCATGTTCCCAACTAGCTGACCGTAAGGCCCGCTTACAGCAAAACAATGTCGTACTGTTCCAAACAAAAAATATTTTTACTTTATATTCAATTGACTGCGAGAGCTTTAACTTGGCTTAACAGCCATTAGCTACCCGTCTAGCTACCCATCGAGCGCAAGCATCACTGCGATTCGATTTTAGAGTGCTTTCAACCGAATAGTAGTCACCTCCGGCTGAAGGTTCGTGAACGACCTTAGAGCGGACGTTCGTATCTTACTCCACTGACCACCACACCTTTCCTAGGTGTGCTCCAACGCTCACATCCAAACCCTCAGCAGTCGCGATTTGTCAAGGCGCGATATCCGTTGGCTTTCGCGTTTCGACTTGATCTCCAAAGCTCATCAGAATCCGCTTCACCGAGTAACGCCACTGATCAAGGAGGATCAACAACTGATGAGAACCAAGGACCTGAAAGAGTTCGACG
>RRZT011677784.1_pt1 | contig 13541 bp, 16 predicted proteins | sample 2165551 | NCBI WGS metagenome assembly RRZT01 (sample SAMN10456910, study PRJNA506462) | wastewater metagenome | biome: wastewater; feature: sludge; material: wastewater sludge; isolation source: wastewater sludge with Escherichia coli K12::gfp cells carrying plasmid... | place: USA: Moscow, Idaho... | reverse complement strand
CAACTAAGACGATTCCTTTCTTCAACTTTGAAGTTCCTACAGAACTTACAGGTGTTGATACAGGAATCCTTGATCCTCGTGATACTTACGCTGACGCTTCCGAGTGGGAAGAGAAAGCAAAAGATCTTGCCGGAAGATTCATCAAGAACTTCGCAAAATACGAAGGAAACGAAGCTGGAAAAGCACTCGTATCCGCTGGACCACAGTTATAAAAATTATAAAGATAATACAAAGCTCCCGGGTTTTTACATCAACCCGGGAGCTTTTTCATTGTAAAATCTATTACTTAGTCTGTTTCAGTTTTGCAATTGACTTCTTCACGCACCACAGGCAGGTCGGAACACTGTAACAGCATGCTGCGATCCATGCTGCCTGATCCGCAAAACAGATTGCTGTGTAGCCAAATGTTCCTACAAATCCAAGGCTGACAACTGCTCTTGCGACCATCTCCGCAGCACCTGAAAAAACGGTTCTTCCAGAATATCCAAGACCTTGTGTCACCATTCTTGTAACCGTCAGGATTCCAAGGCTCCAATAGAAAAGTCCCATACAGCTCAAATATTTTGCAGAAGCATCAAGCGCTCCAACAGCTTCAGCGGACTTCCCTTTACCATAGATGTCGTCATAGCCCTTTACCTCTGTCTGATATTTATTAGAGTATTCTAGCACCATTTTTACACGTTTTCTATGTTCCATGTTTTATTCTCAATCATTATTCTCTTTCTTCTTTTCCTCTAACATATATTCGACCATCACTTCTCGAATATCGGAAGAACATCATGTCCCTTTTGGGCTTAATTCTTTGCATCTGTGTAAAGTACAAGCTCCAGTCATTTTCCTAATATCATTTAACGTCCTTGCCCCTTGCTCCATTGCCTTTATAATCTGAGCTTTTGTAACATTTGAGCAGTAACAGATAATCTCTTCATTCTTCATATTCTCTTCCTCTGTGTCAAAATATTAATTTTTATTAATATTTTACCATAGAGAATTTTTAGTTTCAACTTATATCTGATGTTTTCCTACGTATTTTCTGGAATTCCAAAATCCTGCCCTGGCTTAGGAACTTAGTCCGTACAACTATTATGCAAAAATCCTTGCAACATCTTCCACAATCTGCTCTTTTGTAAGATGGTTGTCTTTTAATACTTCTGTCACATCGTATCGATCCAGGAACTCTTTTTTCAGTCCGAAATTTAAAACTTTCATATGACTGTCACCGTAGAATCTGGCAATCTTCTCACCAAAACCACCGTCCAGAATTCCGTCTTCCAATGTAATTACAACACTATGATCTTTCTTAAGATCTTCAAGCATTTCTTCATCCAGACCTGTAATGTAATACGGATTGATAACGGTTGCGTCTATTCCTGCTTTCTCTTTCATCAGATCCGCCACATCATTTCCTAATCCGTAAAATGTTCCAAGTCCGACAATTGCAACCTTACTTCCTTTTCTCGTCATCTCATACTTGTTTAGAATACTGAAATCTTTTGTGACTTCTTTTCCGTCTGAAATCACCTCTCCACCGGGAAGCTTAATCGCAACCGGATGTTCTTTCTGCTCTATACTCCAGTCCAGCATTGCCAGATATTCTTCTTTTGTTGTCGGCGCAAGATAGACAAGATTCGGAATATTTGCCATCATCGGGATATCCTGCAGTCCAAGATGTGTCACATCGTTCATTCCATAGACAGAACCACTGAACGTAACAATCGTCGCCGGGCTATTATCGATACATACATCCTGTGCAATCTGATCAAAGGTTCTCTGTACAAATGTGCTATACACACCATAGACCGGCTTTCCGCCATTTGCTGCGATTCCTGCTGCCAGTGCAACCGCTGTCTCCTCTGCAATTCCAACATCGACAAACTGCCGTCCTGCTTCTTTTCGCTTATCCTCTGTAAATCCCAGAACTGTCGGAGTTCCGGAAGTAATGGCAACAACTGCCGGATCTTCTTTCATCTTCTTCATGAGATAATTGCACGTCACATCTGAGTAGTCTTCTTCTTCCATCTCATACAGAGGCTTTCCAGTCTCGATATGAAATGGTCCGTTGAAATGCCACTGCTCTTTGTGTTGTTCTGCCGGCGCATAACCTTTTCCTTTTAATGTATTGATATGCACAACGACTGCTTTTTTACTGTCCTTCACACTCTCAAATGCCTGAATCAGCTCAGCCACATCATTTCCATGATCCACATAGATATAATCTAAGCCCATGGCACAGAACAGATTACACTCGGCCTGTCCATTCGTCTCACGAAGCAGCTTCAGATTCTTATAGATACCGCCATGGTTCTCAGCAATCGACATATCATTGTCATTGACTACAATAATCAGATTGCCGCCAAGCTCTGCTGCGTAATCCAGTCCTTCTAATGCCTCACCGCCACTTAAAGAACCATCTCCGATCACCGCGATTACATTGCCATCTTCCCCATTGAGATCACGGGCTTTTGCAAGACCGCACGCCAGACTCACAGATGTAGATGTATGTCCGACTGTGAAAAAATCATGCGCACTTTCATGCGGATTTGTGTAACCGGACACATCGTCGTAATGCTCTTCATAGAGATATGCGTCTTTTCTTCCTGTCAGCATCTTATGTGGATAGCTCTGGTGTGACACATCAAATACAATTTTATCTTTCGGCGAATCAAACACATAATGAAGCGCGATCGTTGCCTCCACCATACCGAAATTCGGCCCGAAATGTCCGCCATGTTTACTTGCACGAATCAAAAGCGCATGGCGCATTTCCTCTGCAAGCTTTGGAAGTTCTGATACTTCTATCTTCTTCACATCCTCTGGTCCATTTATCTTTTCAATATACATCTTTACTTACACTCCTTTTCTTCCCAGGTTAAAACCCCTGTCTTCACAGCCTCTTCATACCTGGACACTTTATATTTCAAGCGTTCCATCGTTGCCTCAATCTGCTGTTTCTGTTCCTCTAAAATGTCATACTGTTCCTTTAGAAGCTGTCTTCTCGCCTCAAATGTAGAGTCTCCTATCTGGAATAATTTTACATATTCAATCAATGCTTCAATTGGAACTCCTGCACTTCGCATACAAACAGCATGCTCTACCCAGCCAAGATCCGATTCCTGATAGTTACGAATCCCACTTGCCGTTCTCGAAACTGGCGGGATTAAACCAATACGCTCATAATATCTGAGCGTATCTTGAGAAATCTTAAATTTCTCACTGACTTCTTTAATTGTCATACACAAAACACCTGCCTTCTACATGACATACTATAGCATCTGGAGTGAACTCCAAGTCAAGAAAAATATGCAAATTCAAGAATGCCTCGGTGTTCTAGATTTTTCTTAGAAAAAAGAATGTGCCAGGGTACATTCTTACGCTAAGTGCATTGCATAACGCCAATGACGCTGCGCAACGACTAAATTAAATAATATTCCAAAAACTTTTTTTCTTCTCTTCTATTGGCACAGGTTTCTTCTTACTGCGTACAATCTGCGCCCGCATACCTATGTTGGTAAACTCCTGGCAAAGTTTTACCGCCTGCTCTTTGTTAAGACCATCTTTTGCCGCAAATGGTGTCTGGGATAATTGGATTTTTCTGCTAAAATCGTATTTTTTTGCAAGCTGTACAAAGTCACTGCGCTGTCCAAAATATTCCATCACTCGTCCCAGTACGATTATCTGTCTTGATGGGAACTTTGGAATGTCGCATTCTTCCGGCATCGACAGTATCTTATATTCTGCCTGATAATAATCCAGTGCTTCTTCAAAATATCCCGCACATTCCTCGTCCAGATTATCATAAAGTACCACCGGGACATTCGATACTATCCTGTCTGCATCCTCTTTTTCAATTCTTGTAAGAATCTGCAGATATCTTGATATTTCAATATTATGGTTATTGCAATTTATCAGTTGAAGCTGATATGTTTTCATATGTGTCTCCTTAAAAAGCATAACTCATCTCATGCCACTCTTCATCACCCCATACAGAAGCAGAGATACCTTCGTCTTTGTAGCCCATTTTTTTATACATTTCCACTTTCTGTTCAAGGCATGTCAGTTTCAGCATCTTACGTCCGTTTGCCTGCTCACGCTTTACGTACTGGTTCATGATTTCTCTTGCAAGACCCTGCCTGCGGTATTCTGGCCGGACATCCAGTCCAAGAAGGAAAATATTCTTTCCTTCCGGATTATGTACGGTAATATCTGTGAAAAACTCATCACGAAATGCTTCTTCATCTGTTGCCAGTCCATTTAAAAAGCCTGCGATTGTTCCAGTCTCTTTGTCTACTGCAACAAGAAAAAGTTCCGGTGCATGTTCCACCCTTTCAAACATATCTTTTTTAGAACATACCTCATGTGGTGGAAAACAGATCTTCTCAATCTCTGCTACTTCCTCTGCTTCATTTGCCCTGACAGATCGAAATTCGAATCTGTCTAATACATTTGCCTCCATCTTTATTCCCTCCCTATACTTTAATTGCCGACACTATATGATATTGGAGGGAAAAGCCCCCCATTCAAGAATGCCGCTTTATCTTTCTTAAAAATGCAGACCTTGTATCGTACCTGCTACGATCATCATTCCTCCGGTTACAGCCAGTGCCAGGGCAAGTGTCAGCCAGATGAACTGTTGTTTGCGTTTTTCTTTTGGAAATAATTCTTTTGGATAACCTTCCCGTCCAAGATGTAACACGTGATTGCCCAGATACAAAATTGCCAGTCCCACGCCGCCATCTATCATATAAATTCCCATAAATGCCGGTGAAAGCTGAGAAACCTGGCTGGTTGCTGTATCCATTACAAAGTTCCACATTCCACTTCCATTCATTCCAAGTGCTCTTGCCATCAGCTGCATCAAAAACTGCATCCCATAAAGCACCAGTACCGGAATGATATTATTGATTGCATGAAACATCACATTATAAAACATGTTGTTCGTCTCATAGACAAGATATCCGAGTACAATTCCAAGGAGAAATGTTGGGAAAAATCGTATGATACTTCCATGAAATAGACCAAACACTGCCGCTGTAACTATAATTGGAATCCATTTTCCGTGTGTCTGATTCCAAATAGAATTAAAAAATACACCACGAAACACTGCTTCTTCACAGATTGCCGGTGCAATTCCAACAACTATAATTGCTACTATCATGGAGGAACTTGTGAACATACTGCTTAATCCGATTGATGTTTCAGTAACCATCTCCGGGGCAATATACATTTCAATCATGGTCACAACAGAAATTGCCTGACTCGCACCAAGGTAAATCAGTATCGTCCCCATGACCTCTGTAAGCTTTGGCTTATGAATCGGAAACACCGACCGGAATTTTCCGCCAAACACTGCCACTGCTCCAACTGCTGTGCCCAGTAAAATCAATTCTCCGATCAAAGACCGTCCCATTCCTAACCATTGTGGCAGAAAGTCACTGAACACAAATACTTCCAGACCTGCCAGGATGATTACCAGTAATCCCTGCCAAAGTCTTAACTGCTTTTTCTCATTTTCCATATATTTCACCTTACCATCCAAGTCTGCTGTATTCTAGTCCTTCAACATGTCCGCATCAAATTTCTTTGGAAACGTTTGAATTTCTTCATGAATTCCAATGATCTTCTCCATCCATATCATATTGTACCAGCGATGGAACTTGTATCCACATTTTTCAAATTCTCCTATCATACGATAGCCAAGATGTTCATGAAACTGTGCACTGTTCTTTGTCAGATACTCATCGTCTTCCTCGGGATATCCAATACATGCTTCCATATTTAAAATTCCCATTTCTTTCAGACAATGTTCCAATGCACTATGAAGTTTTTTTCCTATTCCCATACGTTTACAATTCTGATCTACATATATGGAGGTTTCCACCGCCCAGGCATAAGCTGCGCGCTCCTTAAATGGACTGACATATGCATACCCCACGATTTTTCCATCATGTTCTGCCACCAGATATGGATATTTTTCAAGTGTATGTGCAATTCTTTCACGAAATTCCTCTGGGGAGGGAACTTCATATTCAAATGTAATTGCAGTTTCCCTGACATATGGTGCATAAATCTCCAACAATTCTTCTGCATCATCTAATGCTGCAACACGAATCACGATCTCTTTCTTTAACGTACTCATACTGTAATCTGACTCAATACCTCCCCGATCGGTGCGGCAATCGTAAGTTCTGCACGAACTGATTTTGCCGTATCGCTCTTATTGATCACGACAAGATGTTTTCCTCTAAAATAATCTACAAATCCAGCTGCCGGATAAACGACCAGAGATGTTCCCCCTATGATCAGTGTGTCTGCCTGGCTGATCGCACGGATACTCTTGTCAATCATATTTTCATCCAGACTTTCCTCATAAAGTACGACATCCGGCTTGATCACTCCTCCACACTCACAATGTGGAACTCCTTTGCTGTTCTTTACATATGCTGCATCGTAGAATTTTCCGCATTTTTGACAGTAATTGCGATGAATGCTTCCATGGATCTCATATACATTCTTACTTCCTGCTGCCTGATGAAGTCCGTCAATATTCTGCGTAATGATTGCTTTAAGTTTTCCTGCCTGCTCAAGTTCTGCCAGCTTTTTATGCGCGGCATTCGGCTTCGCATCTAAAAACATCATCTTTTCTTTGTAAAATTCATAAAATCCTTCTGTATTGCGCTTAAAGAAGGTATGACTGACGATCTGTTCCGGTGAATACTTGTATTTCTGCTGATACAGGCCGTCCGCACATAGAAAATCCGGAATATTGCTCTCTGTAGATACTCCTGCTCCTCCGAAAAAGACAATATTTTCACTGTCATCAATGATTTCCTGCAACTTTTCGATTTCTTTATTCACAAAATCATCTCCCTATTTTACATTTTCCATCCACTCAATGATCTGACCCAGATCCTCCAGACTGGCTGATGCATGTTCCAGTACCTCTTCCGGCACATCTACCATATCATGAATATAAATCGTTTCTCCACCGGCTGCGATTCCTGCCATGACTCCCGGTGTACTGTCTTCAACTACCAGACACTCCTTCGGATCACGTCCGATCGCTTTTGCTGCATTCCAGAAAATATCCGGTTTGGGTTTACTTGCTTTTTGCGTGTCTCCATAGATAAATGCTGCAAAATATTCCGCTATTCCTGACATTTGAAGAACTTTTTCTCCACGCGATTGTCTTGTAGAAGTTGCAACTGCTGCCGGAATCTTCTTTTCTTCCAAATAGGAAATGATCTCCATAAGCCCCTTCTTTTTAGGAACTCCGTCCCGCGCAAGCATCTCCATAAAAATCTCATCTTTTCGCTGTCTTGCTTCTTCATAACGAAATTCTTTGCCAAATGTATCTTCAAATATTCCCCTGATAATCGCTGCCGTCTTTCCCCGGCATTGATTCAGAAGTTCTGTCGTAATGGAATACCCCATTTCTTCTCCGACTTGCTTCCACGCAATCGTATACAGCCTCTCTGTATCAAACAAAGTGCCATCCATGTCAAATATCACGCCTCGGATCATATTGTACGCCTCACTCTTCTATACGTTCTCTCATCATCAGTCATTTTTTGTCTATTCTTTATCCATGCTGTCTGACGATTTTTCTTTGCTTTCTCTTGTATAATCGGTAAAGAATCCAGTCAGTGCGTCCAGCGTCTTTAACAGTACCGGGATCTCGCTCTCATCTAACTTGTCCACAATGGCCTGTGTCATCTGCTTATGATAATCTTCGTGATGATGATATGCATTTTCCCCTTTTTCCAGAAGACGCACATATACGACCCGTCGATCCTCTTTGCTGCGGAACCGGTCAACATAACCCTTTTTCACAAGACTATTCACAGCAGTTGTAAGTGATCCTACTGTAATATTCAGCTTCTTTGCAATGGTAGACATATTATTGCCCTCTCCAAGTCCGATTGCCTCTATGACGTGCATATCATTGTTGGTAATATCTTTAAATTCATCCGTAATAATTGCCTTACCTTCTACCTCCCAGATCTCATTGATCAGATTCACCAGGACATAGTTAATTGTTGCATATACATCACTCATTCGCACTGCTCCTTCATCCTTTACTTGCTTTTCATTATAGACGTTTTTTGTCAAAGAAGTCAACCTGCTCCTGCATTCCTTCTGAATTCTCTGACACTTGCATTTTACAGACAACTTTGCACTTATATATTTCAGATCCTGCTTACATCCGACGGAAGCGTTCATATCGGGAATCCACTAATTCTTGGATGTCTTTGTTTGTATATTCTTCCAGATACCCTTCGATATTTTTCTCCAGTTCATCTGCAATATTGCTCATCGTTTCTGCTGTAAAATGTTCTGGTTCTGCAAACACCTTCTCTACAATCCCCATTTCTTTTAAATCTGCTGCTGTCAGACGCATAACTTTTGCAGCCTGCGCAGCTTTCGTACTGTCCTTCCATAAAATGCTTGCAAAGCCTTCTGGTGAAAGAATGGAATAAATGGAATTCTCCAGCATCCATACCTGGTCTGAAACCGCCATTGCAAGTGCACCGCCGCTTCCACCTTCTCCGATAACAATACTAAGTATCGGGGTCCTAAGCGCTGACATCTCATACAGATTTCTTGCAATCGCCTCTCCCTGGCCGCGCTCTTCTGCGGAAATTCCGCAAAATGCTCCCGGCGTATCTACGAAGCAAATGACCGGGCGGTGGAATTTTTCTGCCTGCTTCATAAGACGCAATGCCTTCCGGTAGCCTTCTGGTGACGGCATACCAAAATTGTGTCCGATATTCTCTTTTGTATTCTGTCCCTTCGCCTGGGCAATGACTGTCACTGCTCTTCCGTGAAAGGTTGCGATTCCTCCGACAATTGCCGGATCATCGGCAAAATACCGATCTCCATGCAGTTCTATAAAATCCTGGAACAAAGCTTCTATATAGTGACCTGCAACCGGGCGGTCATTTCTTCTGGAAATCTGTACACGATCCCAGGCTTCCAGAGTTTTTGATCTGGTTTTTCTATTTTGAAATTCTTTTGTTGCTTTTTCGACTTTTTCATTTCCAGTCTGATGCATTTTCAGGATTTTTCCCATCGTCTGCCGCATCTTCTGGCGTTCTACAATCTGGTCTACAAATCCATGTTCTTTTAAGAACTCGGATCTTTGGAATCCTTTCGGAAGTTTCTGACCGATCGTCTGCTCAATGACACGAGGACCTGCAAATCCAATCAGTGCTCCCGGCTCTGCCAGTATGATATCTCCAAGCATAGCAAAACTTGCCGTCACGCCACCGGTTGTTGGATCTGTCAGCACCGTAATATAAAGAAGTCCAGCGTCGCTGTGACGTTTCAGTGCAGCGGATGTCTTTGCCATCTGCATCAAAGACACGATTCCTTCCTGCATTCTTGCTCCGCCAGAGCATGTAAAGATGATAACCGGAAGCTTTTCTTCTGTCGCACGTTCTACCATTCTTGTAATTTTCTCACCTACGACTTCTCCCATGCTCGCCATTAAAAAACGTCCGTCACAGACTCCAAGCGCTGTCTCAATTCCATGAATTGCAGCTTTTCCAGTCACCACTGCCTCATCTAATCCAGTTGTTTGTTTTAATGCTTCCACCTTTTCCGGATACCCTTTATATCCAATCGGGTTCGTATTTTCAATTCCTCTGTCCCACTCTTCGAACGTATCCTCATCTGCAATTGACCGAATCCGCTCCGGTGCCGGCATGCGAAAATACCCATGACATTTCGGGCAAATATATCCGCCTGTTATAACGTCCTCTGTAATAATTGCTTTCTGACATTTGTTACATTTACACAGAAGTCCCTCCGGAACTTCCGGGCTTTGGTGTTTCCCACCGATATGCCCTTTTTTTCCGGAAGGACGTCTTGTTTTCTTAAACATATTATCTAACTTCATATGTCCACTCCTTATACTCTTTCACTCCACGGTTGTTGTATACCTTAATGCTTTATAGTATCTATGAAGTTCACATTAAACTCTCCGGATTGATATACCGGGTTATTTAATAATTCATAGAGATAATCCACATTCGTGTCGATGCCCTCAATAATAACCTCTCCAAGTGCGCTCTGCATTTTCTGGATTGCTTCATCCCGGTTCTTCGCCCAGACGATGAGCTTTGCAACCATGGAATCATAATATGGAGAAATGCTGCATCCACTGTAAATTGCAGAATCTACGCGGATTCCTTTTCCTCCCGGCAAATGAAGATCTGTAATAGTTCCAGGTGACGGCCGGAATCCTTTTTCCGGATTTTCCGCATTGATCCGGCACTCAATGGCATGCCCATTGATTTCAATATCCTGTTGAGTAAATGACAGCTTCTGTCCATCTGCAATACGGATCTGTTCTTTGATCAAGTCAATTCCAGTCACCCACTCAGTCACCGGATGCTCCACCTGAATTCGGGTATTCATCTCCATAAAGTAAAAGGCATCATTGTTCTCTAAAAGGAATTCAATGGTTCCGGCATTCACATAACCTGCGGCTTTCGCAGCTTTTACTGCTGCCTCTCCCATCTTCTTTCGAAGCTTTGAAGACAACGCCGCTGACGGAGCCTCCTCAATCATTCTCTGATGATTTCTCTGAATAGAGCAGTCACGTTCTCCGAGATGCACTACATTTCCATAGGAATCTGCCAGAATCTGAAATTCGATATGTCTCGGCTCCTCCATAAAATGTTCAATATACATGGTATCATCGCCAAATGCCATCTGGCTTTCCTTCTGTGCGGTCTGAAAGCTTTGCGTGAATTCTTCTTCGGAATATGCCACACGCATGCCTTTTCCACCTCCGCCGAGGGCAGCTTTTATAATAACCGGGTAACCGATTTCCCGTGCAAGCAAAAGTCCGGTATGCACCTCACAGACTGGCTCCTTACTTCCTGGGATGACCGGAACACCTGCTGCTTCCATCGTATTTCTTGCTTCCTGTTTATTGCCAAGCTTTGCAATGACATTTGCCGGCGGTCCGATAAAGGTAATTCCGCACTGCTCACACAGTTCTGCAAATTTACTGTTCTCTGACAAAAAGCCAAAACCCGGGTGAATGGCGTCTGCCCCACTCACCACCGTTGCACTGATAATATTCTCCATACTTAAATAACTCTGAGATGACGGTGCCGGTCCGATACAGACCGCTTCATCTGCAAGCTTTGTATGAAGGGCTTCTGCGTCTGCCTCTGAATATACTGCAACCGTCTCAATTCCCATTTCCCGGCACGCACGGATAATCCGAACTGCAATCTCACCACGGTTCGCAATCAAAATCTTCTTAATCACACAGATCACCTACCCTACTGCAAATGTCAGTACCGCGCTGACTACTTTTTTACCGTCCACTGTAGCGACAGCCTCTCCGACACCAATCGGTCCTTTTTTCCGGATAATTCTTGTTTCCAGACGAAGCTTGTCCCCCGGCACAACCTTTCCTTTGAATTTGCATTTATCAATTCCGCCAAAATATGCGACTTTTCCCTGATTCTCCGGCTCACTTAAAATCGCTACCGCACCTGCCTGTGCCAGCGCTTCCACGATCAGCACACCCGGCATGACCGGCTCCTGTGGAAAATGTCCGGCAAAGAACTCTTCCCGGTAGGAAACACATTTGTACGCCACTGCATACTCACCCGGCTCGTAATCTTCTACATAATCCAATAACAGAAACGGATGTCTGTGAGGTATGATTTCCTGAATCTGTTTAATATCCAAATGTTTCATGATAACCTCCTACGCAATTCTGAATAATGGCTGGCCGTACTCTACTGCCTGGCCATTCTTTACAAGAATCTCCGTGACTGTTCCATCAAAATCACTCTCGATTTCATTCATCAGCTTCATGGCCTCAATAATTGCAACCGACTGACCTTTTTTCACGGAATCGCCAACCTGAATAAATGGCTCTGCATCCTCTGCTGGAGCCGCGTAAAATGTTCCCACAAGCGGAGCTTTGACTACATTTCCAACAGGAGCCGCCTCAGATATCCCAGTCTGTTTCTGTACGCCTTCTTCTAAATCTGTGGCTGCTTTAGAAGAAGCACCTGTAACTTTCACAGCTTCCGGTGTAACAGCCTGCACTGCCGCAGTCGTTCCCATCACCAGGTTCTCTTTCTTATTCAGCTGCAATTTTATACCATTTTCTTCATATTTAAATCCAGTCAGGTCTGACTCAGAGACTTTATCAATCAGTTTCATCAACTGTTCTACGTCCATTTCCAGGTTCCCCCTTACGCTTCATACTTCTGAATTAAAATTGTTGCATTGTGTCCGCCAAATCCAAGTGAATTGCTCATGGCTGCCTTGATTTCTTTCTCTACCGGACTTCCAATTGCATAATTTAAGTCACATTCTTCATCGGCCTCTTTTGTTCCGACCGTCTGATGGATAAATCCATCTTCCATGCTTTTGACACAAGTAATAAATTCTACTCCGCCTGCTGCTCCAAGCAAGTGACCGATCATGGATTTCGTAGAGTTGATCACCACGTCTTTCGCTGCCTCGCCAAATGCTTTCTTAATGGCGCGTGTCTCGAACAGGTCATTGTGATGGGTACTTGTTCCATGGGCATTGATGTAATCTACCTGTGCCGGTGTAATCTGGGCCTCTTCCATGGCAAGCTCCATTGCCTTCGCTGCACCGCTTCCGTCTTCTGCCGGAGAAGTAATATGATAAGCATCCCCTGTACATCCGTAACCGGTCACTTCTGCGTAAATTTTTGCCCCACGCGCTTTTGCATGCTCCAGCTCTTCCAGCATTACAACTCCCGCACCTTCACCAAGTACGAATCCATCCCGGTCTTTATCAAATGGAATGGAGGCACGAAGTGGATCGGTAGAAGCAGAAAGTGCTGTCAGTGCTGTAAATCCGGCAATACCAAGTGGGCATACACAGCCTTCGGTTCCTCCTGCAAGCATCATATCTGCGTCACCATACTGGATTGTACGGAATGCATCACCAATACAGTTCGTTCCTGTGGCGCAGGCAGTTACGACATTGCTGCATTTTCCACGGAATCCTAACTGAATTGATACATTTCCCGCTGCCATATTGGAAATCATCAAAGGCACCATAAGCGGATTCACTCTTGCCGGTCCCTTGGTCAGAATTTTTTCATAGCTCTGCTCTGCTACCTGAAGACTTCCAATTCCGGAACCAATCATCACACCAGCGCGAAATGGGTCTTCTTTTTCAATCTCCAGTCCAGAATCTTCATAAGCTTCTCTGGCTGCTGCAACCGCATATTGAGAAAATGCTTCCATACGTCTGGCTGCTTTTTTATCCATATGATCTCCCGGCACAAAGTCTTTGACTTCTGCTGCCAGTTTTACTTTATAATCTGTAGTGTCGAACTTTGTGATCTCACCGATTCCAACCTTACCTTTGCGGATTCCGTCCCAAAATTCAGCTACACTATTGCCAATTGGAGTAATTGCACCAAGTCCGGTCACGACCACTCTTCTTTTTAAGACTTTATTATTTGCCATCTTTTTTGTACTCCTTCCCCTGCATCACTTTCTACATTACCATGCCGCCGTCTACGT
>RRZT012236843.1_pt1 | contig 13542 bp, 10 predicted proteins | sample 2165551 | NCBI WGS metagenome assembly RRZT01 (sample SAMN10456910, study PRJNA506462) | wastewater metagenome | biome: wastewater; feature: sludge; material: wastewater sludge; isolation source: wastewater sludge with Escherichia coli K12::gfp cells carrying plasmid... | place: USA: Moscow, Idaho... | reverse complement strand
TGCGATCCGGACGGGACTTTTATTTTTTTAAAAAAAAGCCTATCCATAAGCTTTATGCTGTTCTCTTATTTTTTAGGTCACTGAATAGGTCACTTTTTAAAACAAGATTAAGAGCTTCTGTTTTTACTGGTGCAAATATATGTCTTTTTTCAGTTTTTACAAATAAATTTACACAGAATTACAAAAAGGTTTATAAACCTCACAGAATCAAATATAAAAATTACACCCCAAAATTGTAAGATCTAAATAAGTATTTTTTTTAAACATCTTTCCACTTTTTCATATTTGCTTGTAGTCGCATACTTTTATTGATTGTTGAAACATCAACTCTATTATTAGGTGTTTTTTTAACCCTTTCAATATGTTTTGCTGTAGCCCAAACTGCATTTTCAATTCGATCTTTATCTCCAGAATTTATTCTTTCATTAAAATCTTCCAGAGCCAGAAAAAAATTATGCTCCATTTCAGATCTTGTTTTTGGTGGAATCATTTAGTTTTAATTAAGATTAATGTCTTGGAAAACGGGCGGACATAGCCATAGCCCTAACTATTTCAGAGATTGTATTGAGGTCAAACCGTTTATTAGGTGAACTTCGAACTTTAACTAAGTCCTTTACAATTCCTTTTGTTTCTGGAGAAAAAGTAACTTTTCCTGACCTAACATTTTCCACCAGTATATTTAGCTCCCTCTCAAAATCAATCCGAGAATCTCTATTTCCCTTTCTACTTTCAAACATAATTAACTATTTTATATAACTCTTCTATATTATCTATACTAACTCTTTTGCACAGAGCTTTGTTTAATGAATGTCTCACGATTTCATTATAAGTCCCTTCTATCATAGTTTGTATAGGAAAGCTTCTTCGTAGATATCTATCAGACCTTTTTACATTTTCTTTTTTCTCCGGAAGACAAAATTCATTAATAAATTGGTCGATATCATTAGAAAACTCAGAATTAAGGAACATTTGAGAATTCAAATCATCAATGATATCATGAATATATACTAAATGGGAGTCATCCTCAAAAGTAACCTTACCAGTAAGAATTATGGTATTAGGTAAAATACGTTTAATTGCTAGATATAAATCCGCGAAACCTACTCGATTAAGTTCAATTGAAACATCCAGCAAATTTTTCTTGATGGTTACATGTTGTACAGCTGCAACATTCGGAATCAATTGAATATTTTGACTTAAAAATTCTTTTATCACATTTGGTGAATCAATAGCAATATTTTTTATAATGTAACTGCACAACTCAGTTGATGGTTTAGGAATGTCCGATATACAAGTTTCAAACAAGATATTTAATGTAAAATCTGTAGAGATTGACAATCGTTCCAGAGCATTCATTGTTTTATTTCTAATAACTTGAACGGGATGATTTAAATGCCAAATTATAAATTCAACCACCAAATCATCATTATTTTTTGCTATTGTTTCTTTTTCAATCCACTTGTACTTCTCTTTAATCGCCGAACTTGGTCTAACTATATAATTGAAGTGATTTCCAACAATTTGATGAATTTCAACAACTTGCTGATGATTCAGTTTACCTTCTAAAAATGCCATCATCTCTTGACAAATATACCAATACTCATTATCAAAATTTAATATATTAGGCCCGAGAAGATGGACCACTGACTCATGATCTTCAAATAATGTTTTAATATTTGCTTTAGCCGCATCTGTGCTCGTTGACCAATTGTTCATCCATATACTTCTTTGGTCATTTTCGAAGACCTGAAGCCCCTCTTTAATTTTATCCAATTTATTATGAGATCTCCCGTCATTTAAAGAATCATTAAAAATATCATAACTATCCTTCTCTTTTTTACGCGTGATAGTTGCATGCTCTTCAGGATCATATTCAGCTGCCCAGTTAATCTGATGAACTTTTAAACATTCTCTAAGCTTGATAATATTTGCAGAAGATAATGTTGAGCCTAATTCACGGAGCATCTCTCTACGAGAATCGATATCAATTTCTTCATCAGCGATAAGGATTGCGACAGAGGCACAAGCTTTGTCAATATTTCCATCTTGTAGATTTTCTATTTCATTGAGCACATTTCCGATTTGTTTTCCAAAATCGTAACTATACCTTGAGATATCGTCATTAATTGTAAAAATTTCACAAAGTGCTAGCTTCAGGTATGGGTTACAATCAATAGTCTTAAGAATTATCAAAATACTGTTGGTATCGCTAATATTTTTTGCACCTAACGTATAACCATCACCCAACCTTGGTGCATCAAAATCTGATGATTCGGCGTTATAATTTAAAATATTTGGAGGAGGAAGTAATTCAAATCTGTAATAATCCAGAGCTTTCTGAATATGCTCATTCTCTATTAAGGAGCCTATAAACTCTTCCTTACTGTTTCTGACATATCTTTGAAATGTCATTTCGCCGGAAGCCTGATCCAATATTGAAGCGTAATCAGCCAAGGTATTGTTCGGCGCCTCTTTAAAATCTTCTAATGCAACATTAATGAGCATTAGTTGCGATTCTTTATACCAAGTAGGTCCCATTGAAGTATTAAGCATTTCTTGAAAGACTTCTTTAGACTGATCCGGCAAATTAAGTAAAGCATAAACTTCCGTTATTTTAAGCAAATCTGCAGTTCTTTCCCATCTGTTTTGTACACCATATAAAACATGTTTTTTCCAAATTTGCAATAATGGAGTTACAATTTTTTCTTCACACCTTAGAAGCAGTAGAGCATGAATAATTTCACACAATGACGCTCTGTATCCTTCCGAAAATAACCCAAGCTGGTTAACGGTATGATTTTCTACGGTATCTAAAAAGGTTGTTAGATTCTCAAAATCAAATTCATGAAAAAGATGGACGAGCTTTTTAAAAAGTTCAGGCATTAACTTTTCTGGAAATTGATATCCTCTATCCCAGTAACTTCTAAAGTCAAAGTTAAAATTAATGGACTCTACTATTTTTTCAAGTGTACTACGAATAAAATCTTTCTTTTCATCAAGCTGATTGGAAGCTTTAAAAAAGTAAACCAATCCTTCAAAATAGTAAATTTCTGATATTAAAACAAAAAGATCATGTTCCCAAGTTTTTGTATGCCATTGTTTGTCTTTTACTGTGAAGTCCTCAGTATCATCTTTGAAACCCAAGCAATTACTTTTTAAATACAAATTAGTGAAGCTGTCCATATCCACATCAACACCATTATCAGCTCTCAATATTGTTTTCCTTTCGTCCTGAATATATTCATCAATTACATTCCTTAAAAGGTCTGGCTTAGTCGTTGATTTAAGTAAAGAGGAAATAATAATTCTTCTTGCTTGGGGTGTTGGAACATACCCGAATTTTTCCAACAAATTTTCAGTTGTATCGGACAATTTAGTCTCAATCTCCAATGTATTAAAATCCGGCAGATTATAACCGTTCAATTCTTCACGGTAAATAAGTAATGAGGTTGCATAAATAACCGACCAGTTATCGTCAATAGCTATTCTACCATCACCTATTACCTCATCTATATCAAGGACAAGATCAAAATTTCTTGCTAGAAAACCATTATTCCAAGCTGTAGAATGATTGATTACATATTTAAGCAGAGGCGAGTTTTTTAAACCAATAGACGTACTTCCTGTATCCTCTTTAGCTTCGAATAAGTTTAGATATTCCCAGGTCTCGGCCTGAGCATTTTCAAAATCAGCCCTAGTTCTTAAAATAATTGATCTCGCTTTCGATATGAATAGTGATGGTCTTACTCCTTCTGAACTTTTCATACCTTCATACACAGATTTTCTGTACTCCCTCTCTATTGCATTATTTAAGATTTCTGCTTCATCATATGCATCATTCTCATAGAAATATTTTAGAAATAATGTCGCATCGCTGATGCTAACCAACAAAACATTTCGTCTTACTAAATATTTAAGGGCATTAGAATATTCTTGTTGAGCGATTAGGGCAAGAGCCATTTCATAGGCATATTCGACCCATACGCTGTTGTATCTGAAATCAATTCTTTGTAGTAATAGCAGTAATCTTAAAAGATCTGTTGTTTTTCTAAGTTGAATAGACATATCAATAGCCCTTTTTATATCATCAATTATAAAATCAGGCTCAACATGGCGAACTGCTAAATTATCTGCCCATTGCTGATTACAAGCAATTATTGCTTTATAAGGATTACTAGACATGGCATTATGATAAACCAGATTAACCACAGAATATAATCTATCAGGAAAATTTTCACAGAATTCTGCAACAGTGTCATTGCATTGCTTTTTGTATAGGGGTAGTTTTTTAAGAATATAGTCTTTGAATGAATTATGGTATATTTCTAATTTATCATTTTTTATCAGGTGAGAAATCTTAGGGATTACAGCGTAATAATGTCTTTTGATATCTTCGGGTAAGATATCAAGTAAATCCTCTTCAGAGACAGCCTGCCTCAGCTGTGATAAGATTAAGCAAATCCAAAGTTTGTTGCTATCTTCATAAATACTCTCCCAAATTACATTATAGTAGTTTTCAATATCTCCGCCTATTGACGGTATATTTTCAATCCATGCATTCAGCTCATCTTCATCTTCTATAAGCTCCGAATTTAGTATAAAATTTATCAGATAATTTAAATATAGGGGATGTCCTTCAGATTTGATCGCAATTCTTTGAATATTTTCATAATCAACCCTTCCCTGAAATTTGTTTTCACAATAGTACTCGCAAAGGCTAATTTCCAAAGGTTTTAAAATGATAACTTGACTTTCGTCTAATTTGTTTCTGATTTCAATAGGCAAAATGTTTTTTGAAGTACATGAAAGTATAATTCTCAAGTTCTCAGGTAATTCAGCAGGAATAATTTCCAGAAAATCTTTAAGCTTCTCAAGCTCATCTAAACCATCTATAAAAAATAAACCTACCTTGTTTTTATCAATCAGATAATTGTCCAGTGCTTCAAAGCTACCTCCGAGATCAACTAATCTGTTTTCAAAAGGTTCTGAGCTTTTAGGAGGTAGTTTTCCTGTGATTTCTATTGAAATGGATTCTTCAAGCCAATTAAGAAAATTTTCTTTTGATATCCTTAAACTCTTTGGCCTATCATCATTTGGAATCTTTGTGAAATATCTACCTAATAATAAACTATTATCTTCAGGATTATATGAAGCAACATTAGTGGTTTTGCCAGTTCCCGGATTTCCTTCTATTAAAATCCAATTATTTTTATTTTGGATAACGTTGTTCAGCCTATCGACAAAATCATAGTTTGTTACAATTTGAGATATCTCTTTTGCAAACTTAGGTGGTATCTCATTTAGTTTTTCTTCTTTAAAAACAGATATAGAAAGCTCTGCAAGTAATTTTGAAATTTTATTAATGGAAATTGCGCCAATTTTGTCATCAAGCTGTTGCAATGCTACACCGATTACTCTTCCAGAAGATATAATGGGGGCACCAGATAATCCCTTATAATCAAAACCAGATTCTACATTCGCACTATTTACTATAAAGTCGTACCTCTCATTTTTTACTTCCTGATTTACAATTCCGAATAATCTTACTCCTTCTTGATGGCCTAAATAAGGAAACCCAAAGGAGTTCCATGCATCATTTATTCTGATTGAGGTTTCAGTCAGTGGGAGAAAAACCGAATTTTTGTTGTTAACTTTTAGAAGGCAAATGTCATTAATTTCGTCGACGTGCAAAATTGAAGCTTGCTGTGACTCTTGTTCAAAGTCATAGACAATGATAGAATTTTCGTCAATTTTTATATCCAGCAATGTATGATAAGCAGTGATAATAATATTATTTGTGATAAAAAAGCCTGTGCCGCTTTCCTTATTTTTATAAACGATTTGTACTACAGAAGATTCGACTGTGGCCGAACTGATGATTCTATTCATAATTAAAGATCAAATATAATAGGATTGTTAGTTTTGTTTTTCAACATTTTGTAGTTGTATTTTTTTTCCAGATCTTCATTTTCGAATGATTTCAGCGAATCAAGATCATAATTGACGTAAATATTTCGAGTAAATGTAGATTTGCGCTGTATAATTCGTGCTATGGTCTCCAAATCAGGATGATTATGAGTAACTCCGTTAGTGCTTATCATATATTTTTCAGAATCTATTAATTCGAGCAATTCTGGACTTGTATTATTCTTACTGCCATGATGAGATATTTTGATTAAATCAAATTTAATAGGAAAAGTTTCTTCTTTATAATGCTCCTTAATATTTTTGGCCACTATCGAAGGATGTGAGTCGCTAAGAAATAATAACCTCAACTTATTATATTCAAGCACAAATGCTATTGAGCTACCATTCGTTGCAGTGTCATCTTCGGAAAAATCTTGCTCTGCGAGAGCTTCGACATCAATAACTTCGGAAGCACTAATATTTTTTTTTCGTAATCTTTTTTTCTCTTTTTCAAGTGATAAAATATATTCAAAAAATTCTTCATTAAAATCGGATAAATCTTGATCGGAAGAAAATCCTTTATTAAACAGTTCTTTTTTCCAATACTTTTTCAGTTCTAATAGCTTGTCATCATCAGGCGACAAAATCCGGAATATAACATCATCACATTCAATCACTTTTGCTGTATCAAAAGAAATATAATGATTATTAAGAAATTCATTTTTACTTTGAAAGTTATTCTTTTTCAACAATGAGGCTAATGTTGAGCCCTGAACGGCAGAAATATTTTTAGATGATAGATCCTCTTCATCCTTTAACTGATAGTTGATGCTCATTGTATCTATTGATTTTCCACTAAAATTAAGACCATCATAAATTGATTTTAAGTGGGAATAGGAATTATGCCATACGTTTTCTACTTCAGCAATTTTATTTTCAGTATTCTCTTGAATAAATTTTATTATTCCGGATATATGATCATTATCAATGTGTGTCACAATCAAATGATTTAGCGACCTGTTTTCTTTTTTTAATTGCAATAATTTAGGCTTAATATACTTTTTATAGGTTGATACATACCCTCCATCTATAAGTATGCTGTCAGAAGCAGTTTCCAAAAAAAAGCTGTCCCCGTTATTAGCAGGAAAAAATGTGATCCTCATCTATTAAATAAATTAAAATATTAATATGATTAGAAGTTTTTTTATGAATTCAATGAACGTAAATTTAAGGAAAGTAACTACACAATTTGATGTAAAGAATCAAAATATAAAATATTATTTGTTTTACAATTAATTTAATTATAAAAAATAAGTAGAATTTTTCGTGAAAATAAAATCAAATATATTGTCACTTTAATTCTAAATATGATTAGTCGAATTAAAATAATAATATAAAAACCATTAATCAAAAAAATCATTTTGTAAATTAACAATTTAAATTTTGTTCGAATAAATTGGCTATTTATAGGCAAAAAAAATACAAAACTAATTTTTTAACCATTTTAACTAGAGAAACATGTACATTAAAAGGCTCAAAGCTTTCAATTTTAAAAAATTTAAAACCTTAGATATTTCATTCAAAGAAAATCTGAATCTGATTATTGGAGAAAATGAATCTGGGAAAAGTACAATACTTCAGGCTATTGATCTCCTGTTATCAGGTAGTCGTAACAAAATTGAGACAATCGGATTAGAGCATCTGATGAATGATGAAATAATTCATCAATTTTTCCTTGACAAAAAATTTGTAAACCTACCAGAACTTAGGATAGAAATCTATTTTGAAAATGTCAACGACCCTGAATATTATGGTATCAATAATTCTGAGAAGGCAAGAGATTGTGGCATAACTATGATATGTGAACCGCGTGAGGATTTATCAAAAGAAATCAGTGAAATTTTATCACAAGAAGGAACTAATTTTCCTTTTGAATTTTACAACATCAATTTTTATAAATTTGGTGGTAATCCCTATTTAGGTTTTACAAGAAAATTTAAGCATATCTTAATTGACCATTCCAGTATTAATAATGAATATGCAACAAATTCTTATATAAAAACATTGTACACTTCGAGTATAGAAGCTACCGAAAAACATATTCATTCCAATCATTATCGCATTTTAAAAACTGATTTTAAAAACAATGTACTAAAAAATATTAATGATAAAATCCCTGGAAAATCATATGAATTTTCTTTAAAAAATAATTCAAAAAATGGATTGGAAAATGATCTCACAATTGTTGAAAATAATATTGATATACTTCACCGAGGTAAGGGAAGACAATGTTTTATCAAGACAGAGTTTGCTTTATCTAAAAATGAGAATGAACTAAATTTTATTCTACTTGAAGAACCAGAAAATCATCTGAGCCACCTGAATATGCATAATCTAATTGAACGTATTAATTGCTCTAAAAACAAACAGATTTTTATAGCAACACACAGCAATATAATAAGTTCAAGATTAGATTTGAGGAATGCAATATTTGTAAATGCTGAAAATAATATTAATGCAAAGCTTAGTGGTTTAGATAAGAAAACAGCAGAATTCTTTATTAAAGCTCCAAATAGAAATTTGCTTGAGTTTATTTTATCCAAAAAAGTTATTTTGGTAGAAGGAGATGCAGAACATATTTTAATGGAACATTTTTTCGAGAGTCATTATAAGATGAAACCATCTCAAAAAGGCATTCATATAATAGCTATTGGAGGTTTGAGCTTCAAAAGATATATGGAGATAGCAAATCTTTTAGAAATTAAAACTGCAGTCATTAGAGATAATGATAAAAATTATGATTCTATAATCACTAAAAATTATGAAGAACACGTTGGTGAATTTTGTAAAGCTTTTGCATCAACAGATGATACGATGTACACATTTGAAGTATGCCTTCAGGCTATTAATAATGCTTTGTGTGATAAACTGTTTCTTCCTAAACTAAAGACTCGCTCCGTCTTAGAATACATGCTTGCTGAAAAAACTGAATCAGCGTACAAATTGCTTACTTCTAATGAAAAGATTAATATTCCAGACTACATCATAGAAGCATTCCAATGGATAGAAAAAAATTAATCCTAGCTGTAGCAGGTTCAGGAAAAACCAAACTTGTAATTGAGACTTTAAATCTTGAGCAAAGATTCCTAATTATTACTTATACCAACAACAATTACAAAACAATCAAAAGAAGGATTGCGACAAGGTTTGGTTACATACCTAATAATATCACAATTTTGAAATTCTTCGATTTTATTTACAGTTTTTGTGCAAAACCATTTTTATTTTTCGAACATAAACTAAAAGGTATTTATTGGGATGAAGCTCCTACATTTACAAGAACTCTGAAAAGCGAAGATTACAAAAGGTATATTACAAAATCAAATCTTTTATATTACAATCGAATAAGTAAATTTATAGAAATTACAGGAACGATTCCTCTAATTATTGAAAAATTGGAGAAGTTTTATGATTATTTCATAATAGATGAATTTCAAGATCTCGGAGGGCATGATTTTAATCTGATAATGGCATTATCGCAAGCTAAATTAGATTTTCTATATGTTGGAGACTTCTTCCAACATACTTTTACAACAAGCCTAGATGGCGCGACTAATATCAATCTATATAATGATTATAGCAAATACATCAAGCGTTTACAAAATCAAAATATTAACGTTGATACGAAAACACTTTTAAAAAGCCACCGTTGTCCTCCTGCTATATGCCAATTTATTAGCGACAATTTGGGAATTAAGATGGAATCCAATCGAACAGATGAAACAGTTATACAAATCGTAAATTTAGAGCAGATTGAAGAAATATTATCAAATAATGAAATTATAAAGTTAGTTTATAATAGCTCTAATAAATTACCCTACTATTCAAAAAACTGGGGAGATTGCAAAGGAGAAGATGACTATCATGACACTTGTATTATTATGACAAAAAGTGGTACAAAAAGCCTTGACAAAGGAGACCTTAAAAATCTCGTATCATCTACTAAAAACAAATTGTATGTTGCACTCTCGAGAACCAAAGGAGATTGCTACATTCTAAGACAAAAATAATATAACATCTAGCTATTACGTTTAGGATTTTATTAAAACCACAATAATATTCTAATTTTCAGCAAATTTCAAGGCTATTTCTATTGGAAACAGCATTTTTTCCGTCCTTGCTTAACCGATGAACAGGGAGTTTTCATCTCAGAATCCAGCGTTTACCGCATTCTGAAACACAGAGGCCTGATTACAGCACCGTCACACATTTTGATTTCGGCAGCCAACGAGTTTAAGGACAAAACCAACTTTGTACACCAGATGTGGCAGACGGATTTTACCTACTTCGAGATCATCGGTTGGGGTTGGTATTACCTGAGTACCGTAATTGACGATTTTAGCCGATATATTGTGCACTGGGAACTCTGTGAAACCATGAAGGCAGAGGATGTGCAGCGCACCATTGACCGGGCTGTGAAAAAGGCAGGATTAAGAAAAGAACAGATGCCCAAACTTCTTTCCGACAACGGTTCCTGCTACGTTGCTGCAGAACTGAAGGATTATCTGAAAGAGATTCACGATATGAATCAGATTCACGGAAAACCGGCACATCCGCAAACCCAGGGAAAGATTGAACGCTATCACCGAACGATGAAAAATGTCGTGAAACTGCACCATTACTACAGTCCGTAAGAACTGGAGGCTGCTTTGGAAGAATTCGTAAACCGCTACAACAACGAGCGTTATCATGAATCACTGAAAACCTCACTCCAGCTGACGTTTACTTCGGAAGAACCGACGAAATCCTTAAAACGAGGGCAGAAATCAAAAAGCAGACGCTTTTAAGAAGAAGAAATGAATATTTTAAACAAAAATTGTTGTTGTAAAACCTAGAAAAAAGTTATTCTGGAAAATTTTGAGCCCTTAAAGCTCTAAAAATTTTACGGAAATAACTTTTTTATCTACCTTTAAAAAATCAAAAACACTCCCTAAGAAAAAGTACACTTTCTTTTGAAGACATACAAGATTTTAGTTCTCTTAATTTCATGTTTCAAAATTCGAAAAAACTCATTCAAGCCTTTAAAATAGCCGTCAAGGAATTCTTTGCTTCCTGACTCATGATTCCAAACATCGTGGTTCTTGTACGAATACAAAGTTGGCGAAGATTTCGGGTAAGTCCAATAAAGACGAAAACATTCTATAATTCTAAAATCTTCCCTACCTTTATTATACCTATTGGTTTTAAGTTTCTCATAAATATCATTTGTTCGATCTTCATCAAAATTCAGATTTAAGGAAACTCTATTGTCTTCAATTATTAAATCTACACCATCCACAAAATTGTCGCATCTGCAGAACCATTCTTCACCGTGCTGAAATGGGATAAATTTTTTATTTTTTGAAAACTTATTCAAATTACGACACTTCTCATCAACAAAATCTCTCTTTGTTTTGATGATTTCCATTTCAAAAGCAATGGTTTTTGTTTCAAAACTTTCTTTCTCAAATTCCGAACTTGTCAAGATCGATTTAATTTCTTCAATAGCATCTTGGAAGATACTTTCGTCATCTCTCGAATTTCTGTAGTCGTTCCAACCTGTGTCATCTTCATCTGTTCTTCTGAACAAAACACCCATTTCACGATTATGCTTCTGCGAAAATTCATAGAGATTCATTGAAGTTACAAGTAAATACTTTTCATTATATATGCATTTACTATGTAAGTTGGGTTGATATAATAGATTCAAATTTTCAATTTCATCAAACTTTTTTCGTTCTTTTTCAGAAAGCTCAACCTCTTTATAGATCAAGGTTATTTCAACTCCTCTTTTTTCAGATTCTTTTAAAAGTTTAAAAATCTTCTCTGAAATTTGTATATAAGGACTGATGATAACCAATTCTTTTCCAGCGGTCTCAATAAGTTTTGGGACCCACTCTAATAGTTTCTTTTTATTTAGAAATTCTGCCATCGATATGTATTTATTGTATGGCTTGTTTTATTAAACTCATCACATACTCTAAATTTTTTGTATCATCTACAACAACTTCATAATCACCATTTCCCCAATGTCCAACTGATGAAACATCACGCGAAATTTTTTTCGGGTCATCCAATTGACCGCGCTTAAGATTAATCCAAAATTTTAAACTGTTTTTAAGAATGCAAACATCGGCAAACATTTTTCCTTTCGAAATAAAGCCAATTTCTTGTTTTTTAGGCTTTATATCAAGGTCATTTCCTAAATTGAGAATTGCTGTTTTGAAAATTTCATAAAGTTCAATAGTATAATCGGGTTTACCTTGCAGATGATCATCTTCCGTATAAACTTTAGTTTGCTGAATGACCTTACTGATTTCTGAATTATCATTTTTCTGAACCTGTTTGATACTTGGAGCAGATTTTGATTTTTTCACAGGATTAATGACTAAAACATCATTTTCAAACTGCTTTATTTCCCATAATTCTATTGCCAAATCTTTGAAATTCGAGGATTGCTTCTGAAAATCATTAAAAGATGGAGAAACGAAAATAATTTTGCTTTGAGACCAATCAACATCAGAACGTTTTAAATTTTTCTTTTGTGTTTCATTGTATTCCACAATAAACTCCGCTTTGTATTCCAGCATTAGATTGAGGTATGAAACACCTTGGTCAACCACACTATAATTCTGATTCCTCTTATATTCGATGATCACGAATGAATTACTATCCTCATCAAAAGCCAAAGTATCAATCCTGTTACTTTTTATTGTGAATTCAGATTTCACAAAATGAAATCCTGTAATTGAAAAGATGTTCTTCTCAAATATTGCTTGGATTTCCTTTTCAAGTTTAAATGGAATTTCTTTTAATTCTGAAAGGATGTTTTTAGAATTGGTAAATAGATGCATTTTGATTTTTGTTACAATCTACCAAAATTAATGATTTTAATTCATTTTCTCTTTCACAAAAGCCGAAACCGTCAATCGGTGAACATTCAAAATTCTGCCGATTGCAGAGTATGAAACTTTTTTATCAAGCAGTTCCTGAATTTTCTTTTCCTGACCTGTAAGTTTTGTTTTGGCGGATTTTCTACCTTTTGGTCTGCCGAGAATCACGCCTTCTGCTTTTTTGCGAGCCAAGGCTTCTTTGGTTCTTTGGGAGATTAGGTTTCTTTCGATTTCTGCGGATAACCCGAAAGCAAAGGCGAGAACTTTGGAATTGATGTCGCTTCCCAAACGGTAATTGTCTTTAATTGTCCAAACTTGGATGTCGCGGTTCATACATTCGTTGAGAATTCCCATAATCATCAGGAGATTTCTGCCGAGGCGTGAAAGTTCGGAGCAAATAAGGATGTCGCCTTTTTTCATTTTTTTGAGGAGTTTGCCGAGTTTTCTTTCATCAAGTTTTTTGGAACCTGAAATCGTTTCTTCAAGCCATTTATCGACCACAACGATACTTCTCTCGCAGAATTGGTTGATTTCGTAGCGTTGATTTTCTACTGTTTGTTTGTCTGTGCTTACGCGGATATAACCGTAAATCATATTGTCTGTATTAAATTATTTAACTGTTTAAATTAAACCAAAAATGCATAGAATAAAACATTGCTATTTTTTCATCATACAAAAGGAGCGTTTTTGTTAGTCAGCAGGC
>RRZT011695029.1_pt1 | contig 13544 bp, 12 predicted proteins | sample 2165551 | NCBI WGS metagenome assembly RRZT01 (sample SAMN10456910, study PRJNA506462) | wastewater metagenome | biome: wastewater; feature: sludge; material: wastewater sludge; isolation source: wastewater sludge with Escherichia coli K12::gfp cells carrying plasmid... | place: USA: Moscow, Idaho... | reverse complement strand
GTCTTTTTTGACCTTGGCCAAGAAGCCGTTGATCGCCTTCAGAAATTCTGGATCGCCCTGAGCGATGGCCCAGCCGATCGGCTCGTCGGTGAAGGGCTTGTCCAGGAACACCAGCTTGCCCTCGCCGCGCTGGACGTTGGCTACCAGATTGTAGGGGGCGTCGTAAACGAAGGCATCAACCTTGCCGTTCACCACCTCCATCACCCCTTCCGCCTCGGTTTCGTAGGAGAAGTACTTCGCGTTGGGGATATGCTTCTTGGCGGCGATTTCCCCGGTGGTGCCGAGCTTGGAGGCGACCTTGTATTCCGGCTTGTTCAAGTCCTTGTAGGACTTGACCTTGTTGGCCAGTTCCTTGCGGATCAGAACCGTCTGGCCGATCAGCATGTACGGGTCGGAGAAATCCACCTTCTGCTTGCGCTCGTCGGTGATGGTCATGCCGCTCATGATGATGTCGCACTTGTTGGTGATCAGGGCCGGGATGATGCCGTCCCAGGCGGTGCTGACCAGCTCCAGCTTGGCGGCGCCCAGATCCTTGGCCATCAGCGCGGCCAGATCCGGATCGAAGCCGATGATGGCGCCGCGCTTGTCGGTCATTTCGAACGGCATGTAAGCCGGTTCAAGACAAACCCGCAGACCGTCTTTCTTGATTTGCTCCAGCTTGCCCGCCCAGGCGGGCGACAAGTTCAAGCTGAACAGCGCAAGCGCGGCGAGCGTGACCAGACGGTTTTTCATGCGGAAACTCCCCTTTAGCTAGGAATCGAGGTCGGAAGAAACGGCAAGGCGATGTTTTGGCCGGGTGTGGCCGACCAATATCTTGGTATGGTTGTAATAATAGTGCAATTTTGATTTTGAATAGCAAAAACGGCTCGGTCGCGGCTCAGGTCGATTTTCCTTCATCCAGCAGTTCGCGGATGATCATGCGGGCGCCGCACTTGGGGCAGCGCGGCATCTCTTCGATGGGAATATAAATGATCGAGGTGTAGCGGCATCTCGGACACTCGATCTGCACCGGTTCCGCTTTATCGCGCTGCATGGGCCAACTCCTCGCCTGCTGGGGCGGTTTGGGAAGAGAGCCGGGCGATGGCCCGCTCGAAACGCTGCAAGCCTTCTTCGATCAGATCGTCGGGGATGATCAGGGAAGGCGCCAAGCGGATCACGTCCGGCCCGGCCACCAGCACCAGCAAACCTTCCTCCAGCGCGGCCTTGATGAAATCCCGGCTGCGGCCGCGCCACGGTTCGGCCAGCTCGCAGCCGAGCAACAAGCCCTTGCCGCGCAGTTCCCGGAAGATGTCGAAGCGCCCGTTGATCCGGCGCAGCCCGGTCATGAACACCTCGTGCTTGCGGCGCACGCCGGCCAGCAGTTCGGGATCGCCGAGCAGTTCCAGCGCCGCGCCGGCGACCGCGCAGCCCAGCGGATTGCCGCCGTAGGTGGTGCCGTGGCTGCCGGCGTTGAGGCTGGCGGCGATGGTCGAGGTCGTCAGCATGGCGCTGATCGGGAAGCCGCCGCCGAGTCCCTTGGCGGTGGTCAGAATGTCGGGCGTCACGCCGTAGCCCATGTAGGCGTAGAGATGGCCGGTGCGGCCGTTGCCGCACTGCACTTCATCGAAGATCAGCAGCGCCCGGTGCCGGTCGCACAGCTCGCGGACGCCGTGCAGAAATTCCGGGGTGGCGCTGACCACGCCGCTTTCACCCAGGACCGGCTCCAAAATCACCGCGCAGGTCCGGTCGGAAATCGCCTCGGCGAAAGCGGCCAGATCGTTGAACGGAACGTGGGTGATGCCCGGCGGCAACGGCTCGAAGCCCTCGGTGTACTTGGGCTGGCCTCCGACGGAGACGGTGAACAGGGTGCGGCCGTGAAACGAGGGGGTGAAGGCGATGATTTCGCGCTTGTCCGGCCCGGCGTGGTCGGCGGCGAATTTGCGGGCCAGCTTGAGCGCTGCTTCGTTGGCCTCGGCGCCGGAGTTGGCGAAGAACACCCGTTGCGCGAAGGTCAGCTCGCACAGCCGGCGGGCCAGCTTGAGCGCCGGTTCGTTGGTCAGGACGTTGCTGACATGCCAGAGCTTGTGCGCCTGCTCGGTCAGCGCCGCGACCAGCTTCGGATGGGCGTGGCCCAGCACGGTCACGGCGATGCCGCCGGCGAAGTCGATGTAGTCTCGGCCTTCCTGATCCCACAGGCGCGAGCCTTCGCCGCGCACCGGGACGATGGCCGCCGGGGCGTAGTTGGGCACCATGACTTCATCGAACAAAGCGCGGGTGATGGGGGGGTGGCTCATCGTGGCGATCCTGAAGGGTGATCAAGGCTCAAAATCATAACATTCCCGCTGGGGGTATCAATTGGAATTTACGGCGGGAGAGAGAGGGTGGCTTGGTGAGATAAGTGTTTGATTTTAAATTGCCGGGTTTTTGCCGGGGATGCGTTGTCAAGCCAATTCCAGCAGCAGGTTGGCAAAATCTTTGCCCGATGTCGCCGGGGGTAGTGATTTGTTGTCCTGCTTGTAGATTTCTATCGTTTCTTCAACTAAATCGCATAATTCCGCAAACACCTGTATTTCATCACCACCATGACAACCGCCGTAAAACAGGCTAGGGCAACTTCCGACAAAGCATTGATCTTCCTCGGACCATTCGACGATCTTGACATAGCGTGCGCTGTCTTTCATCGCTTCGATTCCTCCACGGCTATTTGCGCAGCTTTTTCTTGATAGCGCTTTGCATCAGCGCCGAGCTGTCCGGAGATAACGACCGGTTTGGCGACTTTCGGATGTGCAAAATTTCGATGGCTCCCCTTTCCACCACGATCAATAAAGCCAGCTTGTTGAAGATCGTTGATCAAGTCTCTAATTTTTCTTGGCATTTATGTTTTATAGCTGTTCTTGTTCAAGAGATTTTTCAATGGCTTGATCAAGAATATCCCTTGGAAATTGATGCGAATCAAGATCATCTCTTCGTATAGATCGCCTATTATTCTCAATACATAATTTTGCGGCCCAACCCCATATTAAACTGCGCGTTTTCGAATCATTTATTTGACGTTTCTCACATATTTCTTTTATAGAAACATAATCTTCTTTGAGATTAGTGCCCAAACCAACTAGAGCCAATTTTTCACTAAGATCAGCAATTGCAAGTTCGTTTTTTGAAAATCGTTCTTTTGTTTCTCTCTCTAAGCGTTCGCGCTCCTTGATTTCTCTAATTAGAATTTGAGTATTTTGAATAAGCTGATTAGCTAATATTGTGAGTTCGGAGCCAGCTTCAAGTTGTGGTGGTGGGTATATACCGTATTCTCTTATTGATGGAAGCACCTCATGAAAAATCCATCTTTGAAATTTTTTTGCTGCTGGACTCGTGTCTTGTGTTACAACACGATACAATCCTGGTTCAGTCACAAATATTTCATTTCTCTCTGATTCTCCATCTTTTCCAGGAGTAGAAAAGTGCTTTTTCTCGTCTGGATCAAGTACCCTAATGGCTGCGGTCACGAGTCCACCAAGGCCGTATCGTCCAAGCACTGAAGCGGTTTCGGTGTTTTCCTTGGCCAAGGCTAGAACAACGTCCTCTAAGGAAAACAATACCTTGTCTCCTTCTTGAGCGGTTCGAATAGGCACCTTGCCTTTAAGTGTCGGATATATAACGATTAATGAATTCATGAAAGAGTACCAAATTTAATGGATAAAATGACTAACCGGCCGGCGGCTTGCAAATTAACTCCCTAATTATCAATTATCCTGCCGATTTTTTACTCTCACAACCAAAAACAGCGCAAAATACGGCCCCGGCGTGGCGGGAATGTCCTCGAAGTGTTTGACAACGCGCTCCGCCGGTCGGCTAGCCTGTTCGATATACAGAGTATCCTCGGCGCGGCCGGTTTCCCGCAACAGTTCCAACAGGCGCGGTCGATGCCGGCCCGGCTTGAGAATCGCGACGCTCTCGCTGCCGAGCAAAGCCTGTCGCAATGCCTCGTCGCCGGCGGTGGCGGGAATCACGGTCAGCCGCTGTTCACCGGTGATGAGCGGCGTCGCGGCGGCGGCTCCGGCGGCGCTGACCGAGTTGATGCCGGGAATCACCACGCAAGGAAAGCGGTCGCCCAGCCGTTGCAGCAGATAGCTGAAACTGCCGTAAAACAGCGGATCGCCCTCGCACAAAATCGCCACGTCACGCCCGGCCCTCAGCTCCTGGGCGATGACGACCGCAGCTTCGTCATAACCCTGGTTGACGGGACCGCGATCCAACATGCAGGGCATGGCGATGGGAATTTCCCGCTTGCCGATCAACCATTCCGCCGCGATGTCGCGGGCTTGAGCGCTGCCCTGCGGCGTGGCCGGATAAGCGACCACCGGCACGCTTTGCAGGATGCGCACAGCCTTCAGGGTCAGCAATTCCGGGTCGCCGGGACCGACCCCGACGCCGTATAGAGTGCCGGTCAATTTGCCCCCCTCGCCCTGCGGGAGAGGGGTAGGGGGTGAGGGTTGAATCGTGGAACTCACGCGGATTTCTCCAATTTCATCAGCAATACCGGCAGATAGGGGCGCATGACCCGTTGCCCGGCCAAGCGTTCGGCGCGGGCGATGCTCAACTCCGTCCATTCCGCCGGTCGGTCGCCGATGAAGGCGTGCAGCTCCACCCGGCTATCCTCGGTCACGGCGCTCGCGACCAAGCGACCGCCGGGTCGCAGCCGCGCCCAAACCGCGTCCAGCATATCGCGCAAGCTGCCGCTGCTGCCGCCGATGAACACCGCGTGCGGGTCGGGCAACGCCGCCAGCGCCTCCGGGGCGCGGCCGGGAACGATATGCAGGTTGGCGACGACCCCGAACCGTTCCCGGTTGATCCCTAAATTCTCCAGCCGTTCCGGGTGAACCTCGACCGCATGAACCTCGCCGTGGGGATTCCAGCGCGCCCACTCCACCGACACGCCGCCGCAGCCGGCGCCCACATCCCAGCCGATCTCGCCCGCGCGGGGGGCGAGCAGCGAGAGGATGGTCAACCGCACCTCGCGCTTGCTCAACAGTCCCTTGCCCGGTTCCGCGCCGGTGCTGAACCGCTCGTCGGGAATGCCGGGAAATTCGGGCAGCACGCCGCCCGGCCCGCGCGTTTCCACGATGACGACATTCAGCGGGGAAAATTCGGTAGCGGCGTCCGCCAACTCGACCGCTCGAAACGAGCGGAAGCGCTCCCGATCCGCGCCCAAGTCCTCCGCGATCCAAAGCCTGGATTCGTCGAATCCGGTTTCCACCAGCACCCGCGCGATCGCGGGCGGCGAGCTGTCGCGGTCGGTGAGCAGGGCGTACAGCCGGTCGCCTTGCAAAGACCCCCGCAGGCTGGCCAGCGGCCGACCGTGCAAGCTGATCCATTGCACTTGCTGCCACGGCCGGCCCAGCCGGGCGAAGGCCGCCTGGACGCTGGACACGTTGGGATGAAATGCCAGATGCTCCGGCGGCAAATGGCGGAGCAGGGTGGTACCGATGCCGAAGAACAGCGGGTCGCCGGAAGCGAGCAGCGCGATCCGTCGTCCGGCGTTGGCCCGCAACAGATCCCACAAACCGCTCATCGGGCTGGGATACGGGCATTTCTCGGCCGTCAATTCCGGGAAAGCGGCCAGATGCGCCGCCGCGCCGATCACCAGTTCCGCTTCGGCCAGCGTTGCCCGCGCGGCTTGACCCAGCGCGCCGGCATCGATCCCCATGCCGATGACGTGCACCGGCGGGCCGGGCCAATCGGATGCTTGCGCGGTCATCAGAAGCGGACGCCGTTCGCCATGCGCGCCAGGGCGTTGAGCGTGGCGGCGGCCAAGCTGCTGCCGCCGCGTCGGCCCAACAGGGTGATGCAGGGCGTCCGAAATTCGCTCGGCGCGATGTCCCACAGCGCCTGCTTGGATTCGGCGGCGTTGATGAAGCCGACCGGCATCCCGATGATCAGAGCCGGGCGAGGTGCGCCCTCATCCAGCAGATCCAGCAGCCGGAACAGGGCGGTCGGGGCGTTGCCGATAGCCACGATGGAACCCGCCAAATGCGCCGGCCACTCCGCCATCGCGGCCATGCTGCGGGTTTCGCCGGTCTGGCGGGCGCGTTCGGCAACCGTGGGCGCGTTCAGGAAACAATGGACTTGGCCGCTCAGGTAGCGCTTGCTGATGCCGTGGCTGACCATCTGAATGTCGCAAAGCACGTCCGCGCTTTTCGCCAGCGCCGCCAGCCCGGCCTCGACCGCGCCGGGACTGAAATGCATATCCTGGAGGATGCCGGGATCGCCGGAGGTGTGAACCAGCCGCATCGCGACCTGCTGCTGGTCGGGGTCGAAGCGGGACAGATCGGTGATCTGACGAATCTGCGCGAACGACTGGCGCTCGATTTCATCGGGATCGCGGAGGTAGTCGAAACGGGGCATGGCGGCTCCAGTGCTTCTCTCGTCCGCTCGGGGAGAGGGGTTGGGGGTCAGGGTGTGCGATTCTCCCCTCGCCCACACCGGGGAGGGGTCGGCGGCGCGGGCGGGTTCAATGGCCGTGATCGTGGCCGCCATCGTGATGGTGCGCGATTTGCGGAGCGCCCCGCCAGTCTTCGCGGCCGACGATGGAGGTCCGGTACGAGCAGAACTGGCAATTCATGCGCGCCTCGCCGCGTTCGGCCTCGGCCAGCCGTTCCAGAAAGGTTTCGGCCACCAGCGGATGGGCGTTCAGGTAGGGGGCGACCACCGCTTGCACTTCGGGATGGCGTTCGCGGTGGGCCGCGACGGTGGCGCGCACCTGCTCCACGAGCCGACCGGCGAACAGCAGATAGGGAAAGACCACCAGCCGTCGGAAGCCCAGCCGGTGCACGCGTTCCAGCGCGTCCGCCATCAGCGGCGCGGCGACGGCGGTATAAGCCGTTTCCGCCCAACCGAAGCCCATGCCTTCCCACAGCATCCGGGTGATTTTGCAGATGTTGGCGTTGGCGTCGGGATCGGAACAGCCGCGCCCGATCACCACCAGCAGCGCGTCGCGCCGGTCGTAGTCCGGCCCGAACTCGGTTTCGCCGCTCTCGATCCGCTCGCGGGCGACGCGCAACAGGTTCGGGTGGATGCCCAAGTCCGCGCCGAACGTGATGCGCATCTCCGGGTGTTCGGCCTGGAAGGCGTTCAACATGACCGGGATATCGTTCTTGACATGGCCGGCGGCCATCAACAGCGCCGGTAAAGCGGTCACGCGGCGGCAACCTTGTCGCCAAAGCGTTGCCAGCGCCTCAGGCACGCTCGGTTCGACCAGTTCCAGAAAACCGGCCCGACAGGCGCGGTCGGGCAGGGCCTGTTGCAAGCGGTCGGCGAGCGCATGAAATTCGGCGACGCCGGCGGGCAGGCGAGTGCCGTGGCCGATCAGCAGGACGGCGGGCGGGGAAGACGGCGGGAAGGTCATGGACAGCGTCGGGAGAATGGGTGGTTGATCTATGATTGTACAAAGCGCGGCGGCAATTGTTGAGCTTTTTGCTAAGTCGTTGAATTCCACTGGAGCCGGCTGCGGCAGCTAATGGGCGACGAGCACGATAACGGCTATGGAACCATGAACCTGAACCCGAGACAGCAAGAAATTCTACAGCGGGCGCGGCAAACCGGATCGGTGTCGATCGAAGACTTGGCCGCGCATTTCAACGTCACGCCGCAAACGGTTCGGCGCGACATCAACACCTTGTGCGATCTGAACTTGCTGCGGCGCTTCCACGGCGGCGCGGGTCTGCCCTCCAGCGTGGAGAATATCGCTTACCCGGCCCGCCAAATCCTGCATCACGACGAAAAGCGCCGGATCGCCCGACTGGTGGCGCAGCATATCCCCGATCAATCCTCGCTGCTCATCAATATCGGAACCACCACCGAGGAGGTGGCCAAGGCCCTGGCGGACCACGCCGATATGCGGGTGATCACCAACAACCTCAACGTCGCCGTTTTGCTGTGCGACAACCCGAGTTTCGAGGTGATCGTCGCGGGCGGGGTCGTGCGCCGCCGGGATCGGGGCGTGATCGGCGAGGCGACCATCGACTTCATCAAACAGTTCAAGGTCGATTTCGGGATCATCGGCATTTCCGGCATCGACCTGGACGGCACCCTGCTGGATTTCGACTACCGGGAGGTGCGGGTTTCCCAGGCCATCATCGCCAATTCCCGCAAGGTGTTGCTGGTGACCGATCACAGCAAGTTCGGGCGCAGCGCCATGGTTCGGCTCGGCCCGATTTCCGAGGTGGACATGCTGTTCACCGATCGACCCCCGCCCGAGGCCATGGCCGAACTGTTGGCTCAGGCCGAGGTGCAAGTGTTCGTGGCCTGATCGCCGAATTTTCGTTTTTGTTCGCATTGACGGTTTTTTTTCGTTATTGCCACTTTAATCCGAATTCATAGCCGCTATACTCAAAAAAAGCTTTCTTTTGAAAATTTCGAGTCGTGATGAGCGAAAGAGGCAAGCGGCCATGAGCGCAGGTTACGTACTCGCCATCGACCAAGGCACCACCGGTTCCACGGTGCTGATCTTCGATCATGACGGCCAGATCAAGGGCCGGGCTTACTCCGAATTCACCCAGCATTACCCGAAGCCGGGCTGGGTGGAGCACGATGCCGAGGAAATCTGGCTGGTGACCGTCAAGGTCATCGCCGAAGCGTTGCGGGCGGCCGACATCCGCGCCAGCGAACTGCGCGCCATCGGCATCACCAACCAGCGCGAAACGGCGGTGCTGTGGGACCGGGCGACGGGCAAGCCGGTCGCCAAGGCCATCGTCTGGCAGGACCGGCGAACGGCGCGGTTCTGCGACGAGCTGAAGGAGCGGGGGCTGGAAGAGACGTTCCGCCGCAAGACCGGACTGGTGATCGACCCCTATTTTTCCGGCACCAAGGTCAAGTGGCTGCTGGACCATGTGGAAGAGCTGCGCGCCCGCGCCGAGCGGGGCGAGATCGCCTTCGGCACCATCGATTCCTGGCTGGTCTGGCGCTTGACCGGCGGCAAGGCCCACGTCACCGACCATTCCAACGCCTCCCGCACACTGCTCTACAACATTCGGGAGTTGCGCTGGGACGGGGACATTCTCGAACTGCTGGACATCCCCGGGGCCATCCTGCCGGAGGTCAAGCCATCCTCTTTCGTTTACGGCGAAACCGACCCGGAGATGTTCTTCGGCACCCACCGCATTCCGGTGGCGGGCATCGCCGGCGACCAGCAGGCGGCCCTGTTCGGGCAAGCCTGCCATCAACCCGGTTTGGCCAAGAACACCTACGGCACCGGGTCTTTCGTGCTGATGAACACCGGCACCAAGCTGGTGTTCAGCGAAGAAAAACTGTTGACCACCATCGCCTGGGGCATCGGCGACGTGCCGGTCGAGTACGCCCTGGAAGGCACCATTTTCATCACCGGCGCCGCCGTGCAATGGCTGCGGGACGGCTTGCAGATGATCCGGTCGGCGGCGGAAACCGAGGAGTTGGCCCGGTCGGCGCCCCGCAACGACGGCGTCTATTTCGTGCCGGCGCTGGTGGGTCTGGGGGCGCCGCACTGGGACCCTTACGCGCGGGGCCTGCTGATCGGCATCACCCGCGGCACCACTCAGGGACACATCGCCCGGGCGGTGCTGGAGAGCATCGGCTATCAGACCCGCGACGTCATCGAGGCGATGCAGCGGGATTCCGGGATCACCCTGCAAGAGCTGCGCTGCGATGGCGGCGCCTCGGTCAACGGCGTGTTGATGCAGTTTCAGGCCGACATTCTCGGCGTGCCGGTGGAGGTGCCCCGGATCGTCGAAACCACCGCGCTGGGCGCCGCCTATCTGGCCGGCCTCGCCACCGGCTTCTGGGAAAGCCGGGCGGAATTGGCGAAGAAATGGCAGCTCGACAACCGCTATACGCCTCGGCTCGGCGAAATCGAGCGCGAGAAATTGTTCCGGCGCTGGCACCAGGCCGTCGAACGGGCCAAGGGCTGGGCGCTGGACGAAGAGTAGGCGCCCCCCTCGCGAAACCCGCCGCAGGGATCGCGAAGCCGTGCCGAGCATCGGTCTCGGATCGCCGCCAAAGGTAATGCAATGAAACTGCGCGAAAGCAATATTCGCAAGCTGGATCAAGGCGTTTACGATGTTCTCATCGTCGGTGGCGGCATCAACGGCGCGGTGTCGGCCGCCGCGCTGTCCGGCAAGGGCGCGCGGGTGGCGCTGATCGACCAGCGCGATTTCGCCGGCTTCACCAGCCAGCAATCGTCGAATTTGGCCTGGGGCGGCATCAAATATCTGGAAAGCCACGACTATGGCTTGGTCAGAAAGCTGTGTCTGAGCCGCAACCATCTGATGCGCAGCTATCCGTCCCGCGTGCGGGAAATCCGCTTTCTATCGACCATCGAAAAGGGCTTTCGCTTTCATCCCTGGTTTCTGTGGGCGGGCACCTGGGTGTACTGGCTGTTCGGGAACGGCTTCACCCGAATCCCGCGCCTGCTGTTCAAGCCGACCATCCGGCGGGAAGAACCCGCCATCGCCATCGAGAACGCTGCGGGCGGTTTCGAATACTCCGATGCCTATCTGTGCGATAACGATTCGCGCTTCGTCTTCCAGTTCGTGCGTTCGGCGATGGATCGCGGCTGCATCGCCGCCAACTACGTCGAATCGCTCGGCGCTCGCCGCGACGGCGATCTGTGGATCGCGCGGGCGCGGGATGTCATCGACGGCAAGACCTTCGAGATCCGCTCCAAGGTGCTGATCAACGCCGCCGGTCCCTTCGTGGACGAGCACAACCGGCGCACCGGCGAGCAGACCGAACACCATCACCTGTTTTCCAAAGGCATCCACCTGATCGTGCCCCAGATCACGCCCAACCCGCGGATATTGGCGTTTTTCGCCGACGATGGCCGCTTGTTCTTCGTCATTCCGATGGGCGCGCGGACCTGCATCGGCACCACCGACAGCCGGGTCGAGAGCCCCTTCACCGAGGTGACGGACGAGGACCGCCGGTTCGTGCTCGACAACATCAACAAACGGCTGAAGTTGCCACGGCCGCTGACCCGCGCCGACATCATCGCCGAACGCTGCGGGGTCCGCCCTCTGGTGGTGAAGGCGAAGGCCGAAGGCAACATCCGGGACTGGATGCAGTTGTCCCGCAAGCACGAAATCGACGTGAATCGGGGCCGGGCGCACCTCAGCATCTTCGGCGGCAAGCTGACCGACTGCGTCAACGTCGGCGACGAGGTGGCCGGAATCGTGAGCGAGCTGGGCGTCGATCTGCCGTATCCCCGCTATAAATGGTATGGCGAGCCGCACCCTTCGGTGCTGGAAGAGTATCGGCATCAAGCGCAATTGATGAATTTGGACAGCTACACTTTTCCCGGAGCGATGGAGAGCCTCACCAGCCGATTGTGGCGGCGCTACGACGAAAAGGCGCTGCGGCTGCTGGAGGACATCCGGGAAGATCCCCGCCAAGCCGAGGTGTTGATCGAGGGAACCGAATACCGCCGCTGCGAAATCGCGCTGGCGACGCGCCAGGAAATGATCGTCAAGCTGGAGGATTTTCTGCGGCGGCGCTCCAAGATCGCCCTGGTGGTGCGCCGGGAGGACATTCGGACGGCGCCCGGCCTGATGGAAGCCTGAGAGATTCTGTTCGGCGAGCAGGCTCGGGAAAAGTTCGACGAGTACTTTCAGGACCGGCCGATGGCCCGGCCAGTCGCCGGCGCCGAAGAGGTCGAGCATTTTGAGACGGGCTAGCAAGATAATGAGTGAATTCAATAACAAAGCTATTATAGTCGCGCCATGCGCTTGACCTTGCAAGGCGTCGCCAAACAGGTCGGCCCGGCCACGCACCTGTATCCGCTGGATTTCGCCTTGCAACCGCAGGCGGTCACCGTGCTGTTGGGCGCGACCCAGGCAGGCAAGACCACGCTGCTGCGGTTGATGGCGGGTCTGGACACGCCCAGCCACGGCCGGGTGCGGGTGGACGACCGGGACGTGACGGGGCTGTCGGTGCGCAAGCGCAACGTGGCCATGGTCTACCAGCAGTTCATCAACTACCCGTCGATGCGGGTGTTCGACAACATCGCCTCGCCGCTCAAACTGCGCGGCGGTCTCGACCGCGCCGCCATCGACCGACGGGTGCGGGTGCTGGCGGCCAAGCTGCACATCGAACCCTTGCTCGACCGCCTGCCGGCCGAGCTGTCGGGTGGCCAGCAGCAGCGGGTGGCGCTGGCCCGCGCGCTGGCCAAGGAAGCGCCGCTGATGCTGCTGGACGAGCCGCTGGTCAATCTGGATTACAAATTGCGCGAGGAATTGCGCGAGGAACTGTCGGCGCTGTTTGCCGGCGGCGACTCGACCGTGGTCTACGCCACCACTGAACCGACCGAGGCGCTGCTGCTGGGCGGCTACACGGCGGTGTTGGACGCCGGCGAACTGTTGCAGTACGGCCCCACCGCCGAGGTGTTTCACCGGCCGCAATCGATCCGCGTGGCCCGCGCCTTCAGCGACCCGCCGATGAACCTGATCGAGGGCCGCGCCGCCGCGACGGGCATACAGTTGGCCTCCGACGTGCATCTCGACGTGCCGTTGCCGGCCACTGCCGCTAGCGCGCTCCCCGGTCCTGTGGGCGGCGTGACCGTGGGCGTGCGCGCCGGTGCGCTGCGGGTGGGCTCGCGCCCCGGCGATGTGGCGCTGGCCGGGCGGGTGGAACTGGCCGAGATTTCCGGCTCCGACACTTTCGTGCACGTCGATGCCCCAGTCGGCCGACTGGTCGCGCAACTGACCGGCGTGCATTATTTCGATCTCGGCGCCGCGATCACGCTGTATCTCGACCCGGCGCAAGCCTACGTCTTCGATCCGCGCGGCCAACTGCTAGCGGCCCCCACGATTCCAGGAGGACGCTGACGTGGCCCGTATCGATCTCGATCTCGCGCACTCCTACCAGCCCGACCCGAAACAGGACAGCGACTACGCGCTGTTGCCGCTCAAGATGAGTTTCGCCGACGGCGGCGCCTACGCGCTGCTCGGGCCGTCGGGCTGCGGCAAGACCACCCTGCTCAACATCATGTCCGGCTTGGTGCGACCGTCGCGCGGTGCGGTCCAGTTCGATGGCGCGGACGTGACGGACCGAACGCCGCAAGAGCGCAACATCGCCCAAGTGTTCCAGTTCCCGGTGGTCTACGACACCATGACGGTGGCCGACAATCTGGCGTTTCCGCTGCGCAATCGGGGCGTGGCGCCCGAACGGATCAAGGCCCGCGTCGGCCGGATCGCCGAGATGCTGGAGCTGAGCGGCCAGCTCGGCCAGCGCGCCGCCGGCTTGGCCGCCGACGCCAAGCAAAAGATTTCGCTGGGACGCGGCCTGGTCCGCGAGGATGTGAGCGCGGTGCTGTTCGACGAACCGCTGACGGTGATCGACCCGCACCTGAAATGGCAACTGCGGCGCAAGCTCAAACAAATCCACCACGAGCTCAAGCTGACGCTGATCTACGTTACCCACGATCAGGTCGAGGCGCTGACCTTCGCCGATCGGGTGGTGGTGATGACGCGCGGTCGCGCGGTGCAAGTCGGCTCCGCCGACGAGTTGTTCGAGCGGCCCCGGCACCGGTTCGTCGGCCATTTCAT
>RRZT011411004.1_pt1 | contig 13544 bp, 12 predicted proteins | sample 2165551 | NCBI WGS metagenome assembly RRZT01 (sample SAMN10456910, study PRJNA506462) | wastewater metagenome | biome: wastewater; feature: sludge; material: wastewater sludge; isolation source: wastewater sludge with Escherichia coli K12::gfp cells carrying plasmid... | place: USA: Moscow, Idaho... | reverse complement strand
TTTCCAGATAGCCCTCGCCATTGCCAAAGGCGGCCTCGGCCTCGCGCCGGCCTTCGCGGACCTTTTCGGGCAGTTCCTCGGGGCCGAAAATCGGACGCATGCCGCGCCCGCCGCCGCCCCAGCTGGCCTTCAGCATCAGCGGATAGCCGATTTCCGCCGCCTCACGCTTGATGGCGTCCATGTCGTCGCCCAGAACCTCGGTCGCCGGAATGACCGGCACGCCGGCGGCGATGGCGACGCGCCGGGCGCTGGCCTTGTCGCCAAGCGCGCGCATCGTATCCGCGCTGGGACCGATAAAGGTGATGCCGGCCGCCACGCAGGCATCGACGAAATCGGGGTTTTCCGACAAAAGGCCATAGCCCGGATGGATCGCGTCGGCGCCCGATTCCTTTGCCACCCGGATGATTTCCGGGATCGACAGATAGGCCGCAACCGGTCCCAGCCCCGCGCCGATGCGATAAGCCTCATCCGCCTTGAAGCGGTGCAGGCCAAGCTTGTCCTCCTCCGCATAGATGGCGACGGTCTTCTTGCCCAGCTCGTTCGCGGCGCGCATCACGCGGATCGCGATCTCACCCCGGTTCGCAATCAGAATCTTCCGAAACATCGGCCCCTCCAGGTTCGCTGACGTCAACATAACGATGCTGCGGTGCAGCGCAAGCGCTCACAAAAGACAGGTTATTTCGTGTAATTGCACCCATCGCGTCGTTCGCGAAAGAAATCTTGCAACAGGCGGCGCGATTCTTCCGCGGAAATGCCGTCAACGATGCCGGGGCGGTGGTGGCATTGCGGATGGTCAAAGACGCGCGCGCCATGGCGCACGCCCCCCATGCGCGGATCGTCGGCGCCATAGTAAAGGGTCTCGATCCGCGCGGCCGAAATCGCCGCCGCGCACATGGGACAGGGTTCCAGCGTGACCCAAAGCCGCGCGCCGGGCAACCGCTCGGACCCAAGGGCTGCGCAGGCCGCGCGAATGACCAGAATCTCGGCATGTGCGGTGGGGTCCGACAGCTCGCGTGTCCGGTTGCCGGCTCGTGCCAGAACCCGACCATCCGCACCGATCAGCACCGCACCGACCGGCACCTCGTCGCGCGCGGCGGCGGCGCGCGCCTCGCGCAGGGCGTCAGGCATGTAAGAGGTGAAGTTCATGCCCTCTTCTGCCCCGCTGCGCGTCTTGCGGCAATAGCATGGATATTTGAACATGGAAGATGACCAGCCTTGTGCCCGGAGCGGCGGCGATTGCCCGTCTTTCATGCCGAAATATCCCGGGGGAGGCCCGGTACGGGCCGGGGGCAGAGCCCCCATCGCGCCCTTTCCTTTGCAGCATGATTCGTGTATCACACCCGCTTTGCCACCGCAGAGATGCGCAGGAGATCGCGATGACCGACACCCCAGAATCCCCCCTTTCGACCGGCGCCGAGCGTATTGCCAAAGTCATGGCGCGCGCCGGTGTCGCCAGCCGGCGCGAGGCCGAGCGCATGATCGTCGAAGGGCGGGTCACCGTGAACGGCCAGAAAATCGACAGCCCCGCGCTGGATGTCACGGCGGCGGACAAAGTGCGCGTCGATGGCAAGCCGCTGGAGGCGCCACAAGAGACGCGGCTCTGGCTCTATTACAAGCCGATCGGGCTGGTCACCTCGACCGCGGATGAAAAGGGGCGGCAGACGGTGTTCGATGCGCTGCCGCGCGATCTGCCTCGGGTGATGACCGTCGGGCGGCTCGACCTGAATTCCGAGGGGTTGTTGCTTTTGACCAATGACGGCGAGCTCAAGCGCCGGCTTGAGCTGCCGACCACGGGCTGGCTGCGCCGCTATCGCGTGCGCGTGAATGGTCAGCCCAATGATCTGACATTCGCGCCGCTACGCCGGGGCGTTACCATCGACGGCGAGGAATTCCAGCCGATGGAGATCAATCTGGACAGCCAGCAGGGTGCGAACGCATGGCTGACCGTGGGGATCCGCGAAGGCCGCAACCGCGAGATCCGGCGTGCCATGGCCCATGTCGGGCTGATCGTGAACCGGCTGATCCGCATCGGCTATGGTCCCTTCAAGCTGACCGGCATGGAGGAAAACGAGGTGCGCGAGGTCAAGCGCAAGGTTCTGCGCGACCAATTGGGCGGCCTGTTGACCGGCGAGACCGAAGAAAAGCCGCGCAGTTTCCGCGAACGCGGCGCCGCGCGCGGCGAAGGGGGGGACGAGCGGCCCCGCGCCGATGAGGCCGGTCGCAAGCCCTTTGCCCGCCGCGAAGATGGCGAGCGCCGTCCCTATGCCAAGCGCGAAGACGGTGACCGCAAGCCTTATGCCCGTCGCGAGGATGGCGAGCGCAAGCCCTTTGCCCGCCGCGAGGATGGCGAGCGTCGTCCCTATGCCAAGCGCGAAGATGGTGACCGCAAGCCCTATGCGCGTCGCGAAGATGGCGAGCGTAAGCCCTTTGCCCGCCGCGAAGACGGCGAGCGTCGTCCCTATGCCAAACGGGAAGACGGCGAGCGTAAGCCCTTTGCACGTCGCGAGGATGGCGAGCGTCCGGCGCGCAGTGGCAAGCCGGGCTTCAAGACCGGGGATCGCCCCCGTTCGGCCGAAGGCGATCGCGGCGGTTTCGCGCCCCGGGACGGCAAACCGGGCGGGTTCAAACCGCGCGCGGGTGGCGGCAAGCCGTTCGGCGAGGGCAAGCCCGGGCGCGATGTCCGGGGGGGAAAGCCCGGCGGCAAGCCGGCGGGCTTCAAACCCGGTCCCAAAACGAATCGCACCCCCGGAAAGGGGGCGCGACCCGAGGGAAAGGGGCCAAGGCGCGGGTGATCCGCACCGCGTTCGGGCAGGTTACTTCGTCAGGATCAGCTTGCCCGCGCGGGTGATGCGCAGGTTATAGACCTGATCGCCCAGAACGATCAGCGCCTGATTGCCGCCGGCGGTCAGCAATTCGGCATCATGTTCGGGCAGGCGTTGCAGAGCGGTCACGCCGGGACGCGTGAATTCGGCAGGGCGGGTCGCGGTCATGTCGATATCCTCGTTTCGGTCGCGTGTATGCGTAATCTGACTGATTCACTATGGATTGTCAAAGTGAATCAGTCAGGAATTATCAGAATTATATTGTCGATATTTATGAATGCTTTGCCGGAAATGAATTGGCCGCCACCCTTGGGTGACGGCCAGGCATCAGGTCTTTCCCGGGCTGGGATCAGCCTTTGCCAAGACAGTCGGCAAACGCCCGGCTCAACCCGCGCAATGTCGCGTCATAGAGGCCGGGGCCGGGGGGCAGCATGACGCCACCGGGATCCAGCGCCGCGCCTTCGCGGGTGTCGGTGCCTTCGATCGCTGTGGCCAGCAGGCGGGCGTCGTGATTGACCTCGGGAAAGGCGCAGCTGGCGTGCTGGGCGATGATCTGGTCGCGGACCGCGCTTAGCCGGGCGGCGGCCGGCGCCGATGCATCGCCAAGGCTGACCGGAATGGCCGGGCTTAGCCCGTAATGGGCGGTGAAATAGCCATAGGCATCGTGAAACACCACGAAACGCTGTTCGGCCAGCGGGGCCAGTTCGGCGCGCAATTCCTGATCCAGGGCGGCGACGGCCGCCTGTGCGGCGGTGGCATTGGCGGCATAGGTTCCGGCATTCTCGGGATCGGCCTTGGACAGGGCCTGCGCGATGGCCCCGAGCCAGACCTGAGCATTGGCGGGGTCGAGCCAGGCATGCGGATCCACGCCGGAATGATCGTGGCCATCGTCATGCGCATGGTCATGACCGGCGTGATCGTGCCCATGATCGTGCTCATGATCGTGACTGTGTTCATGGCCGTCCTCATGCTCATCCCAGGCGGCGAATTCGCGCAGATGCGTCTGGGGCAGGGACAGCAGCGCCAGCGAGCTGGCATCCGTGGCAAGGCTGGTGCTGGCGCGGTCGAGCCACGGCGTCATTTCGGGTCCGACCCAGATCAGCAGATCGGCCTTTTCAAGGTCCTGCGCCTGTTGCGGGCGCAGCTGGAAATGATGCGGATCGGCCCCCGCGGTCAGCAGCAGCCCGGGCTGGCCCAGATCGCCCATGACCTGCTGCACGAGCGAGGCGGTGACCGGAAGGTCGGTCACGACGCGCGGCACCTCGGCCAGGGCAGGCAGGGCGCAGCCAAGCGCAAGACTGGACAGAAGGATCGGGCGGAACGGGGTCATGGCGTGCTCACTTGCGGAAATGGCAATGTTATTTATGTTATATCGTAACCCGTCAAGGATATTGTGATAGTATAACATCATGCCGACCTGTCAGCACGGGACAGACCCGTTTCACGACCACGATCATGACCGCTGCGCCACCGATGTGCTGCGCCGGGCCGAGGAACAGACCCGCGCCGACGGTGTCCGTTTGACGCCGGTGCGGCGGCGGGCGTTGGAAATCTTGCTGGAATCGCATCGTGCGATGGGCGCCTATGAGGTGCTGGAACGGCTGGCCGCGGATGGGTTCGGCAGGCAACCCCCGGTTGCCTATCGCGCGCTTGATTTCCTTGTGGATCAAGGGCTTGCGCATCGGGTTCAGCGGCTTAACGCCTATGCGGCCTGCCTGTCGCCGGAACGCCATCACGCGCCCGTCTTTCTGATCTGTCGCAGCTGCGAACAGGTCGCCGAGGCGGACGCGCCGCCATTGCGTGACGCGCTGAACGATCTGGCCGCACAGTCGGAATTCGCCATCGAGCGCAGCACCGTCGAGATCGTCGGCCAATGCGCCCGCTGCCGGGATGAGGGGCGGGCATGACCGCGCCGCTGATTCGGGCATCCGACCTTTCGGTCAGCCACGCGGGCGCCGATCTGCCGGTGCTGCGCCATGTCGATTTCCGCATCGACCCGGCCGAGATCGTGACCGTGGTCGGCCCCAACGGGTCGGGAAAATCGACGCTGGTGCGGGCGCTTCTTGGCCATGTTGCGCCGGATACCGGCCGGATCGAGCGTCAGGCCGGTCTGCGCATCGGCTATGTGCCGCAGCGCGTGCATATCGAAAAGGCGATGCCGATGACGGTGCGCCGGTTTCTGTCGCTGCCGCGGCGGGTCGGTGACGCAGAGGCCGGCGCCGCGCTGGCGCGGACGGGCGTCGCCGGGCTTGAGCGGCGGCAGATCACCGCGCTGTCGGGCGGCCAGTTTCAGCGTGTCCTGCTGGCGCGGGCGCTGTTGAACGATCCTCAGCTTCTGGTTCTGGACGAGCCGACGCAGGGGCTGGATCAGCCAGGGATCGTCGCCTTTTACAAGCTGATCGAAGAGGTGCGGGCCGAAACCGGCGCGGCGGTGCTGATGGTCAGCCACGATCTTTTGGTGGTGATGCGGGCCTCGGACCGGGTGGTCTGCCTGAACGGTCATGTCTGTTGCGAGGGCACGCCCCAGGTGGTCAGCGCCGCGCCGGCCTATCGGGCCTTGTTTGGCGCGGAATCGCTGGGCGCGCTGGCGCTGTATCAGCATCATCACGACCATGATCATGATCATGATCACGACCATCACCATGGCCACGACCACGCCCATGCGGGGCCTGAACCCGAGCATCGCCACGGCCCCGAATGCCGCCATCAGCATTGAAGGTTTCCCATGCTTGACGATTTTCTGATCCGCGCAATTCTGGCGGGGCTTGGCGTGGTGATGGCGACCGGGGCCTTGGGGTCGTTCGTGGTCTGGCGGCGCATGGCCTATTTCGGCGATTCGACCTCGCATGCGGCGGTGCTGGGGGTGGCGCTGAGCTTTGCGTTTCAGGCGCCGGTCTATCTGGGCACGCTGGCGGTCGCGCTGGCCATGGCCTTGATCGTGACGCGGCTGACGGCGCGCGGTCAGTCGGCGGATACGGTGCTGGGGGTGCTTGCGCATAGCGCGCTTGCGCTGGGGCTGGTCGCGGCCAGTTTCGTGCCGGGCCTGCGCACCGGGCTGGATGCGTTTCTGTTCGGGGATATTCTGGTGGTGTCGCGCTGGGATCTGGTCTGGATCTGGGGCGGGGCGGCGCTGGTGCTGGGGCTTCTGATCTGGCGCTGGCAGCGGCTGGTCACGGCCTCGGTGAACGAGGAACTGGCCATGGCCGCCGGCATCGACCCCGCGCGCGAAAGGCTGATCCTGTCGCTGGCGCTGGCCGTGGTGGTGGCGATAGCGATTCGGATTGTCGGGGCATTGCTGATATCGGCGATGCTGATCATCCCGGCGGCCGCCGCGCGGGGATTCTCTGCAACGCCCGAACAGATGGCGGGTTCCGCAACCCTGATCGGTGCAATCTCGGTTTTGGCGGGACTTGGCGCCAGTCTTTGGCTCGGCAGCCCGGCCGGCTCGTCGATCATCGCCGTCTCGGCCGGGATTTATGCTTTATCCTTGGCCTGTTACCGGAAATCGTGATATTTTCGCCTTGCGCGGGAACCCGCAGGTTCGGGGTGACGCTCCGGCGAGAACCCGCCCAGAAAACAGGGTGTTGGCGAATATGCAACAGTTGCCCGGACGGCAGAGCATTTCCCGATCAAGACCGCTTTCCAAGTCCTTGGCTTTATGCGACTGTCGCTGCGATGTTGCTGGAAACGGCAGCCTTCAAAGTACTAACGGAGCATGATCATGACCAAATTTGCTACCTTTGCCCTGGCCCTCGGCCTGACGGCTTCGTCGGCTCTGGCCGGCGGCTATGTTGCCCCCGTCGTGGAAGTCGAGCCGGTCGTCGTTGACGAGAAGCCCGCTTCGTCGAACGCTGGCCTCGTCGTTCCGGCCCTGCTGCTGCTGGGCGTGATCGCCGCCGTCGCTTCGGACGACGACGATGATGACGACTCGAGCAACTAATCGTCCGTAAAGGACCTTTGGTTGAAAGGGCTGGCCGCAAGGTCAGCCCTTTTTCTTTTGCCATGTCCCGACTTTGCCATGTCCCGACCATGCCGGCGCGCGGCCCCGGCATTGCGCCGCGAGACGAAAGACCCGGACATGAAAAAAGCCCCGCATCTCTGCGGGGCTTTTTTCATGTCTGCGATGGTGTTGCGCGCTTAAGGGCGCAGTTCCTGAATGGTCACATAGCCCAGATTGGGCCCGACCCATTGCCGCGACACCGTCACCCGGCCGCCCGAAACGATATAGTTGTTCTGGAACGTCGCCGGCCCATTCTGACAGCTTTCCAGAATCACGCCGGCTTTCGGGCCGGGGCCGATGGTGCAGTCAAAGCTCATCGGGCGTTCCAGCCCGTCGCCGGTCCAATAGCGCATGACGCGCCGGGCCTGACCGCTGCGACCGGCGCGGATCAGCGCGGCCGAGTTCGACATTTCGGCCACCGACAGGTCATGCCCAAGACCGCGCGTGCCCGCCAGCATGCCGCCGCGCAGGATCAGCGCCTGTTCGTTCTTGGTCATATAGGTGCGCTGACCGCCATTCTCGCCGGTCATGGCCATGACCTGGGTCGTGCCCATGTTTTCCAGCCCGACCATGATCAGCGGGCCGGAATTCACCCGCAGCGCCTCGGCCGCCATGGCCGAAGGATCGCGCGCAGGCGCGGCGGCGGCCTTTTCGCCCCGCACCTTGGCGGCGCTTTGCTTGACCGCCGTGCCCAGCATGCCGGCGACCGAGCCGTCGCTGCCCATATTGCCACAGGCCGACAGCATCGCCAGCAGGGCGGCACCGATCGCGGTGCGCGTCATCATGCGGTTCATCGCCAGAACCTCCCCCAACCTTGATAGAGTTGGCCCGAATGGCTGTCGCGGACCGTATCGTAAAGCCGCCCGTCGACACGCAGGCGCGAACCGCCGTCACGCGACAGCGAGCGGATGTTGCCGCCGACGCGGCGCAACGAGGGTTGCCCCGTGCCCCAGCCCAGCGGGATCGAAATCTCGACGCCCTTGTCGAACGAGCCTTCGCCGAAATCCTCGGCGCTCAGATCGGTCTTGGTCGCCCAGGCGCCAACCCGCCAGCCATTGGCGAATTCGCGCGACAGCGACACGGTCGCGCCCTTGTCGCCGGCCAGATATTTGCCGACATCCAGCTGTGCGGTGATGCCATTGCTGAATTCGTAATAGGCCGAGATATGGCCGGTCGTGACCTCATAGTCGCGGAAGCCAAAGACATCGCGGAAATCGCGTTTCTTGACCCGGTTGATCTCGGCGCCAAAGGCCAGGGGCGAATTGACCGGCCACCACAGCACTTCGCCCGAAACGCCGCCATAGGCGCGTTCCAGAAGGCCGACGGTGACGCGGCTATAGACCGTTTCGGTCGGCTTGGCATACCAGGCCAACGTCAGGCGCGGGATGGTCGGGCTTTTGTTGCCCTGATACATCCGGCCGTCCGAACGCACGCGCGGCACGCCGTTTTCGTTCACATCCTCGCCCTGGGCTTCGTATTCGTCCGGGGTCAGGTTGCCGGGGCCTTCTTGTTCCTGATTGCCAAAGGCGCGCTGGCGCACGCTGCCGGACAGGATCAGCCCGGGCAGCAGCTCGTATTCCCCAAGCAGCTCGGCGCCGATTTCATAGCGGAACGGTTCGTCCGGGTCGAAAAGCGAGGTCGAGAGATAGGGCTTCAGCCCCCAGCGGAAGCGCGGGAACAGGTCCTGCGAATAGATCAGGTTGCCCGGACGCGGATCGGCATCCGTCACCACCGCGGCGGCGGCGATCTGGCCGGCTTCGCTGTTTTCCAGCCGCTCGACATCCGAGCGGCGCAGCGTCACCGAACTGGTCGGAACGCCGTCCTCGGACGAGGTGATGACCAGCGTTTCGACCGAAGGCGGCAGCGCCCGCGTCATCAGCCGCGCGGTCCGGCCGATGGCCTCGGCCTGCTGGATATAGCGGTGGTTGCGGATGCGGACCTCGGCGCGGTTGGCGTCCAGCGCCATGCTTTCCAGCACCTGACCCTCTTTGGACAGGGCCTCGCCCAGCACCTTCTGGATGGCGGGTTGTGCGGTCGGGTCGGCCGACCATGCGCCCGACCAGCCTTCGGGATCGACGTTCTGGGCCACGCGCGGACGCACCGGCGCCGGCGCCTTTTCTAGCCCCGAGGGGAAGGGGGCCTGACGCGGATCCATGGCGACGCTGAACTGGAAACCGACCTGCTTGGCGCCCAGTACATAGCCCTTGACCTGATAATTCGCGCCGATCTGATAGGTCAGGCCCAGGTTGAAGCGGTTCTTCAGCTTGTCGCCATCGCTCAGCCAGACGGCGCGCTGACAGTTCTCGGCATCGCCGGTCTCGCAGGCATAGCTGTCGCCGGAATATTCGGCGGTCAGATAAAGCTTGTCGGTCGCCTGCCAGGTGGCGTTGATGAAGGGTGCGACATCGCCACGGAACCATTGGTCGATATTGGGCTTGCCGCCTTCCTGATCGTCGGGGGCGGGGCGGTCGCCGATGCTGCCGATGCTGCCCTGTTGGGCAAGCCGGCCCCAGCCAAGGCCGGCGCTGACGCGCAGGCGCGGGGTAATGGTCTTGCTGGCGACGAAATATTCGGCGCCAAAGATGCCGGTGCCCATGAAGTCCTGCAAGCCGACGGCGACCGCCGGCCGCCAGCCGTTCGGATCCTCGTCCAGGAACTGATAGCGGACGTCAAAGCTGCGGTCCCAGATGAAGCCCCGGCTTTCCTCGGTGCTGTCGACGCGGGAATAGCGCAGCGCCACGGTCAGACGCGGCAGCGCCTGAAACACGATCGAGTTGCGCCGGGCCAGATCGGAATAGGCGATGGTCGCGCCCAGCGTGGCGTCGGGCAGCATTTCGGCGGTCGGCGTGTCGATGCCGCCGGGCAGGCCATAGCTGTTCAGCGTCGAGCCGATCATCGGATCGGCCCGGCCGGGCGCGGTGCCCAGGCTCAGCAACAGCGCCACCGGCATGGTCGAGGCCAGCAGGCGGCGGGTCAGGGTCGAATGGGCGCGCATCGGCGGGTCCTCTCAGGTCTTGTGCCCGCGTCGGGGCGCGGCGGGGTGGCGCGGCCCGCGCGGCAGATGCCGCATGGGCCGCGTCCGGTCATTCGGATCATTGACCGGCTGCCGGGGCGGGGGGCGTGGGCGGCAGCACCAGCGCCGGGGCCGGCACGGCATTGCCGCCGGTGGCCGCAGGCGCGGTCGTCGCGGGCGCGGCCGGCGTGGTCGGTGCCGTCGCGGGTGCGGTTGTCGCGGGCGTGGTCGTCACGGGTGCCGGCGCCGTGGTGGCGGGCGCGGTCGTCGCAGGCGCCGTCGTCGTGACCGCCGGGGTGGTGGCCGCGCCTGTCGCCGGGGTCGTGCCCGGCGGTGCCGGCGGCGGGACCTTCACCGGGCTTTCGCCAGCGGGGGAGGTGGTCGCCGTGGGCGGCTTGGGCGTGGTGGCGGCCGGCTTCGGCTGCGCCTTGGGCTTGGGGGCCGCGGACGAGGCGCGGGTTTGCGCCTTGGGCATCGTGTCGGTGGGCACGGCACAGCCGGTCAGCCGCTGGCTGCCGACGCGCAGGCGCGCGGTGAACGGGGTTTTCTGATCGCCCGCCTCACAGGCCTGGGCCTGCACGTTCAGCGAAAAGACGGCGCCGTTCATGGTGCCGATGAACTCGACGCCGCGCGCATAGGTCACGCGGCGCACGCTGACGCCGACCGATTTCGCGCCGGCGCGTTCATAGACGGCATTCTTGTCGGCGGCGGTCACCGTCCAGCCCGCACCGCTGGCGCGGAACATGGCGGTGCTCATGGTGCTGGCCTCGGCGGTGGCGACGGGGACCAGCTCGGCCCCGGTCTCGATCGGCTGCTCCAGCGGCGAGACACCGGGCGGTCCGACATGGCCCGTGGCTTCGGGCTTGGCTGCGGTCTGAAAGGGCAGCTCGCTACAGGCGGCAAGCGCCACGGTCATGGAAAGCACGGCGAAAGCCGAACGGAATTTCATCTGCTCTGTCCCGGTTGCTTGGGTTTTGCTTATGCGACTTGGCTACAGGAAGGCCCCGGATTGGGCAAGCAAAGACAGGCCCCAACCGCCATGAAAGCAGGCGGATGCGCGAATTATCGCACGCTTTTTATTGTTTCAGCAGTTGGGCACATTCACCGCCAGCCCACCCAGCGAGGTTTCCTTGTATTTCTCGCTCATGTCGGCGCCGGTCTGGCGCATGGTCTCGATCGCGGCATCGAGCGGCACGAAATGCTGTCCGTCGCCGCGCAGCGCAAGGCTTGCTGCCGATACCGCCTTGATCGCACCCAGCCCGTTGCGTTCGATGCAGGGCACCTGCACCAGCCCCCTGACCGGGTCGCAGGTCATGCCAAGGTGATGCTCAAGCGCGATTTCGGCGGCGTTCTCGACCTGCCGGGGCGTGCCGCCCAGCACCGCGCAAAGCCCGGCCGCGGCCATCGCGCTGGCCGAGCCCACCTCGGCCTGACATCCGCATTCCGCGCCCGAGATGCTGGCATTGTGCTTGATCAGCCCGCCGACCGCCGCCGCCGTCAGCAGGAAATCGTCCAGCTGGCGTTCGGATGCGCCGGGCACATGATCCAGCCAATAGCGGATGACGGCGGGCACCACGCCGGCCGCGCCATTGGTGGGGGCGGTCACCACCTGTCCGCCGGCGGCGTTTTCCTCGTTCACGGCCATGGCATACATGGACATCCAGTCATTGATGACATGGGGCGCGGTCAGGTTCATCCCCGCCTCGGCCTTTAGCGCGGCGTGGATGCCGGGCGCGCGGCGGCGGATCGACAGCCCGCCGGGCAGGATGCCGCCCGTTTCCAGCCCCCGTTCCATGCAGTTGCGCATCACCTGCCAGATGTGATGGATGCCGGCCGAAATTTCCGCGTCCGAGCGAAAGACACGTTCGTTTTCACGCTTCATCGCGGCGACGGATTTGCCCGATGCGGCGGCCATATCCAGCATTTCGGCGGCGCTGGCAAAGGCGTGCGGCACCTTGGGCGAGGCATCGGTGCGCGTGTCGTCGCCCCGCGCCGCCAGCTCGGCCGCCGTCAGCACGAAGCCGCCGCCGATGGAATAATAGGTTTCCTGCGAAATCACGTCGCCCTGGGCATCGGTCGCCATCAGGATCATGCCATTGGCATGGCCGGGCAGGGCGCGGTCATAGTCAAAGATCAGATCGCGCGCCGGATCGAAATGCAGATCGCCCAGCCCCTCGGGCGACAGGATCCGGCTGTCGCGATTGGCGGCCAGCACGGTCTCGGCGGCCTCGGCATTCATGGTTTCGGGCAAAAATCCGGCCAGACCAAGGATGGTGGCGCGGTCGGTGGCATGCCCCTTGCCGGTAAAGGCCAGACTGCCATGCAGGCTGGCGCGCAGCCCGTGCGGGCGAAAGGGCTGGTCGCGCAGCATGTCCAGAAAGCGCCCGCCCGCCACCATCGGTCCCATCGTATGCGACGACGAGGGGCCGACCCCGATCTTGAAGATATCAAAGACCGAAAGAAACATGGCGCGGCTCCTGGCTGTCACTGGCTTGGTCCAAGCTTAGCCGTTGGGGCCGGCGCCGGCCAGAGGGGCTGCGACGCGGGGCGTGAAGCGATGCGACATTTGACGACGCAGCGTTTGCATATTATTTAGGCGAACAGCCCAAAAAACTGGCATATATCGGTGCTGGGCAAAAGCCCGTGATCCGGGCATACGCCCGGTTCTTTCGCATCCCACGAACCCGGCCTACGAGTTTTCACATGACATTGCCTGACCCCATCACCCTTGGTGCGACGCGGCTTGGCGCCCCGGTTTTCCTGGCGCCGATGGCGGGGATCACCGATCTGCCGTTTCGCCGCGCGGTGGCGCGCCATGGCGGTGCCGGGCTGATGGTCAGCGAGATGGTCGCCTCGACCGAGATGGTGACGCCGCGCCCCTCGACCCGCGCCGCCGTCCGCGCCAAGGCTTTGACCGAAGGGGCGTTGCCGGTCAGCGTCCAGATCGCCGGGCGCGAGGCGGAGGCCATGGCCGAAACCGCGCGCATCGTGGCCGGCATGGGGGCGCGCATCGTCGACATCAACATGGGCTGCCCGGCGAAAAAGGTCACGGGGGGGCTGTCCGGGGCGGCGCTGATGCGCGATCTGGACCACGCGCTGACGCTGGTCGAGGCGGTGGTGGCCGCCGTTCCCGACCTGCCGGTCACGTTGAAGATGCGGCTGGGCTGGGACCATGATTGCCTGAATGCGGCGGAACTGGCGGCGCGCGCGGCCGGGGTGGGGGTCAGGATGCTGACCGTGCATGGCCGGACGCGGGCGCAGTTCTATACAGGACAGGCCGATTGGCGCGCCATCCGGGCGGTCGCGAACCTGCCGGGCCGGCCGCCTCTGGTTGCCAATGGCGATGTGGTGGACGCGGCCTCGGCCCGCGCGGCGCTGGAACAATCGGGGGCGGATGCGGTCATGGTCGGGCGCGGCGCGCAGGGCGCGCCCTGGCGGCTGGCGCAGATCGCGCATGCGCTTTGGGATACGCCCGCGCCGCAGCTGCCGCAGGGCGCGGCGCTGGCCGAGGCGGTGGCCGAACATTACGACGATATCCTGTCCTTTTACGGGCATGAGCTGGGCCTGCGCGTCGCGCGCAAGCATCTGGGCTGGTATGCCGAGGCGAATGGCGCCCCGAACCGCGCCGAATTGATGCGCGCCGCGACCCCCGGGGCGACGCTGGCCGCGATCCGCGCCGGCTTTGGCGACGCGGTTCCCCCCGGTTCCA
>RRZT012655276.1_pt1 | contig 13545 bp, 15 predicted proteins | sample 2165551 | NCBI WGS metagenome assembly RRZT01 (sample SAMN10456910, study PRJNA506462) | wastewater metagenome | biome: wastewater; feature: sludge; material: wastewater sludge; isolation source: wastewater sludge with Escherichia coli K12::gfp cells carrying plasmid... | place: USA: Moscow, Idaho... | reverse complement strand
TAGGCTGTAGCGCCCTCGCCAGGGCGCCGGCTTGTAAGTCCCGAGGATGGCGAGCAGCTTGTTGCTATTGCCAGTCATGCTTGCTGAACAGATAGCCCTTGCCGCGTACGGTCTTGATTCGCGTCGGGTTTTCCGGATCGTCTCCGAGCTTGCGGCGCAGCCTTGAAATGCGGGCGTCAATCGAGCGGTCTAGCCCATCAAAGCCGATCCCGCGCAGTTCCTGCAGCAGGTCGTCGCGAGACAGGATGCTGCCGGCGTGGCGGGCGAGCAGCCACAGCAGATCGAATTCGGCTGTGGTCAGGTCGATGCCATTGCTGCCGAGCTGCGTGCTGCGGGTCGCCTGGCTGATACGAAAGCTGCCAAAAGCCAGTTCGGAAGGTTCGCCTGGTTCCGCCGAGTCGCTGCCAGTGCTGCCCGGGTTGACCGGTGAGCGGCGCAGCAAGGCCTTGATGCGCGCCAGCAGCAGGCGCGGCTGTACCGGTTTGGCAATGTAATCATCGGCACCGAGTTCCAGGCCAAGGATCTGGTCGAAGTCCTCGTCGCGTGCCGTCAGCATCAGGATCACCCCGCCGTAATGCGGGCGGACGGTGCGGCAGACCTCGAATCCGTCCTTGCCGGGCAGCATCACGTCGAGAATGACCAGGTCGGGTCGTTCGTCGAGAATGCGTGCCTCGGCAGTGTTGCCACGCGGCTCGATCTGGACCTCGAAATCGTTCTTTCGCAGGTACTCGGCAGTCAGGTTGGCGAGGCGCTCATCGTCCTCGACCAGCAGGATATGTGTTTTCATTCGCCAATGATAACGGCTTGTGGCGGTGCGTACACACTTGCACCCGAGAAGGCCATGTTTGGCCTGCCGGCGACCCACGAAGCCTGCCGCTGGCGAATACCCAGGGTTTGTCAAAGTTTCTGACAAGTTGCTTTGGCACGGCGGCTTATTGCCTTAGAATCGCGTGCTTGCTCATTAAAGGACGGTTTATGTACGCTGGATTAGTCGATTGGCCCTGGTGGGCTTATGTGTTGATCACCCTGGGTTTGACGCATGTCACGATCGCCGCGGTGACCATCTTCCTACACCGTTATCAGGCGCATCGTGCACTGGATCTGCATCCTCTGGTCGCACATTTCTTTCGCCTGTGGCTGTGGATGAGTACCGGCATGGTGACCAGGGAGTGGGCATCGATCCATCGCAAGCATCACGCCAAGTGCGAGACTGCGGAAGACCCGCACAGTCCGCAGGTTTTCGGCATTCACAGGGTCCTCTGGACCGGCGTCTTGCTCTACGTCAGGGAGGCCCGAAACCAGGATACCATCGAGCGTTACGGCCGCGGCACACCCGACGACTGGCTCGAGAATCATCTCTACTCGCCATGGCACAAACTCGGCGTCCTGCTCATGCTGCTCATCGACATCGCGGTTTTGGGCGTGCTGCCGGGCACCCTGATCTGGGTTGCGCAGATGGCCTGGATTCCATTCTGGGCGGCTGGCGTGATCAATGGTCTCGGGCACTTCTGGGGCTACCGTAATTTCGCTTCCCCGGACGCCAGCACCAACATTTCCCCCTGGGGTATCCTGATTGGTGGAGAAGAGCTGCACAACAACCATCACACCTTTCCGACTTCTGCCAGGTTGTCGATCCAATGGTACGAAGTCGACATCGGCTGGCTCTATATCCGCATCCTTTCTGCACTTGGCCTGGCACATGTGAAGAAGGTGGCACCCAGACCACGTCTGGGTCATCTGCGGCCGGTCGTCGATTTCGACACCCTGCAGGCGGTAATCATTAACCGTTACGACGTACTTTCGCAGTACGCTCGCTCGCTGAAACAGGTATACCGCGAGGAACTCGTCACGCTGCAGGACGGCAGTCGCTTCAAGGGCATGAAACGCTGGCTGGCGGCGGATGCCGGTGCTGTTCCGCAGGAACAGCGCGGGCGACTCGAGTTGCTGCTCGGCGAGAGTCGTGCGCTGCAAACCGCTTACGCCATGCGCGAGGAACTGGTGGCCGTCTGGGAACGCTCGAACGCGTCCCGTGAGCATCTGCTCAAGGCTTTGCAGGACTGGTGCGAGCGCGCCGAGCATTCGGGAGTTCGGCAGTTGCAGGAACTATCGCTGCGCCTGCGCAGCTATGTGCTGGCCTGATCGAGCCCACTGATGCGCGTTTCGCCGCGTCTTGCCTTCGGCCTGCTGATGCTGGCGGCGACCGGTCTGACGCTGGCCGGATGGTTGCTCGGCGAGATGCTCAGGCTGCAGGCGTGTCCTCTGTGCATCTTTCAGCGCCTGCTCTATCTGCTGATTGCCTTGTTCGCGCTGGCCGGTGTGCTGTTGCCCGGCTACTCCCGCTTCTGGGGCGTGCCGCTCGGCCTGACGGCAGCCGGCGGCCTGGCGACCGCAGCCTACCAGAGCTGGCTGCAGCTTCTGCCCGACGCGAGCATGGCCTGCGGTTTTGGTGAGCCGACGCTGATCGAGCAGATTGTCGACTGGTTTGGCGTACGCTGGCCGTCGCTGTTCATGGCCACCGGTTTCTGTTCAAGCAAGGACTGGCTGTTCCTCGGCCTGTCGATGGCCAACTGGTCTTGTCTTTGTTTTCTGGCTATTCTGGTCGTCGCTGCCGTACTGGTGATGAGGCGCGGCGAGTGCTAGAGACCGCGCTGAAACGCAGGTTGCCGGATCAACGCATGCGCTGTCTGGGATCGAAACGGACAATCGCCCGCCCGTCAGCGGTCTTTCTCGGTGGCGCTTTCCAGGCATGTCCATAGACCACTTCAACGGTCGCCGGCAGCCGTCCGGAGTGCGCGAGTTGTGGATAGGCAGCGCGCGCCGCGGCCCAGGCCGAGCGCCCCATCAGGCCATGCCGGCGAGCCCGCATGGCACAGGTCGAGCCACTTCTGCGCAAATCGTTGAGCAGGTCGTCAAAGCTCGCGTAGGTCATGGTCAGGACCTCCGCATCCATCACCGGGTCGGTAAAACCACACTCGACAAGCATGTCGCCGTAGTCGTGCAGGTCGGTAAAACGCTGGGTATGGACGTAACCATCGGCAAAACTGGCGCGCAGTTCCTTCAGGGTGTCCGGTCCAAAAGTCGAGAACATCAGCAGCCCATTGATGGCGAGCAGCCGATGCACTTCACGAAACACTGCCAGTGGATCATCAAGCCAGTGCAGCATCAGATTTGACCAGACGAGATCGATCGACTGCCTTGGCAAGGGCAGGCAGGCTGCATCCGCGACCAGCAGCGGCGCTTGCCTGCCGCGCAGAAACGGCAGCAAGTAGCGCAGCCGCGAGCGTTGTGCCTGTCCCGCCTGCAGCATCGCTGCGCAAAGATCGACGCCAAGAAGCAAAGCTTTGGGATAATGTTCACGCAGCGCGGTGAGACTGGCACCGGTGCCGCAACCGAGATCGAGGACACGCTGCGGCTCGATACGCACATAGTCGAGGCGTTCGAGCATGCGACTGCCGATTTCGCGCTGCAGAACTGCTACCTCGTCGTAGGTCGACGCCGCCCGCGCAAAATTTCGTCGCACCTGGCGCTGCTCGACGAACTGCGCCGGTGCCTTCATTGACGACTGGCTCGCCTAGATCGGCCGTAGCCCAAGCTTCTCGAACAGCACTTGATCACGATCGGCTTCAGGGTTGCCGGTGGTCAGCAGTTTGTCACCGTAGAAGATCGAATTGGCGCCAGCCAGAAAACACAGGGCCTGCAGTTCTTCGGCCATCGCCTGACGGCCGGCCGACAGACGTACGAAACTGGATGGCATGGTGATGCGCGCGGCGGCAATGGTGCGCACGAACTCGAAACCATCGATCGGCGCAACATCGGCCAGCGGTGTACCGGGAATCGGTACCAGATTGTTGATCGGCACCGATTCCGGCGGCGGATTGAGGCTGGCAAGCTGGACGATCAGCGCAGCGCGGTTGCGGCGCGACTCGCCCATGCCGATGATTCCTCCGGAACAGACTTTGATGCCGGCCTCACGTACCTGGCCAAGGGTATCGATGCGGTCGGCGTGCTTGTGGGTGGTGATCACCTGTCCATAGAAAGAGGCATCGGTATCGAGGTTGTGGTTGTAGTAATCGAGACCGGCTTCCTTGAGTTCGTTGGCCTGCCCGTCCTTGAGCATGCCCAGGGTGACGCAGGTCTGCAGACCGAGGCCCTTGACGGCGCGGATCATTTCGCTGACTTTCGCGAGATCCTTGTCTTTCGGACCTCGCCAGGCAGCACCCATGCAGAAGCGCGAGGCGCCCTTGTCCTTGGCGGCCTGCGCCGCGGCGATGACCTCGTCGAGCGGCAGCAAGGCTTCACGTCCGGTTTCGGTATTGTAGCGTGCCGCCTGCGAGCAATAGCCGCAATCCTCGGAACAACCGCCGGTCTTGACGGAGAGCAGCGTCGAGAGTTGAATCTCATTGGCGTCAAAGTTCTCGCGGTGCACCTGTTGTGCGCGGAAGATCAGGTCCATCAGGGGAAGCTGGTATAGCGCCTCGACTTCGGCGACAGTCCAGCACGCTGTGCGGGCTGCAGCGGCAGCATGTTCGGGAGTAAGCGCGGCGGCTTGAGGAATGGCATTCATGGTCGGTAAACCTAAGGGTTGGGGTAAATTAAGGCCCGGCAGTACGGATTCTTTGCGAGCACTTGAAAAATGTCAATCTTAACTCAAAGCGCCGGCTTGGTCCGCAGATCGTGCGCAAGGCTGCTTTCGCAGGACTGTCTGTTATGCGGCGCCGACAGCGGCGAGCACCTCCTCTGTCGAGCCTGTGAGGCGGATTTGCCGCGACTGCCGCTGCCAGTCTGTCCTCGCTGTGCGCTGCCGACGTCGCATGGTGAAGTCTGTGGCCGCTGCCTCGCCAAGCCACCGCACTACGATGCCACGTTCGCCGCTTTTCGCTATGCCTTCCCGATGGACAAGCTGGTGCAGTCATTCAAGTATGGACATCGTCTGGCACTCGCAGACTACTTCGGCCACCATCTTGCCTTGCTGAGCGAGAACGAGCTTGCCGACCTGATCATCCCCTTGCCGCTACACCCCCTGCGTCTTCGCGAACGCGGCTTCAACCAGGCGCTCGAACTCGCCCGACCGGTCGGCAAAGCCTGTCGAATCCCTATCGACACGCGCAGTTGCCGCCGCATCCGTCGCACCGCCATGCAGGCTGACCTACCCTGGCGAGAAAGAGCAAGAAATGTTCGTGGTGCCTTTCACTGCGAATCGGATTTTACCGGCAAGCGACTACTCCTGATCGACGATGTGATGACCACCGGCGCGTCACTGGACGAATTGGCGCGTACGGTGAAGTTGCACGGTGCTGTGCGGGTGGTGTTGCTGGTCGTCGCCCGCACCTTGCCTGCGTAATCGCCGGCATTCCGGAACAGAGTTGCTGTGTCGCCAGTGGCATGCACCGTTATACGCGCAGCAGCCCGGTCTTCTCAAAGATGTTCGAATTCGGCGATGTCTGCGCCCGAACTGCCCGCTGGAGCGGCAAAGGCAATGATTCCGCTGCCGTGCAGGGCAAGTTCCTCGTGCTTCAGAAACAGCTCCTGCTCGCCGTTGACCGTCACGAAAGTGCCATTGGTACTGACATCCGTAAGTACGAAATGCTCGCCTCGCCGCTCAATCAGCGCGTGGTTGCGAGAGGCGCGGCGATCGCGAACCGTGATCTCACAACTCGTATCACGGCCCATGAGCAGGCTGGTTCGGTGCTTGTCGAGCACTTTCACAATGTGACCATAACGTACGCAAAGCCGCAGTTCCCTATCCTGCACGGGCGCATTCGGCTCGACAATCGCTTTGGCAGGCTCACTCGCATGCTCAAGCCAGAGCACTTCGAAGACCTGCAGTTCAGCAGGCTGTCCGGCGATCGACCGGTTTTCCAGGGGGCGTATCGACAACTGCTGATGCGGCGACAAAAGTACCTGTGTGGTGCCGCTGGTCAACACCTGCCCGGCGCCGGCCAGCCTCGCCAGGGATTCCGCAGTGTTCACGCACTCGCCGAGGAACTCACCAAGCTCCTCGATCACGGCTCCATGATGAAAACCGACCTGGATCGCCAGTTGAACGCCGGAGACGGGTGGCAGGTCGGCGACCCGCCGCTGCATGGCGATGGCCGCCTGGCAGGCATCGTTGGCGTTGGCGAAGACTGCGGTGAGGTCGTCCCGACCGGTCTTCACAATGCGGCCGTGAAAGCCATCAATGCCACGGCGCATGCGTTTCATGCAACGGTCAACGGCGTGCAGGGCTTCGGCACCAGCGAGTTTTTCGAATAGTCGTGAGCTCCCGGCAACCGCAGCAAACACTACCGACAGCATCCTTTCTCTGCTGCTCATGTATCGTACTCCCTGTCTTGTTCCTTGGCATCAGCCTGCTGCATCGATTCTGCAGGCCGGTCATCATCGCTGCTGGGCTTGCTGTTCATCGCCGCACGACCTGTAGCGGAATGATTTCCGGCGATGAGCAGCGATCGCCGGGTGGCTGCGGGTCGAACACCGAATCGCCTCCAGCCATGGTTGTCAGCTCGGTCCCGGGACGCAAATCCTTGAAGTCGAACAAGGTCTGGTCGGCCAGATGCGAGGGAACGATTTTCTGGAGCGCAGAAAAAACCGATTCCGTGCGTCCAGGGTAGCGCCGATCCCAGTCAGCCATCATTTCGCGAATTTTCTGGCGTTGCAGATTGTCCTGCGAGCCGCAGAGATTACAGGGAATGATCGGGTAGTCCATGCCGCGCGCGAAACGCGCGATGTCCGCTTCGCCGCAGTAGGCCAGCGGTCGGATCACCACATGCACGCCGTCGTCGGTGACCAGTTTGGGCGGCATTGCCTTGAGCTGTCCGGCAAAGAAAAGATTGAGGAAGAGCGTGTGTACGATGTCATCGCGATGGTGACCAAGCGCGATCTTGTTGGCACCGATTTCCTTGGCGGTACGATAAATGATGCCGCGACGCAGTCGAGAACACAGCGAACAGGTCGTCTTGCCCTCCGGAATCTTGCTCTTGACCACCGAATAGGTATCCCGTTCGACGATCCGATAGTCGACACCAATTTTCGTCAGATATCTCGGTAGCACATCAGCAGGATAACCCGGCTGTTTCTGGTCGAGATTCATGGCGATCAAGCGAAAATCGACCGGTGCACGTTCACGCAAGGCCATCAGTAGCGACAGCAGCGTGTACGAGTCCTTGCCGCCGGAAATGCAGACCAGAACCGTATCGCCATCCTCGATCATGTTGTAGTCGGCAATCGCCTTGCCAGCCTGGCTCTCCAGGCGTTTTCTCAGGCGCAGCAGGGTATTCGACAGTTCCAAAGGAGCCCTTTCCAATGGCATGATGAATTACAGATGCGCACTGCGACCGCCATCCACATTGATGACCTGACCGGTCACGTAGGTTGCGTCTTCGAGTAGATAATGTACTGCCCGGGCGACGTCCTGCGGACAGCCGGCTCGCTCCAGCAAGGTATGTGCCACGATTTCTGCGCGCGTGCTACTGTCAAAAAAGCCATCCTCAGGCCACAGGATCGGCCCCGGAGCAACGGCATTCACGCGCACCAGCGGCCCCAGTTCAATGGCCAGGGCACGCGTCAGTCCCAGCAGGCCCGCTTTCGCTGCGCAGTACAGTGGATAACCGGCGAGTGGTCTTTCGGCATGGATGTCGGTGATGTTGACGACGGCGCCGCGCGCAGCCAGCAGATGTGGCGCGGCAGCCTGGGTCAGAAACAGCGGCGCCTTGAGATTGCTGCCCACCAGATCATCCCAGGCCTCCTGGTCAATGCTGCCGAAAGGCGTTGGAAAAAAGCTTGAGGCGTTGTTCACCAGGGCATCGAGACGGCCAAAACGATCGATGGTGCCGGTCACCAGCCATGGCAAGGTCTCGATGTCCCGCAGATCGGCCTGCAGACAAGCTGCCGAAAAGGGTCTGAGCGCATTCAGTTCGGCAACCAGCGCTGCGGCAGCCGCCGATGCCTGGCGGTAGTGCACCATGATGTTGGCTCCGGTTGCGTGCATTTCGCGCGCAATGGCGCTGCCCACCCGCTTGGCGGCGCCGGTTACCAAGATCGTCTTTCCGCTCATCCCCTGCTCATCCCCATGCTATCCCAACGATCAGGAAAGCAACCAAGAGTTGATTCTAGCGGATTCTTGCCACCGTCTTCCGAAAAACGCTCCTTTCCATCGGCGTCGCGGTAAACTGTAACAAAACTGATATTGGGAGATCATTGATGAGCCACCTGGACACCCCCCTCGACGCCGACGATCTGATGATGATTACCGAGCGTATCGGCAAACTCCCGGCAGCCGAAGCCGAATGGGTCAGCGTCCTGCTGCAGGAGTTACTGCGCGCGCGCACACGCGAAGCTGAATTGCTGGCCGGGGAAGCAACACTCCGGCGAGAAACCGAGGCGCACAGCGCTGAGCTTGACGATCACCTGGCACAGCTCGCTCTCGACACCGCCGAGTGGTTGAAAACACTGTGGAATGTCGGCTACATGGGAGCTGGCAACTTTCGTGCCGACCCACGCTCGACATTTCCGTCGATTGACCTTGAAGATGTCCGGAAATCCTCGCTCTTTGCCCGTATTCGCCAGGGCAAGCACGCCCTTCCATTTGCACCGCCGACCCGGCAGGGCTTGCCCTGGCACGAACTCCTCGAATGCCAGGCAGAGCAAACCCACACGGTTAATGCTGAAGTCATTCGCGATGAAGAGGATCTGCCGATCGGGGCGATCATCGAAGCTTGTGCCGAGTGGCAGATCATCGAAGAAGACGCCGGGCAACAGGAATTCATCGTGCAATACCAGGGCAAGGGACCGCGCTACCGGCTGCGGCTGACCGACGGCACGACTGCCCGACTGCATCGCGAACCGCCGAGTATGACGCGCAAGATCCACCTGCAAGGGCACGGTAGTTTCCACAGCTACACGCTCGAATGGCCCGAAGCCGACGACCGCAAGCAGTTCGTGCCCTTGCGCGCAGCCACCTGGGCGCGTGCAGAATCGGAGGCGGAGCATTGGCTGGCGACGACGCATCCGGAAGTGTACGGCCAGGTCCGCTTCGAAGTCTGCGAACAGTGAAGCATTGACTGCCCGGATCGCAGCCTCGCTGCCCGTTCCGACGGCCGAGGCTCTGGCCGGCAGCGCAGCGCTGAGCCGCGACATCGCGGCGCGGATTGAAGCCGCAGGCGGCTGGATCGGCTTCGATCGCTTCATGGATCTCGCGCTCTACTCACCAGCTCAGGGCTATTATGCCGGTGGTGCGCACAAGTTTGGCGCAGGCGGAGATTTCATTACCGCACCGGAGCTCGGCTCGACCTTCGCTCAGACCCTGGCCGCGCAGGCAGCGCAACTGCTTGCACTGACTTCTCCACAAATCGTCGAGGTTGGCGCCGGGAGCGGGCAACTCGCCGCCGACCTGCTGCTTGAACTGGCTCGGCGCGACCAGCTTCCCAAATGTTACGGCATCCTCGAAGTGTCCGGTGAATTGTGTGCCCGCCAGCACGAAACGATTGGCAAGCGTGCACCGCATCTCCTGCCACGCGTACGCTGGCTTGACCACCTGCCCGAGCATTTCGATGGTTTGGTGCTGGCCAACGAAGTGCTCGATGCGATGCCGGCACATCTCGTGAGCTGGAACGGGGCAACAATCGCCGAGCGCGGTGTTGCGGTCAAGGATGGGCAGTTCATCTGGAGCGATCGCCCGGCCAATGGCCGGCTGCTCGAACGCGCCCGAGTTCTGGCCGCGGAATGTGCGATAGCACCCGGCTATCTGAGTGAAATCGCCCTGCTGGCGCCGGCCTGGGTGGCGCAATGGGCCGCGATCCTGGGACACGGTGCGCTGCTTCTGATCGACTATGGCTTTCCGCGGCGCGAATATTACCACCCGCAGCGCGATGCTGGCACGCTGATGTGTCACTACCGCCACCACGCACATGGTGAGCCCTTCTACCTGCCGGGCTTGCAGGACATCACGGTGCATGTCGACTTCACCGCCATCGTCGAAGCAGGCTGTGCGGCCGGACTGGATTTGCTGGGCTACACCACGCAGTCGAACTTTCTCTTCAACTGCGGCTTGACCGAGATCCTGGCAAGAACGCCGGCGAGCGACCCGATGCGCTACCTGCCGCTCGCCAACGCGGCACAAAAACTGGTTTCACCAGCGGAAATGGGAGAACTTTTCAAGGTGATCGCCCTTGGTAAAGGCATCAGCGAACCACTACTGGGCTTCGTCAACGGCGACCGCAGCGCGGCACTCTAGGCTTGACGATGGACAATTCTGGCAGCAGCTCCACCAACCCCTTCCGTGTGAGCTAAATAGCGCGTATGCTGGCGCGTGCCATCTGGCATGCCACACTGCAACAGCTTAAGGAGAATCCGCATGGCCAAGAGTCAGTTACGCAGTAATCGCGAAGTCAAGAAACCGAAGCAACCCCAGAAGCCCGTCGTGCCGACGACACCTTTTGGTGGAACATCGTCGAGTGCCGGCTCGCACACACCCGAAGTCAAGAAGAAGTGAGCTGCAGCGCAGCCACACTCGCGGCCTGAACCCGAACCCTAAAGAGACGGCGAGCAAACCGGTAGGTCTGCCGGTGCCTGCAGAAGGAGGAAGCGCTGCCCGATCCGATCGATGGGTCAACTTTTACCGATGTGACCAGGCGCACCATGCCCCGCTCACTGCGCGACTGGCGCCTCGCTCGGCGGTGCGGCGACAAAGGAAAGCGTCCCGCTGCGCATCTGGAACGTTCCCTGCAAGGGGCCCATGCCACCGTCGGGTTCTCCGTCAAGTTTCGCAAAGCCCTCGCAGCTGCGCGTTTCGACGACAAACATGCGCTTGCCTTGCTTGAGAATCCAGGCATCGTTACCCGGCGCATAGACCTCTACCCTGCTTTCAGCACCTCCCGGTCCCATCTCGTGCCGCCGCTGGCAATCGGGCATGCGCGCCGCGACGATCGCGTACCTGGCGGTTTTTTCCCAGAAAAAGTTCTGAACACGAATCAGCGTCAGCGAATGCTGGCGCGAGGCAATTTCGAAAGACGCGCGCTGATCCGAACAGGCCATCAACAGAGGCAGAAGCAAGCAGGAGAGCAGCTTTTTCAATGACAAGGAAATTTCCTCTGGCGAATTCCGGAACCTGGTGGCGGCATCAGTCGAGCATCCGCCAGTGCAGCCACTCGCCAGCCCCGAGGGGGACCAGCCGATCGTCATCAGCATACGCGTAGGTTTCGGGTACACGCCAGTCCTGCTGTTCGAGCGTTACCTGGCCGCCATTGCGCGGCAAGCCGTAGAAGTCCGGGCCATGAAAACTGGCGAAGGCCTCCAGCCGATCGAGAGCGCCTGCCGACTCGAAGGCGGCCGCGTAGAGTTCGAGCGCTGCATGTGCCGTGTAACAACCGGCGCAACCGCAGGCGGTCTCCTTGGCGGTGCGCGCATGTGGCGCGGAATCGGTTCCGAGGAAGAATTTACGGTTGCCTGAAGTGGCCGCGCGCAGCAGTGCCTGGCGATGCCTCTCGCGCTTGAGGACCGGCAGGCAGTAGTAATGCGGGCGCACCCCACCGGCAAAAATGGCGTTGCGGTTGTAAAGAAGGTGGTGAGCAGTGATCGTCGCCGCGACATTCGGCCCGCAATCGGCAACGAAGTTGGCGGCGTCAGCGGTCGTGATATGTTCGAAAACGACCCGGAGCTGCGGGTGCCGCGCCAGCAGAGGTCGCAGCACGCACTCGATGAACACCCGCTCGCGATCGAATACATCAATCGTCGGGTCGGTCACTTCGCCGTGCACCAGCAAAGGCATTCCCAGCTCGGCCATCGCTTCCAGCGCTGGCGCGCATCGATCGACATCCGTCACTCCCGAATCGGAGTTGGTCGTCGCTCCGGCCGGGTAGAGCTTGACGGCGTGCACGCTGTCGCAATCGACGGCACGGCGGATTTCGTCGGCGGGCGTTTTGTCGGTCAGATAGAGGGTCAATAGTGGTTCGAAAGCCACGCTCCGCGGCAGCGCGGCGAGGATGCGCGCACGATACGCTTGGGCAGCGGCGACCGTGGTGATTGGCGGGCGCAGATTGGGCATCACGATGGCGCGGGCAAACTGGCGCACCGTGTGCGGCAGGACCGCTGCCAGCGCCGCACCATCGCGCAGATGGAGGTGCCAGTCATCGGGACGAGTGATGGTGATCTGCATGCTTGCGCCTGGAGAAGGAAATCACGGAATTCGAGATTCTAACAGTGCTGGCGCCATTCCAGCAGATCGTGCAGCCAGGATATCCCTTGACCGGTCGATCGATACTTGCCTAGACTCTCGAACCATGAGTGAAGGCTACGTTCTCGCGATCGACCAGGGCACTACCGGCTCGACGGTGCTGATCTTCGACCACGACGGGCAGGTCAAGGGCCGAGCCTATTCCGAGTTCGCCCAGCACTATCCCCGGCCTGGCTGGGTGGAGCACGACGCCGAGGAGATCTGGCAGGTGACCGTCAGGGTCATCGGCGAAGCCCTGCGCGTCGCGCGTGTCCGAGCCAGCGATCTGCAAGCCATCGGCATCACCAACCAGCGGGAAACGACAGTGCTCTGGGATCGGGCCACCGGCAGGCCGGTGGCCCGGGCCATTGTCTGGCAGGACCGTCGGACAGCACGCTATTGCGACGAGCTGAAAGAGCGGGGACTGGAGGAATGGGTCCGCCACAAGACCGGTCTGGTGATCGACCCGTATTTCTCCGGCACCAAGGTGAAGTGGCTGCTGGATCACGTAGACGGTCTGCGCGCGCGCGCAGAGCGCGGCGAAATCGCTTTTGGCACCATGGATTGCTGGCTGGTCTGGCAGTTGACCGGTGGCAAGGCGCATGTCACCGACTATTCCAACGCTTCGCGTACGCTGCTGTACAACATTCAGGAATTACGCTGGGACGAAGAAATTCTCGAACTGCTCGACATCCCCAAGGCGGTTCTCCCCGCGGTCAGGCCTTCTGCGTGCATTTTCGGATCGACCGATCCGGAGATGTTCTTCGGAACACACGGTATTCCCGTCGCGGGAATCGCCGGCGACCAGCAGGCGGCATTGTTCGGGCAAGCCTGCCACGGCGAGGGTCTCGCCAAGAACACCTATGGCACCGGTTCCTTCGTGCTGATGAATACCGGCAAAAAACTGGTCTTCAGCAAGGAAAAACTGCTGAGCACCATCGCCTGGGGGATTGGCGACGAGCCGGTCGAGTATGCTCTGGAAGGCGCCATCTTCATCACCGGCGCGGCCGTGCAGTGGCTGCGCGATGGTCTGAAGATCATTCAATCGGCTGCCGAGGTCGAGGCGCTGGCGCGCTCGGTGCCGGACAACGAAGGCGTCTATTTTGTGCCGGCACTGGTCGGTCTGGGCGCACCACACTGGGATCCCTACGCCCGCGGCCTGCTGATCGGCATCACCCGTGGCACCACCCAGGGACACCTCGTGCGGGCAGTGCTCGAGAGCATGGCCTACCAGACGCGCGACGTGATCGAGGCGATGCAGCGCGATTCCGGAATCACCCTCAAGGATTTGCGCTGCGATGGCGGCGCCTCGGTCAACCGTCTGCTGATGCAGTTCCAGG
>RRZT011900815.1_pt1 | contig 13546 bp, 14 predicted proteins | sample 2165551 | NCBI WGS metagenome assembly RRZT01 (sample SAMN10456910, study PRJNA506462) | wastewater metagenome | biome: wastewater; feature: sludge; material: wastewater sludge; isolation source: wastewater sludge with Escherichia coli K12::gfp cells carrying plasmid... | place: USA: Moscow, Idaho... | reverse complement strand
GATGACCCCTCGGCTGACGCTGGGCTATCGCACTGCCATCGCCGACCACGAGCACCTGCTCGGCGTCGCCGGGCGCCGGGTCACCGGTCACGAGTTCCACCGCACCACCGTCGAACCTGTCGCTGGTGAGCTGCCCGCCTGGTTGATCGACGGCCAGCCCGTGGGATTCTCCGCCGACCCCTCCGGATCGGGTACGCCCACCCTGCACGCCTCGTACCTGCACACCCACTGGGCCGGCCACCCCACCCTGGCCACCAGCTTCGCCGCTGCCGTCCACGCATACGCTGCCCGACGTCCCTCCGAAATTCTGGTTACTGGTCCACATCTGACGGGGACAGGTCGCCGGAAATTGGGAGAACGTCACCACCACGAGGGCGAATCCGAAGAGATCGACCTGGACCACCACGGTGACGCCGACGTGGCCGAAGGGCTGGTCGACCTGGCGGTCAACGTACGGATCCCCGCTCCGCCGGAGTGGCTGGCCGAGGTGATCCACAACAGCGTGCGCCACCTCGCTGCCTATCCCAATCCGAGCCGCGCCCGGCAAGCCATCGCAGAAGCGCATCGGGTCGATGCCGACCGCGTGCTCCCGTCGGCGGGCGGGGCGGAGCTGTTCACTCTGCTCGCCCGAGCGCGGCCCTGGCAGGCACCCGTCGTCGTCCATCCGCAGTTCACCGAGCCGGAAGCGGCGCTCCGGGCCGCCGGCTTCGAGCCGCGGCGGGTCATCCTGACAGCCAACGACGGCTTCCGTCTCGATCCGACCCTGGTGCCACCCGGCGCGGACCTGGTGATCATTGGAAACCCTACGAATCCGACCGGCATATTGCATCCCGCAACTGCTCTCCGCCAGCTGATCAGACCGGGGCGAATACTCGTGATCGACGAGGCCTTCATGGACGCTGTGCCGGGCGAGCCGGAGACCATGATCACCAGCGGCTCGATGGACGGCGTACTGGTGCTGCGCTCCCTCACCAAGGCCTGGGGTCTCGCCGGGCTGCGAGCCGGGTACGCCGTCGGGGACCCGCCGATCATCAGGGCGATGGCTCGCCAGCAGGCACCCTGGTCCGTCTCGACACCCGCGGCGGAGACCATGATCGCCTGTGTGTCGCCCGACGCACGAGCCATTGCCGAGTCGGCGGCGGCCGAGACCGCCAGCCGTCGCAGCCATCTGGTCACCTGCTTGACCGACCTCGGCCTGCCATCGGTAGCCCCCGCACACACGCCGTTCGTGCTGGTCGATACCGCGGGTTGGTTGCCCGACAGCTCCGCGGGGGCGCTGCGTGGCAGACTGCGCGAGCGCGGCTTCGCGGTGCGGCGGGGCGAGACCTTCCCAGGGCTGGGAGCAGACTGGATCCGGATCGCCGTCCGGGACGAGGAGACGACCGACACCGTGATCAAGACGCTGCGCAGCATCCGGGACGAGTCGTGAGACTCAACATCGGACTGGATGTCGCCGGTCGCCGGGTCGTCGTCTGTGGCGGATCACCAACCGCGCTCGGTGTGATCATGGATCTGTACGGTGCAGGAGCCGCGGTCACCGTGATCGCCCGGACCGTGCCCACCACTCTTCGTGATCTTGCCGAGCGCCAACTGCTCACCTGGCACGCCCGATCGTGGACCGAAACCGATCTCTTCGGCGTCGCCCTCGTCGTTCCCGCAACGGACGATCCGGCCGAGACCGAGCGCATCACCGACGCCGCGCGGGCTGCCGGTCAGCTCTGCCTCACGCCGTCAGCTGTCACCACCCCGGCCAACACACCCCCCACCGACCCGATGCCGGGCCAGGGTCACGTCACCCTCGTCGGTGGTGGTCCCGGCGACCCAGGTCTGCTCACGGTGGCTGGGCTGGAAGCCGTGCGTACCGCCGACGTGATCGTCTGCGACCGGCTGGCACCCCTCGCGGTGCTGGCCGAAGCGCCGGCAGGCGCTCAGGTGATCGACGTGGCCAAGATCCCGCGTGGGGAGTACACGCCGCAGGAGCGGATCAACGAGCTACTCGTCGAGCATGCTTTGCTGGGCCGCAAGGTCGTACGACTCAAAGGCGGCGACAGCTTCGTCTTCGGTCGCGGCGGCGAGGAACTGCTGGCCTGCGCCGAGGCCGGCGTACCGGTCACTGTCATCCCCGGCGTCAGCTCAGCCATCGCCGCACCGGCATTGGCCGGTATCCCGCTCACCCATCGCAGCCTGACGCAGGGCGTGACCATCGTGTCGGCGCACCTGCCGCCCGGTCATCTCGACAGCACGCTGGACTGGGCTGCATTGGCCCGCGCCAACACCACGTTGGTGATCATGATGGGAGTGGCCACCTTGCCGGAGGTGACCTCGGAGTTGATCAAACAGGGCATGGATCCGGCGACCCCGGCCGCCACCGTCGCCGACGCCGGGATGCCGTCGCAACGAAGCGTGCGAGCCACGTTGGCCACTATCGCCGAGGTCACCGCGCAGACCGGGATCAAGCCGCCGGCCGTCACGGTGATCGGGGCCGTGGCAGGGTTTCAGGCCTGAATCGACTCGCCGCGCGGCCACCCGGATCGCAGAACTGCAGGCCACCCGACAGCGTCTGGCAGAGGCGATCTCCCGCTGCGAAGTCTGCGACGGCGTGATCTCGAGTCAGTCGACGTGACCAATGGCGGGAGTCCGAGTCAGCCCGACGACGCCATCCGTATGGCCTAGTCACCGTCGGCAGGGATAGAGTGCCGGTCAGAGGGATCGGAAGTCGGTGAGAACCCGACGCGGTCGCGCCACTGTGTGGGGCATGAGGCGGCAGCCTGGTGCTCCGAGTCAGACCCGTCCTCTGCATGTTCCACGACCAACGGGTCGCCGCAACCCAGGAGGACCAGATGTCACACCACGCCAGCGCCGCAGATCGGCTGAACAGCCCGGTCGCCGTTGCGATCCCCACGATCTCGGTACGGCAGATCCTGCCGTGGCTGCTGTTCGCCGCGATGCTGGCCCTTGTCGGGCTCTATTTCGTGTCCGCCGAGGAAGGCGCGACCTCGCTGATCGCAGGCAACGCGGTCCACGAGTGGGTCCACGACAGCCGGCATCTGCTCGGCTTCCCCTGCCACTGAGTGCGCGTCGTGAGCGCACGTGACTTCCTGATCCGTGGCCTGCTCGCCGGACTGATCGCCGCATTCGCGGCGTTCGCGGTCGCCTACTTCGTGGGTGAGCCGCCGGTACGCACCGCCATCGCCCTCGAGGAATCCAGCGGTGGCCACAGCCACGAGACCGGTGCCGACCACAGCGAGAGCACCGAGCACACGCACGAGACCGATGAAGCTGCCGGGCCGGGTGAGGTCGAGGTTCCTCGCTCGCTGCAGTCGACCGTCGGGCTGCTGACCGGTCTGCTGGTCGCCGGGGTGACCCTCGGCGGACTGGTCGGCGTGATCAGCGCGATCGCGATGGGGCGTTTCGGCAAGCTGACACCGCGGGCGACCACGCTGGCGGTCGCAGCGATGGGCTTCGTGGCCGCCTACGTGGTCCCGTATCTGCTCTATCCGCCGAACCCACCGGCGGTAGGCAGCGGTGACACCATCGGCTCCCGCAGCGCCCTCTATTTCACCTTCCTGGCCATCTCCCTGATCGGTGCGGTGACCGCGGTGCTGGTCGGGCGTCGACTGGCCGAACGACTCGGGGGCTGGCACGCGGTCCTGGTCTCGATCGGGGGGTACGTGGTCGTGATGCTGGTTGCGATGGCCTTGCTGCCGCACTACAACGAGGTGCCGGACGACTTCCCTGCCTCGGTGCTGTACGACTTCCGGCGAGCCAGCTTCTTGACCCAGTTCACGCTGTGGGCGGTGCTCGGTGTCGTGCTGGCCGAGTTCGTCGGACGGCTCGCTCGTCGTCAGCCGGCCACGGCTCGCGAGCTCGCCGACGTACGCGCCTGAGATGGCCGACACTGAGCTGGTCGGCAAGGAGATGGCTGACATCAGGTCCCCGGATCTCGACCGCGGTGATCCCCGGCGCCAGCCGGTGGCACCGCCTTCCGCGGCCATCAAGGCTGAAGCCGGCTCCCGGGTGTCGGCGCTGGCTAAACCGCTCGGCGCGCTCGGCCGGTTGGAAGACCTCGCTGTGTGGTGGTCGGCCTGCCGCGGGGTATGCCCAGCCGACCCGCCGGCGAACGTCCGGGCGGTCGTGCTGGCCGGTGACCACGGTGTGACGGTCGGCGGCTCGAGTGTCTCGGCCTACCCGCGGGAAGTGACCGCAGCCATGGTCGGTGCCTTCGTGGCCGGCGTCGCCGGAGTCAGCGTGCTGGCCCGGCAGCATGGCGTGTCCGTACGCGTCCTCGACCTCGGAGTCGACGCCGACCTGGACGGTCTGCCGGCCGAGGTCAGCGCGTACAAGATCCGGCGTTCATCCGGTGCGATCGACCGGGAGGATGCGCTGAGTCTGACCGAGGTCCAGCAGGCGTTGACAGCCGGCGCGGCCATCGCCGCGGGGGAGATCGCCGCGGGCGCCGACCTGCTGATCCTCGGCGACATGGGCATCGGGAACACGACCCCCGCAGCAGCATTGATCGCCGCCACCTGGGGCGTACCGGCCACCGAGGTGACCGGTCGCGGGACCGGCATCGACGATCAGGCCTTGGTCGCCAAGACCGCACTCATCCAGGCCGCCCTCGATCGGGCGGGCGCTCGGGCAGCTGATCCTGTGCAGCGGCTCGCAGCACTGGGTTCGGCCGATCTTGCCGCCGGAGTGGGATTTCTGGTAGCCGCGGCTCAGTCGGGCGTACCAGTGTTGTTGGACGGGGTGATCGCCCTGGCCGAGGCTGCGGTGGCCGAAGATCTGGCGCCCGGGTGTGTGGCCTGGTGGGCCGCTGGACATCGCTCGACCGAGCCGGCTCAGCAGTTGGCTACCGACAAGCTCGGCCTGGTGCCGCTGCTGGATCTCGGGCTGCGGCTCGGCGAGGGCAGTGGGGCCGTGGCCGCCGTACCGCTGGTCCGCTCGGCTGCACTGCTGCTCTCGCAGATGGCGCTGCTCTCCGATCTGGCGTGAGCCGGGTGCTGGCATGAGCTGGGTCTCGGCCTGGCGGCTGGCCGTCGGCACCCTCACCGTCATCCCCGTCCAGCCGCCGTCACGGGTCGATCGCACCGTGGCAGGTCACGCCATGCTGCTGGCGCCGCTCGCGGTGCTGCCGCTGGCTGCGGTGACCGCCGGAATCGGTTGGCTGGCCGGTCTCACGGCCTGGCCGGCACCGTTGCCCGGCCTGCTCGTCGTGGCGGTGCTGGCGCTGGGCACCCGAGCCATGCACCTCGACGGTCTGGCCGACACCGTGGACGGACTCGGCTCCGGACGAGAACAGGATCGGGCGCTGGAGATCATGCGCCATGGGGACGTCGGTCCGATGGGTGTCGTGGCCGTGGTGCTGGTCGTTGGCGTTCAGGCCGTCGCGGCCACCACTTTGCTGAACTCGGTGTCGGACGCCGTGTTGCTGATGATCGTGATCGCGATATCCCGATCAAGCCTGCTGACCGGCTGCCGCGCGGGCGTACCGGCCGCTCGACCAGGAGGCTTGGGATCGGCGGTAGCCGGCAGTGTTTCCACTCCCCTCGGCATCGGGGTGGGTGGTGTCGCTGCGGCGATCCTGATCGGTGCGGTGATCGCAACTGGCAGGCCTTGGTGGGCGGGTCTGCTCGCCGTCGCTGCCGCAACGCTGGTCACGTTTGCGGTCGTACGGCTGGCGGTACGTCGGCTGGGCGGGATCACTGGCGATGTCTTGGGGGCGACTGTGGAACTCACCCTCACGGTCCTGCTGCTCGGCATCACCTTGGCGCCCATTTAGCTGCAGGATTATCCCCGAGTACGGGGACGAACACACACCTAGTGCCTGCGCCGGCCCCGTGAGTCAGCTGTCACCTTCCCAGGCAGCCCGGATCCTTCAGCTCATTCAGCGCAATGCCGCCGCGACGAGCAGACGGACCGATTCATCGGTGGGCTCCGGCAGCCCATCGACCGGATGCCAGGCGAGACGATCGGACTCGGCACTGATGGTCGGCACCGCACCCGGAGGTGCGGACGCCCGGAACTGCACATCCAGGTGCCGGGTCGGCGGACCGAGCGAACAGGTCAGCGCGTGCACATCCAGTCGTACCGGGATCGGGTCGATCATCAGTCCGTCAATGCCCGACTCTTCACGAGCCTCGCGCAAGGCTGCATCGAGCACACTGCGATCCCCGGGCTCGAAGTGGCCACCGAGCTGCAGCCAGCGACCGAGCCGCGCATGCAAGGTCAACAGCACCGACGATCGGTCCGCCGACAGCACCAACGTGCTGGCCGTCAGATGCCCCGGCTCGCAGGACCGCCACAATGCGTCGGGGCGCGCGGCGAGGAAGCTCAGATAGGCCTGGATGAGACTGCGCTGATCCTTACTCGGCTTGGCACCCGCATCCAGATCAGCGTTGAGCCAACCGGTCAGCGTCCGAACAGCATCGGCGTGCAGGCGGTCATCCACCGCCTTATCTTCGCTCACTCCTTCACTGACTCGATCCGCCTCGAATCGACTCACGGACCGATGACCCGCAACACATCAGTGTGGGTGAAGTCGTCGCCCTTGGACCGGATCGAGCCATGGCGGGTCGAACCGGCTGGTCCTGCGGCAAACGGCATGCCCGGTTCGGCTCAGAATCAGGCGGGTGGCCGCGGCGGTGGCCGGGTTCTGCTGGCCTACGCTGGACCTGCCGGGCACGCTGATCCAGAGGCTCAACGCAGCCGGATCTCCGGCATCCGCAGCTGGATCCCGCCGGTGTCGAGCTCAGTCAGCGCCTTCAACTCCGCGGCGGAGGGCACCACCTCACGTACCAGTGCTCGCGGATCGTCGCTGTTGCGCGGCTGACTCAGCCGCGCAATCACGGGCAGATGAACGGCCGGCACGAGCGGCGCGTCAGCGGGCAGCTCCGCCAGCCGGCGAGCCGTGGTCACGGCCTCTCGGAGTCCACCCAGCTGATCTACGAGACCACGGTCGTACGCGTCCCGGCCGGTCCAGACCCGGCCCCGGGCCAGCGGTTCGATCTCGGCCACGGTACGCCCACGGCCTGCCGCGACCTTGGCCACGAAGGCGGCATAGATCGCGTCCAGCTCGGCATCCAGCCGCTCGCGCTCCCCATCGTCGAACCCGCGGCGGGCTGACCACATCCGCGCGTGCTCACCTTCGTGGACCGCACCGGTCGACAGGCCGAGCCGATCCAGCAGGCCACTGATCACGAACTTCCCGCCCAGGACGCCGATCGAGCCGGTCAAGGTGGTCGGCAGCGCCACGATCGTGGTGGCGGCGCACGAGACGTAGTAGCCACCCGAGGCCGCGACATCGCCCATCGACACCACCACGGGCTTGCCGGCCTCCTTGACCCGGCACACCTCCCGCCAGATCACCTCCGAGGCGACCGCCGACCCACCAGGCGAGTTCACCCGGAGCAGCACCCCGTGGGCGCGGTCGTCCTCGAGCGCGGCACGCAGTTGGGAGGCAACGGTGTCGCTGCCGGTCTGGCCGCCGATCGGCCCCGGCCGGCTGCGACCCGAGCCGATCCCGCCACGGACTTCGACCAAGGCCAGATGCCCGCGACGCCGAGCCGGCAGCCGCAGCCGGCGCCGCGGCTTCCACCGATCGGCGAACAACAACTCGGCGTCGTCACCCACGTGCGCCCGAAAGGAGGCCAGCACCTCGTCGCGGTAGCCCAATCGATCCACCAACCGCGCCGCCAGCGCCTCCTCGGCCGTCCGCGGACCGGTGTCGACCAGCTCCCGGACCCGTTCCGGTGTCATCGAACGGCCAGCCGCGATGAGCGCGATCGCGTCGGCGTACACCGACGCGGCCAGGGCCTCCATCGACTCGCGATGCGGCTCGGTGAACTCGGTCCGGGTGAAGCGATCGGCGGCGTTCTTGTACTCGTAGCGCTGCCCGAGTTGGGGCTCCATGCCAAGCTTGTCGAACGCTCCGCGCAGGAAGGTCGTCTCGATCGAGACCCCGAGCAGCCCGAGCCCGCCGCCCGGCTGCAGCCACACTTCGCCGAAGCCGGATGCCAGCACGTACGCGCCGGTGCCGGCAGCTCCGTCCGGGAAGCTCTCAGCCCAGGCGACGGTCGGCTTGCCGACGTCCAGGAACGCTTGCAGCCCGCGGCGCAACTCGTGCACCGTCGCCCAACTCAGCGGCCCACCGACCTTGGCCAGCAGTCCCACCACCCGGTGATCCGCCGCCGCTTCGTGCAGTGCCTTGATCGTGGGCCGCAGCTGTCGTTGTCCCCGGCTGAGCAGCGGAGCCAACGGATCGGCCGGATCCGGTTCGACCAACGGCTGCGTCAAATCAAGTTCGAGGATGATCGACGACCGATGAAACCGTCTGTGCTGCGAGTTCGGGTGCTGTGGTCGATCGTCGGATCGGCGCTGATCAAGATCAATCGGTGCAGGAGCCATGCTCCACCGTACGGGTGGGCGCAAGCGCCGCCTTCCCTACGACAGACCATCGAGGCCTGTCAGCATGCCGGGAGGCGATGACAATGTGCTGATCGAAGGCGCTAGATCGGCGAGAACGTCACCCCGCCAGCAGGGCTGGCTCGGCGGCGGAGAGGAATCCGTGGGCGACCTCGGCGGCGCGGTCGTGCGCGGCGCGGCGTCCGGTCTCCGGGTCGGCGGTGGCCAGGTTTGGGCGGAACGCGATGCTGTGGATGTCGCCAACCCCGGCCCAGCGCAGCCAGTCCTCGAAGTATGGCTGCTGGAAGTCGTGGCCGAAGGCCGGGCCGCGGTCGGGGCCGTAGACCGCGCCGGTGTAGATGACGGCGGCCCGCTTGTTCTGCAGCAGGCCGGTGTAGCCCTCGACCGGGTCGAAGGCGAAGATCATCCCGGGCTGGCTGATGACGTCGATGAACTGCTTGAGGATGTAGGGCACCGACGCGTTCCACATCGGTACGGTGAACAGGTAGTAGTCGGCGGAGTCGAAGCGCTCGAACGCGGTGCGCGCGTTGCGCCATGCGGTGGCTTCGTCGCCCTCGGGGGCGGCGCCGCCGAAGATCGTCATCTTGGCGGCTGCAGCGGGCGGGCCGAACTCGGGCAGGGTGCCGTCCCAGAGGTCCCAGTGCTCAATCGTCACGTCGGGATGGGTCGAGCGGAACTCGTCGAGGAACGTCGCCGCAATGGCGAGGGACTCGGAGCGCTGGCCGCGGGGGGAGGCGGAGATGTGCAGCAGAGTGGTCATTCTGGTGCCCCTTCGGAAGGTAGTTACGTGCGGATGCACACAGTTGTAGCATAGTGTGTGCGCACGCACAAGAACTGATAGCATGCAGATATGTCCGAAGACCTTGCCGCTACATGGGGCGCGCTGCTCAAGGTGCACGCCGCCTTGGTGCCGCGCTTCGACCGAGAACTGCAGGAGACCCACGGGCTGCCGCTGACGTGGTACGACGTCCTGCTCGAACTCAACGCCGCGCCAGACCGACGTCTCACCATGGGCCAGCTCGGCTCGGTCGCCGCCGTGAGCCGAACTCGGGTCAGCCGGGTCGTCGACGAGTTGGTGAAGGCCGGGCTGGTGGTCAGGGCGCCCAACCCTGACGACGGTCGGTCGGCGTTCGCGGCCCTGACTCCTGCAGGGCGGGCGGCGCTGCGCAAGGCGGCACCCACGTACGTCGCGGCAGTGCATCGCGAGTTCGCCGACCACCTCACCGCACACGAGGCCGAGGTCCTGGCGGCAGCCCTGCGCAAGGTGCTCGCCGCGAACGCAAACAAGCTTCAACGACCCTGATGGCATGCCGTCTAGATGAATCAAAGAGGTCCGGCGACGCGAGACGCTCTACTTCGGTGAACCGTTCACGGCGCCTGAGTGGCGCCGGCCGTGGGCGGAGGACGGTCCGCGGCCGCAGCGGCACGACCTGCCTGAACACATTCGTGGTGGGAACTGATCGTCAACTGCCGCAAACCCAGCAGGGCCATCGAGCACTACGCCCATGGATGTCGCGCCTAACCAGCGATTGGGACCACGGCGCTACTCAAGAGTGATCGGGCGGCCCATCACCATCAAGATCACCTGGTCGCTGGCTGCGGCAACCTGTTGATTCAGGCGGCCCAGCAGATCGGCGAACAGTCTCCCGGAGCGATGCTCGGGCACCACTCCCCAGCCGACCTCGTTCGTTACCCCAACCACATCGGCCTCCCGCCAGGCCCGGACAAACTCCGCCGACTGTTCCTGCCAGGCCGGCTGCCATTCCGCGACCGGTCGCTGCCAGGCTTCCAGCTCGTCGAGGCACGAGGTGAGCCAGGTGCCGAGACAGTCCAGCAGCACCGGCCCATCCGCGGCCCGCAGCGCGCTGGCTGGATCGGTGGTCTCGACGGTGGTCCAGCCCCACGGACCGCGACGGTCCCGATGGTTCGCAATCCGGGCGGCCCACTCCGGGTCTGCCGCCGGGTCGGGCACCGGCCCAGTGGCCACGTACGTCACATTGGCCCCGCCGCTGAGCAGCCGTTCCGCGTACGCCGACTTGCCCGACCGTACGCCGCCGGTGATCAGGATGCGTCGACTCATATCAGACACTGTCGCGGATGCCGTCGGAGATGTCATCCGGCAGCTACGGTGGCCGGTGATGTCCACGCTCTCCCGCCTCGCCCGTCGGCTCGCGCCGGCCGGTGGCTTGATCGCCGGTTATGTGCTCGATCGGATGTTCGGCGACCCTGAGCGCTGGCATCCGGTAGCGGGCTTCGGGCGGGCGGCCGGCTGGCTGGAGCAGCGACTCTATGCCGATGATCGCCGAGCTGGCGTGCTCTTCACGGCTGTCTCGGTGGCGGCTCCGGTCGCAGCAGGCGTAGCACTGGAGCGGGCCACGCGTCGCGTACCGCTGGTCACCGGCGTCCTGACGGCAGCTGCAACCTGGGCCGTCTTGGGTGGGCGGTCGCTCGCGCTGGAGGCCTGCGCGGTGGCCGACCATCTGGGCGCCGAGGATCTTCCTGCCGCTCGTCACCAGGTCGGGCGGCTGGTCGGCCGGGAGACCGCCGAGCTGGACGAATCCGAGGTCGCTCGCGCCGCGGTCGAATCCGTGGCGGAGAACAGTTCGGATGCCGTGGTCGCTCCCCTGTTGTGGGGCGCGGTCGCCGGCCTGCCAGGGCTGCTCGGATATCGCGCGATCAACACCCTCGATGCGATGGTCGGCCATCGCTCACCACGCTACGAACGGTTCGGCTGGGCGTCGGCGCGGCTCGATGACCTGGTCAACTGGATCCCCGCACGAGTATCCGCAGGACTGGCCACGCTCGGCGCCCCGTGGATCAGTGGGTCGCCGAAGGAGGCAGCGGCCGTGGTGCGGCGAGATGCGAGGGCCCATCCGAGCCCCAACGCCGGAGTCGTCGAGGCGGCCTTTGCGGGTGCGCTCGGGATTCGGCTCGGCGGTCGAAACGTGTACGAGGGCGCGGTATCGGACCGCGGGACGCTCGGCGATGGACGGCCGCCGGTGGGCGGCGACATCGCACGGACCACCCGATTGGCCACCATGGTGGGTGATGCCGCCCTGGTCGTCGCGGTGCTCATCCGACTCGCCCGGGCATGAGCCTGAGTGTGAACCTGCGCGGTTCCGACCCGGTGCTGATCCTGGGAGGTACGGCCGAGGCCCGCTCGCTCGCGGCCGAGTTGATGGCCGCCGGCCGCAACGTGGTCAGCTCGCTGGCCGGCCGGGTCCGCGATCCCGCACTGCCGGTTGGCGAGGTACGCGTCGGGGGGTTCAGCATTGGGAAGTTGGACGGGGTCACCGGCTTGGCGGCCTTTCTGGTTGACCATCAGATCACCGCCGTGGTGGACGCCACCCACCCGTTCGCGGCCACCATCTCCGCCAACGCTGTTGCGGCCTGTGCCCGAACCGGTACGCCGCTGCTCCGCCTGGAGCGGCCCGGATGGCGTACCCATCCGGACGCCGACCGCTGGCTCTGGGTCGACTCGGTCGAGCAAACGGTCCAGGCCGGCGCCGCGTACGCGCGACCGTTCCTGACCACCGGACGTCAGTCACTCGCAGTCTTCGCCGAGGGCTGGGCGGACAAGCAGGTCACCACCAGGGTCGTCGATCCGCCTGAATGCACCCTCCCCGCCCGCTGGCAGCTGATCCGCTCCCGCGGTCCCTATGCGTACGCCGACGAACATGCCCTGATGAGCAAGGCCGGCACCGATCTGCTCGTCACCAAGGACTCCGGCGGCACCCACACCGCGGCCAAGCTCGACGCCGCCCGCGACCTCGGCATCCAGGTGCTGGTGATCGCCCGACCGGTTGCGGTCGGTGTTGCGACCCGGGTCGGCACCACCACAGAAGCGCTCGATCTGCTCGAGCGGTGGTTCGAATGAACGGTAATCCCCGATGGTCACTATCGAAAGGTGCGCTGATGCAGTTTCGCGTGAGCCCAAACAGCATCCACGCACCTATCGATGAGCCCACCGATCTACGGCGTCGAGCTACGGCTTGTCGCTGACTCAGTTCACTGCGCGCGGGGCCGGCGGACCGGCGTGGCCGTAGGATCAGTGGTCCCAGAGGACTGCGATCGGCAGCGCCCAGAACCGGTCGCCGATCGCGATCGACCGACGCCTTCAACGAGGTCAACAGGTCCGGGACGCGCTGCACCTCATCAATGGCGAGGAGACCCTGCGAGTACTGGGACGCGAACCCGTCCGGATCTGCCTCAGCGGCACCCCGGTCACCGAGATCATCGAGATTGACGACTCGTACGTCACGACCCCGGATGAGCTGAGACATGAGCATGCTCTTGCCCCCCTGTCGGGCGCCGCTGATCACCGTGATCGGAGTGTCGGCCAGCGTCTCCTCGGCGAGCGGGGTGACGTTACGACGCAAGAGTTCAACGACCATGACCCAACCTACGCATCGGCTGCGGATTTCCCGATACCTTGTTGCGGATTTGCCGGTTCTCTGTTGCGGATTTCCCCAGTGTTAGGGGTCAGCTCTGGGGCTTGCCCGATGGCGGTGGGGAGTCGTAGCCGTTGAGGATGGCGCCATGTGGCTGCAGCTGGAAGTCGGCACCGCTCGTTCTCTATGTTGGCGCGTGCCTACGGCCATCAATCCAGCACCCGCGACCGACTCACAGGGGCACGGGCGGCGCGCTTTGGTGATCGAAGCGGCTCATACCTACTTCCCTGAAGCCGGTATCGAAGATCTACCCGCATTGGCACGCGAGGAAATTGTCGCCGGCTTGGACGGCCGACTGCGCCGTCGGATCGCGGCATCCGGGGCTGACGATCCGACGCTGCCGCTGCTGCGCGACGAACTGGTGGCCCAACTCGGCGGGACAGCGGACGCCACCGGCGCGCTGACCGTGATCGACCGTGTCTACGCGGGCCGACTGCTCCGTCACCAGGTGCCGCCTATTATCGCCGCCCGCTGCCTGGCTTGGTATGGCTACTGGCGAAGCGACAACGGCGGTCCGTCGCTGGCGGCCGCGGAAGCGCTGTCGCACGCAGCGGATGCCTGGGTCGCCCAGCCATCCCGGCGACCAGAACTCGACACTGAGATCATCGCCACCGCTCAGCTACTCGCCGGAGCGCAACTCATCGCCCTGGAGGACGTCACCGTGTAGGTCG
>RRZT012573103.1_pt1 | contig 13548 bp, 11 predicted proteins | sample 2165551 | NCBI WGS metagenome assembly RRZT01 (sample SAMN10456910, study PRJNA506462) | wastewater metagenome | biome: wastewater; feature: sludge; material: wastewater sludge; isolation source: wastewater sludge with Escherichia coli K12::gfp cells carrying plasmid... | place: USA: Moscow, Idaho... | reverse complement strand
TCAGCCGAGCAGCCGTGCCCCCGGCACGGGTCCGACGACTGGCCGGGCGGTGCGCACCACACCATCGGCGGTGAGCGCCACACACAGGTCGATGGCGGCCGCCTCCGAGGCGACGAGGAAGGCGCAGGTCGGGCCGGAGCCGGAGACGATCCCACCCAACGCGCCGTAGTCCAGCCCCGTCTCCAGAGTGCGGCGAAGCTGCGGCTGCAGGTGGAAGGCCGGCTCCTGCAGGTCGTTGACCAGCGCCTTGGCCAGCCGGCCGGCATCACCGGCCCGCAAGGCGGCCATCAGCTCGGCCGGCACCTGGGGCTTGGTCGCATCGGGCCGCAGCTCGTCATAGGTGCGATAGACCGCTGGCGTCGACAATCCGGTCCAGCCGAAACCGAGCACCCAGTGATAGGACCCACGTGCGAGTGCGGGGACCACCTGTTCGCCCCGGCCGCCACCGAGCGCCGTACCACCGAGCAATGCGAACGGCACGTCGCTGCCCAATTCTGCGGCCAGGGCCAGCATCTGCTCCAGCGACACGTCCAGCGCCCACAGGTCGGCGCAGGCCAACAGGGCCGCCGCACCGTTGGATGATCCGCCGGCCAGCCCACCGGCGACGGGGATCGACTTCTGGATCGACAGCGCCACTCCGAGCGGCTGGCCGTCGCCGTGCTTCGCGGCGAGCAGCCGGGCCGCCCGCAGCGCCAGGTTGCGTTCGTCGCACGGCACCTGACTGGCGCCCTCGCCGCTCACCGAGACGGTGAATACGCCGGGCTCGTCCCAGACCGCCTGGATCTCGTCGAACAGCGACACCGCCTGATAGACGGTCGCCAGTGGATGGAAGCCGTCGGGTCGCGGCGGCCCCACGCACAACGCCAGGTTGATCTTGGCCGGCACGCGGACGCGGACGCCAGCGGGCACGGGCGTGATCGGGGCAGACATCAACCGAAGGCTAGCCCGCGGCTCAGCCGGGCCTCACACCGCGCTGCCCGGGATGCTCCGAATCTCAGCCAGCAGCCACCGTGAGCTGCTCGGCGATCCGCGCGTACGCGGTCACGTCCAACACCTCACCCCGCGCCTGCGGATCGACACCGGCCGCCTCCAGCGCAGCCGAGGCGGCCGCGGACGAACCGGCCAGCCCCGCCAGCGCGGAACGCAGCATCTTGCGGCGCTGCGCGAACGCCGCGTCGATCACCGCGAAGACCTGCTCCCGGGTCGCTGTCGTATCCGGTGGGGGGCGCCGGGTGATCGAGACCAGTCCCGAGTCGACGTTGGGCACCGGCCAGAAGACACTCGGCGGCACCGTCCCGACCCGCGCCGTGGCGGCGTACCAGGCCATCTTCACCGAGGGGATGCCGTACGTCTTCGACCCTGGTCCGGCGGCCAGCCGGTCAGCCACCTCGGCCTGCACCATCACCAGCCCGTGCTGCCAACTCTCGAAAGTGGCGAGCAAGTGCAACAGCACCGGCACCGACACGTTGTACGGCAGATTGGCCACCACCCGGGTGGGCTCGTACGGCAATTCAGCAACCCGCAGCGCATCGGCCTCGACCACCGACAGCGCTGCCGACCGAGCCGGCAGCCGCTCGGCAACGGTGTCGGGCAGCGCGCCCGCCAACAGCGGATCGATCTCCACGGCCACCACTCGCTCGGCAGCTTCCAGCAGCCCCAGGGTCAACGAGCCCAGTCCGGGCCCGATCTCGAGCACCACGTCGTCCGGCTGCACCCCGGCCAGCGCGACGATCCGGCGTACCGTGTTGGCGTCGGTGACGAAATTCTGACCGCGTTGCTTGGTCGGTCGCAGGTCGAGTCGGGTTGCGAGCCGACGTACAGCGCTCGCCGAGAGCAGACCGGGGCGGGATTCCACCGGACCAGTATCCGGTCCAGTCAGTGCAGAACCCGCCCGGTCAGTGCAGAACCGCGAGGTCAGCGCAGGCCGAGCTTGGAGGTGCAGGCTGGCCATTGACCCCAGCCGGCCCGCGCCTGCAGCTTCTTGGCAACCGCGATCTGGGTCTCCCGGCTGTGCTGGTGCGGCAACCCGGTGCCGCCCATCGCCCGCCACGTGGAGGCGGTGAACTGCAGACCACCGTAGAAGCCGTTGCCGGTGTTGATCGACCAGTTGCCACCGGACTCGCACTGCGCCAGCCGATCCCAGACGGAGTTCCCGGCGACCGACGGGGCGGCCATGGAGTCTTCCTTCGTGCCGACCAGCAGCACCCGGTCGACCGCCTTCTTGGTGATCTTGGAGGACTTCTCGGTCCGCTTCACGACCTTGCCGTCGTGCCGGACCTCGGTCAGCACGACCACCCGCTCGCCCGTCTTGCCCGCGGTCTGGACCTTGGTCTTGCCCTTGGCGAGGGAATCGGTGTTCTTGTTGACGGTGCGGTACGCGACCTTCTTGGTCTTGGTCACGGTTCTGATGTCCACCTTGACCACCGTGAGCGACATCCCGTCGGCGACCTTGGCGGCTTCCTTGGCGCTCACCTTGTCATTGGCGTCCACCGCAATCCCGGCGTCGTTCAAGGCGTCGCCCACCGTCAGCGCGGTGGTCTTGACCTTCCGCTCCTTGCCACCGGCGTCAACGGTGATCGCCTTGACGGTGTTCACGGTGAAGTCGAGCCCCTCGCGGCCGATCCCGGCGCTGCGGCTGGTGGACAGATCGGCACCGGCGGAGTCGAACTGCAGGCTCTGCAGGGCCTGGTCGACACTGGTCGCCGTGGTCCAGAAGGTCTGCTTCGCGCCGTCCACGGTGACGGTGACCTGGCGTCCGTACTGCACGGCGATCTTGGTGCCGTCGACGACCGGAGCGTCCAGGCTCGGTGCGACGACATCGTGCTCGCCCACCGTGATGTTCTGACCGGCGAGGACATCACCGACCGTACGGCTCATGGTGGAGACCTCTTGCGCCTGACCGTCGACTGCCAGCGTGACGTCGTTGTTCAGCGCCGCATAGGCGAACGTCGTACCGGCGACGGCGAGGGCCGTCGCTCCGACCGCGGCAACGGGGATGATCTTCCGCACGTGAACTCCTGGCCCGGAGTGGACAGCACCGGGCGGTTTGATGTCAGTGATGGGACGGGACCTCAAGGGCCCACGATCACGGAATCATAACGGTCTGGCGACACGCGCCCAAATCGTCACGAAATGACCCTCGTGTTGTTATCCGGTGTGCCCCCACAACCCCCGGTGGATGAGCTCTTCGGCCGGCCTGCGGCCGCGTCGTGACCTGGCGGCAACCTCTGCCGGACGGCCGACACTGACCACCCCGATCAACTCGTGATGTTCCGGTACGCCGAAGGCGGCTCGGACCGGTCCGATCCGATCCGGGGGAACACCGAAGAAACACGCACCCAGCCCCTCGTCCACGGCGGCATAGAGCAGCGCCAGAGTGTTCATCCCCGCATCGACGTACCAATAGGGGGCAGTCCACCGCACGGGATCGCGATCGGTCCAGCCCTTGTCGGGCTCGGCGTAGCGGTCCAGATAGGCGGTGCGATCGGTCCAGACGACGATCAGCACCGGCGCGGTCTGCATGCCGGCGAGCCAACGATCCGGCGGCGCCTCGGGGTCCGTGGTGATCTCCCAGTAGCGCTGCTTGTCCGGCCCGTCGAGGACCAGCAGGCTCACTCCTTGGGTGAAGCCCGCCGACGGCACTCGCAGACCGGCGTCGAGGATCCGCTCCAGTGCATCCTCCGGCACCTGGGCTGCCGGATCGTAGCGCCGCACCATTCGGCGCTTCCGACGTATCTCAGCCAGGTCCATCGCTGCCCGACTCCACCGCGACTTCAGCCCCAGGGTCCGCCGAAGGCGGCGTACGCGTTCTGCTCCAGTGCCCGGCAGACCGCGACGAGATCGCGGTCCAGCACCTCGGCCATGAACCGGGCCGTGTGCGGGATCAGATAGGAGGCGTTGGCTCGACCCCGGTACGGCACCGGAGTCAGATAGGGAGCATCGGTCTCGGTGAGGATCCGGTCGAGCGGGGTGATCCGCAGCGCCGCACGCAACTGCTCGTTGGGCTTGAAGGTGATCGGACCGGCATAGGACAGCCAGGCGCCACGGTCCAGGCAGGCCCGGGCGAAGTCGGCATCGCCGGAGAAGCAGTGCATCACCACCCGTTCCGGCACGCCCTCGGCATCCAGCACGTCGAGCACGTCGGCGTGCGCGTCGCGGTCGTGGATGACCAGCGTCTTGCCGGTCGCCTGGGCAAGGGCGACGTGCCAGGCGAAGGCATCTCGCTGGGTCTGGTGTCCGGCCTCGTCCCTGGTCCGATAGTGATCCAGCCCGGTTTCACCGATCGCCCGGACCCGTGGGCGACGGGCCAACTGCTCGATCTCGGCGAGAGCGGGCGGCAGTTCGTCGGGCCGCATCCGAGCCGCGTCGTTGGGATGGATCGCGACGCCGGCGATGACGCCGTCCCACCGCTCCGCCGCCTCCACCGCGAACCGGGCGCCGGCCAGATCGCAGCCGATCTGCACGATCCGAGTCACCCCGACCTCGGCTGCACGTTCAATGGCATCAGCCGGATCCAGGCCACTCATCTCGAACGCTGTATCGAGATGACAGTGCGAGTCGATCACCGGGTGCGGGAGTGGCTCAGGCAGCGGCGGCAGGTTCACGGGTTCACTCTGGCAGATCTCTCGCGCTCAACGCTGCGTCGTACAACCGGTTCTTGCGCACTCCGGTGGCCGCCGCGACGTCGGCGACGGCCTGTTTGAGCCGAGCGCCGTCGGCGACCAGCGCCTGGACCTGCTGCACTGCCCTGGCCAGGTCGTCTTCGGTGGAGCCCGGCGCGCCGGCGATCACGATCGTCACCTCACCACGCACACCACCGGCGGCCCAAGCCGCAAGCTCCCCCAACCCACCACGGACGACCTCCTCATAGGTCTTGGTCAGTTCCCGACAGACCACCCCCGGCCGGTCCGCACCGAGCACCTCGGCGGCGGCACTCAACATCTCCGCCGTCCGATGCGGTGCCTCGAAGAACACCATCGTCCGCGGCTCCCGGACCAGGTCGGCCAGCCGGCGAGACCGCTCCCCCGCCTTGCGCGGCAGGAAACCCTCGAAGCAGAACCGGTCGACCGGCAGCCCGGACACCGCCAGTGCAGCCAGCACAGCCGAGGGCCCCGGAACCACGCTCACCCGCACTCCGGCCCCGATCGCCGCCACCGTGATCCGATAGCCGGGATCGGAGACCGACGGCATCCCGGCATCGGTGGCGACCACCACCGTGGCGCCGTCGACCAGGGCGGCCACCAACTCGGGGGTCCGGGCCACCTCGTTGCCGTCGAAGTAGGAGACGATCCGCGCCGACGTCTCGATCCCGAGTCTGGTCAGCAGCATCCGCAGCCGACGGGTGTCCTCGGCCGCGATCACATCGGCCCCGGTCAGCGCCCGGATCAGGGCCGGGCTGGCATCAGCCGCGTCGCCGATCGGCGTACCCGCCAGCAGCAGTACTCCACTCATAACTCCCCTACATACACTCTTCCCCGTGAGTGTGCTCGCCCCGCCCGAGGACGTCGCGTCCCAGGTGGGGCCGACGGCACCGCCTCCGCCGCCCGAGAAGACGACCATCGAGCGGCTTCGGGTGCCACCGATGGCCGACCGGCTGACCGGCTGGCTGGTGACGATCGCCGTCACCGCCATCGCTTTCGTGCTGCGTGCGGTCCACCTCGGCCGGCCGAACTCGCTGATCTTCGACGAGACCTACTACGCCAAGGACGCGTATTCGCTGCTGCGCTTCGGCTATGAACGGTCCTGGCCCGACGATGCCAATGCCAAGATCATCGCCGGCAACCTGGACGTGATGAAGGAATCCGCCGCGTTCATCGTCCACCCGCAGCTCGGCAAGTGGCTGATCGCGTTCGGCGAGCACTTCTTCGGCATGACCTCGGTCGGCTGGCGGATCGGCCCGCTGATCGTCGGCACCCTGCTCGTGCTGGTCCTCACCCGGCTGGTCCGGCGGGTCTCCCGCTCGACGCTGATCGGCGGCATCGCCGGGCTGCTGCTGGCCTTCGACGGCCTGGCTTTCGTGATGTCGCGAGTCGCTCTACTCGACATCTTCCTCGCGTTCTTCGCGCTGGCCGCGGTCGCCTGCCTGGCCGCCGATCGCGACTGGTTCCGCAACCGGCTCGCCGACCACCTCGAACGCAACGGCCTGTTGGACCTGGGCGGCCGGTTCGGTCCGGCGCTGATCCTGCGACCCTGGCGGATCGCCGCCGGGCTCTGCTTCGGCCTTGCCCTGGGCAGCAAGTGGAGTGCCCTGTATGTCCTCGCCGCCTTCGCCCTGCTCAGCCTGGCCTGGGATGTCGGCGCCCGCCGCCTGGCCGGCGCCGGTGTCCGCTCGTACACGGCGATCCTCCGCGACGGCATTCCCGCGTTCGTCTCGCTGGTGCTGCTCTCCGCAGTGGTGTACCTCAGCACCTGGTTCAGCTGGCTGGCCAGCACCGGCGGCTACGACCGGGACTGGGGCAGCAAGCATCCCGACGCCTGGACCAGCCGGTTCCTGGGCGACGGCTTGGCCTCGCTCATCCAGTACCACAAGGACATCTGGGGCTTCCACACCGGCGACTACATCAACCACGCCACCCACAGCTACGACGCCAAGCCGATCGGCTGGCTGCTGGTCGTGCGGCCTCTGTCGATGTACTACCAGGGCGACCTGCCGGCCGGCACCGACGGCTGCACGACCGGCGACAAATGCGTCGGCGCCGTGCTCGCGATCGGTACGCCGGTGCTGTGGTGGGCAGGCGTCATTGCCCTGATCGCTGCTGTGATCCTGTGGGTCGGCGCGCGCGATTGGCGCTTCGGCATCCCCGTGGTCGGAGTGCTGAGCGTGTGGCTGCCCTGGTTCTCCTACGACAGCCGGCCGGTCTTCTACTTCTACGCGATCGCCCTGATCCCGTTCACCGTGATGGCGGTCGCGTTGTGTCTGGGGAAGGTGATCGGCGACGCCCGAGCAGGTGATCGACGACTGCTCGGCGGGGTCCTGGCCGGCGCCTTCGTCGCCCTGGTCGCCGCCAACTTCGCCTGGCTCTATCCGATCCTGTCCGGCCAACCCATCACGTACGCGCAGTGGCAAGCGCGAATGTGGTTCCGCAGCTGGATCTGAGTGACCATGGATCTGCTCGAGGTCGCGCTGATCGGAATCGTGGCGATCGTCGCGGTCAATGTGATCGCACCCAAGATCAGGATCGCCGCTCCCTTGCTGCTGGTGCTGCTCGGCATCGGGATCAGCTTCCTGCCCATGGTCGCCCCGGTGGAGATCGAGCCGGAGTGGATCCTCGGCGGCGTGCTGCCGCCGCTGCTCTATTCGGCCGCGGTCAACATGCCGACGATGGACTTCCGGCGCGACCTGCGCACCATCTCGGCGTACTCGGTGTTGCTGGTGATCGCCTCGGCGGTGGTGATCGGGTACGTGATGAGCCGACTCGTTCCCGGGATCGACCTCGCCACCGGGATCGCCCTCGGCGCGATCCTCAGCCCCACCGACGCGGTCGCCACCAGCATCGTCAAACGCGCCGGCGTCTCGTCCCGCCTGACCACCGTGCTCGAGGGCGAGAGCCTGCTGAACGACGCCTCGGCCCTGGTATTGCTACGCTCGGCGACCGCCGCCACTGCGCTGCTGTCGGCCCGCGAGATCGCCGGTGACTTCCTCTGGGCGGTCGTCGTCGCGGTGGGCATCGGACTGGTGATCGGCAAGCTCAACCTGGCTGTCCGTGCGCGCATCCCGCACACCACCAGCAGTGTCGCCATCTCCTTGGTGGTGCCGTTCGTCGCCTACATTCCCGCCGAGCACCTCAACGCCTCCGGTCTGGTCGCCGCCGTCGTGGCCGGTCTGGTGACCGGGCACGGCTCGCCGAGCCGGCTGCGGCCCCAGGACCGGCTCACCACCGAGGCGGTCTGGCAGACCCTGGAGATGCTGCTGGAGAGCGCCATCTTCTTGCTGATGGGCCTGGAGCTGTACGGGCTGGTGCTCGAGGTCCACGAGGAACACGGCAGCATCCAGACCGCGCTCTGGCTGGCCGCCCTTGGGACGGTCATGGTGATCGTGCTGCGTGCCGCCTTCGTCGCACCATCGCTGTGGCTGCTGGCCCGCCGCGGGCGTCGCAACCCGAAAACCCGGGCACGCATCGCCGCGATCAAAGATCGGTTGGATGCCGGCGATCTATCACCACCAACCCGTCGCCCCGGCACCGACAAGGCCGAACACGAGGCCAGGGTGAGTGCGCGATCGGCACAGCTGTCGACGTATCTGACCCGCCAGATCGCCGACCTGGACTACCTGTCCGCACAGGCGTTCGGCTGGCGGGAAGGCATCGTGCTGGTCTGGGCGGGGATGCGGGGTGCGGTCACGCTGGCCGCCGCCCAGTCGCTGCCCGCCGACACCCCGCAACGGGCCTCGCTGATCCTGATCGCCTTCTTCGTCGCCGCCGGCACGCTGCTGGTCCAGGGCGGCACGCTGGGGTGGCTGGTCCGACTCCTCGGGCTGGCCCGGAGCGAGCCCGACGAGCATCAGGAAAAGCTGCACGAGCTGCGGCGTGAGCTGAGCGACGTGGCGGCCGAACGGCTCTCCGACAACTTACTCACCAAACCGGACGGCACGGCCTTCTCGCCGCTGGCGGTGGACTGGGCCCGCAAGATCATCAGTTCGCTGGCCGCTGCCGACGATCAGCACACCGCCGAAGGCACGAATCTGCACAGCGAGCGCGGCCAACTACGGCTGGCCCTGATCGAACTGCAGCGCGAGGAACTGCTGCGGATCCGCGATCTGGGCACCTATCCGTCGTCGGTGCTGGAGGACACCCTCACCCAGTTGGACGCCGACCAGCTCAGCTTGGAACTGCGCACCAATCCCTGAGCCCGACCTTTGCACCGCTATCCGCGCTAGACGTGGCCTCTTGCAGACGACGCAGCGCTCCTGAAGTCGGCAGAGCGCGCCGCGTCGACGACCTCGGCGACGTCGACCCAACCGCCCCGCTCAGCGCTGGCGATCGCGGCTGCCTGCATGCTCAAGGTGCCGAGATTGTCGGCGATGGAGGTCTCGGCCGGTCGGCCCTGCCGCCAGGCATCGAGCATCGCGGCCAGCCCAGCGGTGTGGCCGCGCAGTTGATCCGGCTCGGACTCGACCGACCAGTCGGTCGCATCTTGATCGTGGTCGTCGCCATGGCCGATCTGGTCCAAGGTCTGGGTCCGGACGTGCTCGCTCCAGCTGTCCCAGATCGCCGTACCCTGCTCTCCGCTCAGCCGCCAGGCGGCGTCGTAGCTGGTCGCGAAGCCCGGCGTCGCCCAGTTGCCCCGGTAGCTGAACAGTGAGCCGTCGGACATCTCGAACAGCGCGGTCGCTGCGCCGCCGGCGTGATACCAGGAGCCGTACGGGTTGTATTCGTGGGTAAGCACCCGGACGGCCTCGGCGCCGGTCAGGAACCGGGCCTGATCGAAGGTGTGCAGGCTCATGTCCTCCAGGAGCGGGTGCGGTAGCAGGTACAGGTAGGGCGCGTCGTGGTGCGGCGACATCCAGTGGTCGGCGCTCAACGCCGAGATTCGGCCCAGCTGGCCGGCGGCGACTCGGGCACGCAGCGCGCGGATGGCCAGCGCGTACCGGCGGTTCTGCATCACCGAGATCGCATGGCCGGTCTCGGCGGCCAGGTCGGCGAGCGCGTACGCCTCCGTCAGTGAGGTGGAGAGCGGCTTCTCCGAGAAGACATCGCAGCCGGTCAGGAGTGCCTCCGTGATCACCACCCCGTGTGCCGCCGGTGGGGTCAGATTGGCGACCACGTCGATGTCGTGTCGGCCGATGGCGGTGGTCAGGTCGGGCTCGATCGGGGCGGTCAGGCCGAACTCGGCCAGCTTGGCTGTCGCGACCTCCGTACGCGGCTCGGCGACCGCGGCCAGCTGGACCCCGGGAAGTGTCTTGATCGCTCGCAGCCAGGCACCGGCGATGTTGCCCATGCCCACCAGCAGCAGCCGGACGGGAGCGGTGGAATCCGATCGAGCAGAAGTCACCCGGGCAGGATAGTGATCTTGGTCGGGGTCCGTGCCAGGATCGTGCGGTGGACGTCGAGGGTGAGATCCGTCGCGAGCTTCGAGCGGCCGCCGATCCCGCCCGCGCACCTGGCCAGCAGGCCTACATGAAGTCGGCCATGCCCTTTCTCGGGGTTCGCGTACCGGAGGTCAGGCGCATAGCCCGAGCCGCCGGAAGACCGCTGCAGGACCCGGCGTCCATCAGGGACGCGGCACAGCGGCTTTGGGAGACCGCCGAGTTCCGCGAGGAGTGGTACGCAGCCATGGCCCTGCTGGGCCTGCGACCGGTCCGGGCCGATCTGGCGAATCTGGGGTTGATCGAGCACATGGTCCGCACCGGGCAGTGGTGGGACATCACCGACGAATTGGCGCATCGGCTGGCCGACCTGCACGACCGACATCCCGAGCCGACCGCGGCGTTGGTGCTCACCTGGTGCCGGGACGACGATCTGTGGATCCGCCGGATCGCGATCTTGTCCCAGCTCGGCCGACGCGACCGGCTGGACCGCGACCTGCTCGCGAGCGTGATCGAGCCGAACCTCGCGGACCCGGACTTCTTCATCCGCAAGGCGATCGGCTGGGCGTTGCGCGAATATGCCCGGATCGACTCGGATTGGGTCCTGGTCTATGCCGACGAGCATTCACTCAGCCCGCTGAGCCGCCGCGAAGCCCTCAAACACCTGATCGCTCTTACCGCACCGGAAGGTCCGCGATGACAACTACACCTGCCCACTCCGCGTCATCGGGAGGTTTCCGACTCGTCCGGGTCGGCGCCGGAACCACACTCCGACCAGGCACGGAGGCCGCCGCCAACGAACTGTGGCCGTTCGAGCTCCTGGTCGAGGCCGGTGCCGCGCTGGAGCTGCGGGTCGAGGTGGAGCTGGGTGCCGCCATCGGCTATTGGCATCCCGAGGCCGGTGAGTATCGGACCCTGCCGCCGGACTGGGCGGCCAGGACCTCCACCAGCCTGGTTTGCGGAGCGCCGGTCGGCTGCCTGTACGACGCGGCCGGTGAGAGTCTGTTCAGCTGGGCGCTCGACGAACTGGTCGACGAGTTGGAGATCAGGTACGGCGTCTCCGAGGAGCACAAGACTTTCGCGTTGGAACTGCGGGCGCGCGCCCTGCCGGCCGAACGCCGGCTACGGCTGATGACCAGCACAAGCCGAGCCCCGGTGGCCGAGGCGATCGGCACCCTCGCGGCGTGGCTGACCGAAGGGCTCGAGACACCCGCGCTACCGGTGCCCGCCGTGGCACGCCGACCGGTCTACTCCACCTGGTACACCTTCACCCAGGACCTCGACCAGGCCGGCGTCGAAGCCGAGATCGCACTCGGCACGCGGCTGGGTCTTGGCTCGGTGTTCGTCGACGACGGTTGGCAGCGGCTCGCCTTCGGTCGCGGCTACAGCGGCTGCGGCGACTGGGTGCCGGACACCGACAAGTTCCCTGACCTGGCAGGCTTCTCGGCCACCGTCCAGGAGCACGGCGCCGGTGTCGTGCTGTGGATCGCGCCGCTTCTGCTCGGGCCGGACTCGGCGGTGTTCAGCTCGCTGCAGGAGTGCGCGCCGCAGTGGGTCGACCACCTACGCTGCTACGTGCTCGACCCGCGCCATCGGCAGGTCCGCGAACATCTGGCTGCGACCTGCGTACGGCTGGTCGTCGACTACGACCTGGCCGGTCTCAAGATCGATTTCCTGGACGATGCGATGGTTTATCGGGGCACGCCATCGACCGGCGATCTGGACGATGTCGGTCAGGCGATGCAGGCCTTGCTGGCGCTGATCCGGGCCGAACTGGCCGCCGTCGGCCGCAGCGACCTGGCCGTCGAGTTCCGGCAGCCGTATGTCAGTCCGGCCATCGCCGCGTACGGGCAGATCCTGCGGGCGGCCGACTGTCCCGGCGACGCCGTGGTCAATCGCCGCCGAACCGTGGATTCCCGATTGCTCGCCGTGGGCCAGGTGGTGCATGGCGACATGCTCATGTGGGGTCCGACAGGCGGGGCGGAGGCGGTGGCGCAGCAGCTGTACGGCTGCTGGTTCTCGGTGCCGCAGATCTCGATGAAGCTGGCCGAGCTGTCGACCGAACAGACCGAGGCGTTGGCCGGGCTGCTGGACTTGTGGCAGCAGTTGGCCCCGGTGACCTTGGACGGATCCTTGTCTGTGCAGGGAACCGAGCGTTGCTATGACCTCGTCGAGGCATCCCGACCCGATCTCGGTCGCCGGGTGGTCGGCCGGTACGTGCCTGCCGTGGTCGGGCTCGATGACGCGGGCGAGGTGACCGTTCTGAACGCGACCTCGGCCGATTCCGTCGTGGTACGCGTGGCTGACGGCCTCCAGGTCAGCAGCATCGTCATCCGAGCCGCGTCGGCCGCGGTCGTCACGGAGATCGGACTCCTGGGCAGCGGTCTGCACGAGATCCCCATTCCCCCGTTCGGCAGTCTCACCCTCGTCGTCGACTGACCTCGTCGGCTGGTTCCGCCGGCGCCGTCCCCGGCGAACCTTTGGTCCGTTGTCCACACCTGACGTGGAGCCAAGCCAACTCATCGAGAAGTACCTTGCGGTTCCGAAATCGGCCGCTTTCCGAACCAGAAGCTACTTCTCGCGACAGGGCATGGCGCGAAACGTCAAACGGTCATTGACAGGAGCCGCATCGTTCGTGAACGAGTGTCGTCCGTTCTCGTTCGGCTGGTCTCTTTGAAGCCTGCCCGACGATAGAACGCCGCTGCGCGAGGAGTGTCGTCGAAGACCCAGAGCACCACCCGAGGGTGCCCCGTCTCACGGGCCCAGCCAACGACGGCGGTGACCAGCAGATCGGCGGCCCTTGACCCTCGAGACGCGGGAGCGACCCACATGGAGCCGAGGTGGGCGGCTTCGGGATCAACGTCGTCCGGGCGGGCCGCGATCCCTACCGCAAGGCCGACCGAGTCACCTTCGATCTGTGCCTGGAACAGGGCAGTTGACGGCGAGAACAGCCCTCTCCAGTACGACTCATCCTGGCTGACTTCCTCGGCGTGGCTTCCGCCGAAGGACTTGGGCGATTCCCTCAGCGCTTCCAGCCGGACGGACCGCAGCATTCGCCAGTCATCTGGATCGAGCCGGCGTACTGTCGCTGCCATTGGGCCACTATGTCAATCAGGTCCGCTCCGACAACCGCTGACCCGAGACCCGTCACGGTGCCCGGCAAAGGAACGTCCGCGATGCGCACGAGGCCGGGCGCGCGATGTGGACCTCGGCCGCACGCGGGCGACATGCGCGCCGAGGCTGGGCGCACTCCGGATACGTTCGCCCGCCCAAGATGACCTCAGGTCGAGCGTGGAACACGCACGTCCTTGGCCCGGGGGCCACACAGACGCACCGGTCACGCAGGAATCACGTACGCTTCGCGCCCGCGGGCCACAAACGACCGCAGGCCAGGCGGAACCTCCGAACGGCTCGCACCCACGGGCCACAAACGACCCGGGGCCAGGCGGAACCTCCGAACGGCTCGCACCCACGGGCCACAAACGACCCGGGGCCAGGCGGAACCTCCGTACCGGCTCGCGCCC
>RRZT011171238.1_pt1 | contig 13548 bp, 10 predicted proteins | sample 2165551 | NCBI WGS metagenome assembly RRZT01 (sample SAMN10456910, study PRJNA506462) | wastewater metagenome | biome: wastewater; feature: sludge; material: wastewater sludge; isolation source: wastewater sludge with Escherichia coli K12::gfp cells carrying plasmid... | place: USA: Moscow, Idaho... | reverse complement strand
CGGTATGCAAGGTGAGGAGCGTCTGGCCCTTCGTCACCTTGTCACCTGGGCGGGCGAAGATTTCGATACCGGCACCGGCCTGCACCGGATCCTCCTTGCGGGCGCGGCCTGCTCCCAGCCGCCAGGAGGCCACACCCACCTTGAGGGCATCAAGATCGCTGAGAATTCCGTCGCGATCAGCGACGACATCCTGCTGATGCTTCGCAACCGGCAGCGGCGCGTCCGGATCGCCGCCTTGTTCCCGGATCATCTCGCGCCACTTGTCCATGGCGCGGCCATCCTTGAGAGCAGCCTCGACGTCTGCGTCCGGGCACCCGGCAGCGTCCAGCATCTCGCGTGCGAGAGCAATTGTCAGTTCGACGACGTCGGCCGGTCCCCCGCCCGCAAGCACCTCCACCGATTCACGCACCTCCAGCGCGTTGCCGACGGTCAAACCGAGCGGCACCGACATATCGGTGAGGAGAGCAACGGTGTTGACGCCGGCGTCGGTCCCCAAATCCACCATGGTATTGGCGAGGATGCGGGCGTCGTCGATATTGCGCATGAAGGCACCGGAGCCAACCTTGACGTCGAGGATCAGGGCGTCGGTGCCCTCGGCGATCTTCTTGGACATGATTGAGGTGGCGATGAGCGGGATGCAATCGACGGTGGCGGTGATGTCACGCAGCGCGTAGAGCTTCTTATCCGCTGGCGCGAGGCCCGAACCGGCTGCGCAGATGATAGCGCCGGATCCGGTACCGAGTTGGCGATACATCTGTTCGTTGGAGATGTTTGCCTGCCAGCCGTTGATGGACTCGAGCTTGTCGAGGGTACCGCCGGTGTGCCCGAGGCCGCGGCCCGAGAGCTGTGGAACGGCAACATCAAAGGCCGCCACGAGTGGCGCAAGGGGGAGCGTGATCTTGTCACCCACCCCACCGGTGGAATGCTTGTCCGCGGTGCGGCGGGGTAGCGACTTGAAGTTCATGCGCTCACCGGATGTGATCATCGCGTTGGCCCAACGGGAAATCTCGTGGCGATTCATACCGTTGAGGAAGATCGCCATTGCCAGGGCTGACATCTGCTCGTCGGCCACGACGCCACGAGTGTAAGCATCAATCACCCAATCAATCTGGGCGTCGCTCAGCGTCTGCTTGTCTCGCTTGGTACGGATGACGTCAACTGCGTCAAATGGTTCAGTCACGGGTGCGCTCCTTGTAGGTAGCTGTTGGTACTTGAGTAAGATCCTCGGGGCCGAAGCCATCGGGCAGGACCTCGGACATCGGCATGACACCCGCGGGCATGGCCACGAGGGCCTCCTTGCCGCCGTGTTCAAAAATCAGTTGGCGGCAACGCCCACAGGGCACCACCGCGTCTTCATTGCCGTTGACGGCGACGACGGCGAGCAACCGCCCACCTCCACTTTTGATGAAGTCGCTGATCATGCCACATTCTGCACACAGGCCAATGCCGTAGCTGGAATTCTCCACATTACAGCCCGAATAGATTGTGCCGTTGTCGGCGAGGCCGGCGGCTCCCACCGGATAACCGGAATAGGGGACGTAAGCCATGCGCATGGCTGCCACCGCACGTTCATGCAGGCGCACCCAAGTCTCGGAAGTGATCGTCATGGAAACCTCCTGGTGGTGGAAATGGCGGGCCAACCCGGGTGAGGTTGGCCCGCCAGCGAATATTAGCGTGCGAATCAGGCTTTGACGTAGGGCGTGTTCTCAGCTGCCGGAGGCCGTGACTTACCAACAAATCCGGCGACCGCAAAGATTGTCACCACGTAAGGAATCATGTTGATGAGGTTCGACGGAGCATTCATATTGAGGCTGGGCAGCAGGATCGCCACCGCGTTGGCGAAGCCGAACATCAAGGCTGCGCCAACGGCGCCCAACGGGTGCCACTTGCCAAGGATCATGGCCGCGAGCGCAATGTAGCCATTACCCGCAGACATGTTGTTGTTGAAGCTGTGACCGATGGATGCACCAATGGTGAAGTAGGCTCCACCAAGCCCGGCCAGTCCTCCAGAGAGCATAGTGTTCAGGAACCGCGTACGGCGTACATTGATACCCACGGTGGCGGCGGCGTGCGGATGCTCGCCACAGGCTCGCAGCCGCAGACCCCAGCGGGAACGGAACAATCCAATGGTCAGGAACACGATCACCACGTACATGAAGTACGTGAGAATCGTCTGGTTGAAAAGCACCGGTCCGATGATCGGGATGTCGCCCAGAAGCGGGATCTTGATATTCGGCAAGCTAATCGCAGAGGAGTTCAGCTCCGGACGCTCCGAAAGGACCGTCGAGAAGAAGAAGCTTGTCAGACCAAGAGCGAACACGTTGAGCACCACACCGATGATGATCTGATCCACGTTGTAGCGCACAGCGAAGAAGGCGAGAATCGCACCCATCGTCGCGCCAGCTAGCGGAGCGACGATAAGACCAGCCCACACTGATCCGGTGGCTGAGGCCACGAGAACACCCGCGAAGGCTCCTACAAGGAGCTGACCCTCGATGTTCATGTTGACGATTCCCACACGCTCAGCCACAACGCCGGAGAGCGATCCGAAGATCAGCGGCGTGGAGAGTGCGAGCGCAGAGGCTAGCGTGGCCGTCAGCGTAATGAAGCCAGCGGAACCACCGCCGTACCAGGTAAGCAGGCCCATCACCACACTTGCGCCAGCGAGAATCGCCGGGGCCGCGCCGCTCGACTTGTGGTTCAGCGCGCGGTAAAGCGAGTAGGCAAGAACAAGGATGTTGACGCCTACGAGAATCCAGCAAAGCATCGCGGAATCCACATGCCATGGCGGGATCTGGAAACGATCTGACCGATTGAGGGTGAGGCGGAAGACCGCCTCACCGTTGGCGTTGAGAGCAAAGAAGAGCGTAATCACCGTTGCAATGGCGTAGGTAATCGGCATCTTCCAACTGATCTTGGCGACGACGTCGCTGTGATTCACCGGCTCGACCTGAGCATTCGCCGTATCAACCATGGTGCTCATGCCGCCACCTCCTTTTCTGCCTGAAGTGCGAGGTACTGGCGAATGGTCATCTTCTGCGGCTTAGGCAGGTGGAACAACCAACGCACGAACGGCGGAGCCGCAATAAGAAGCACGATGACCGACTGCAGAATGAGGACCATGTCAATCGGGACATCCGCCTGCACCTGCATGATGCGACCGCCAGCCTTGAATGCTCCGAAGAGCAAGCCTGCAAAGAAGGTACCCAGAGGTTTACTTCGGCCCAGCAGCGCCACAGTGATGGCATCAAATCCAATGGATCCGGCCACTCCGGCATCAAGGAATTTCATCGTTCCGGTGAGCTGAACTCCACCGGCCAGGCCCGTGAGAGCTCCCGAAAGAGCCATTGTCAGGGCTGTTACCTTGCCAATGGACATACCCGCAGCCTGGGCTGCGTTCGGGTTCGCACCCACGGCGCGGAGCTCAAAGCCCCAGGTGGAGCGCTCCAAGTACCACCACACGAAAAGTGCGGCAAGAATAGCGATGATGATTCCCAGGTTGAGCTGGAACGGACGCGGTAGCAGATCGGGAAGCTGTGCGCCCTTGGCGATCGTCTCCGAACGCGGATTAGCTGACCCGGCCTGCTGGAAGGTCTTCAAGGTCAACAAATGATTGAGGCCGAGAGCCGCAATAGAGTTGAGCATGATGGTGAGGATAACCTCGTTGGCGCCCGTCTTGGCCTTGAGGACACCAGCGATCCACGCGTAGAGAGCTCCACCAATAATCGCGCCAACGAGGCACACGAGCATATGAAGGAAGGGTGGGAACTGGAAGGTGAATCCGATATACGCGGCAACGATAGCGCCAGCAATAATCTGACCGTTTCCACCAATATTAAACAGGCCAGCGCGAAAGCCGACGGCCAATCCAAGACCGGCAATGATGAGCGGAGAGGCAGCATAGATGCTTGCTGTGAGAGGAGCAAACATCGCGGCAGTTGTCTTCGCCTGATAGTTGAAGATCGCTCCACGGAACATGGCCGAATAGGCCTCACCAACGCTTGCACCCGTAATCAGGATGAGCACGGCGCCCACAAGAAGCGCGACGACGATGGCAAGCACATAGACGAGCACGTTGGAACGTAGCCCGACATGGAAGGCAGCCCCGACCCACTGACCGAAGGATGCCTGCGGCGGCGTAGTAGTAGACTTTTCTGTCACTTCTGGGCCTCCTCGTTAGTTGACTTGTTACTGTTCGCAACGGCGTCCTCATAGGGCACTCCGGCCATCATGAGGCCAAGTACCCCGCGGGGCGTATCCGCCGGAACAATACCGATAATGGAACCGCGGTACATCACGGCAATACGATCAGCGAGAGCCACGACCTCATCGAGTTCGGAGGAAACGACGATCACCGGGATACCGCTATCACGTGCCTCGACCACGCGCTGGTGGATGAACTCGATCGAGCCCACGTCCACACCACGGGTGGGCTGGTTCGCCATGAAGAAGCTCAGATCGCGCGTGAGCTCACGAGCTACGACCACCTTCTGCTGGTTTCCGCCAGAAAGGGTGGAGATCGGATCCATGACGCGAGTAAGCCGGATATCGAATTCCTTGGTGCGCTCCTCTGCATTCTGGAGAACTACCTTCGGGTACATGATTGGACCCTTGGCGTAGGGGGCGTTCCGATACTGGTCAAGAATAAGATTCTCAGCCACAGAGAACTTGGCGATCATGCCATCAGAATGGCGATCCTCGGGAACGAATCCAACGCCCGCTTCAAGGTGCTTCCGTACGCTGAGCTTCGTCAGATCCTGCCCGTCGAGGAAGACACTGCCTTCCGCCGGGGTTTCTAGGCCGAGCAATATGTCAGCTAGTTCAGACTGACCATTACCCTGGACACCCGCGACAGCCACAATCTCGCCCTTCTCCACCGAGAGATTGACATGATCCAGAGCCATCGATCCGTTAGGGGCGAGAAGCGAGACATCCTTGATTTCCAGCCCCACACCCGAGGGCTGCGCCGGAGCCTTATCCACACGCAGAAGCACCGGACGACCAACCATCAGGGTGGCCAGTTCTTCCTGGGTGGACGACGGCGCCGCCTGACCCACCACTTTGCCGCGTCGAATCACTGTGATCTCGTTAGCCACCGCTCGCACCTCGCGGAGCTTGTGGGTAATAAAGATAATGGAGGTTCCCTCGGACGCCAGCTGCCTCATGATGTTCATGAGTTCGTCTGTTTCCTGAGGTGTGAGCACCGCCGTAGGCTCGTCAAGAACCAGGATAGAGGCATCGCGTGACAGTGCCTTAACAATCTCTACGCGCTGCTGAACGCCCACGGGGAGATCTTCAATCTTGGCGTCCGGGTCCAGATCGAAACCAAACCGTGCCGAGACATCCTTGACCAGCTGGCGCGCCTTCGCCACATCAATAATGCCGCCAGCCTTCGTGGGCTCATACCCCAGGGCCACTGATTCTGCCACGGTGAACACTGGAACGAGCATAAAGTGCTGATGCACCATGCCAATGCCAGCGGCGACAGCATCACCCGCCGAAGCAAAGGTGACGGGCTTGCCGTCAAGAAGAATTTCACCCTCGTCGGGATCGTAGATACCGTACAGGACATTCATAAGTGTTGATTTACCAGCGCCATTCTCACCGAGCAATGCATGGATTTCTCCAGGCTTGACGACGAGATCAATATGGTCGTTGGCAACAAGGGGTCCGAATCGTTTGGTGATCCCCCGTAGCTCCAGTTGCACTGTAGCCTGCCTTTCATTCTCCGCGAGCATGCGGAAAGAAATCCCCACGAAGTTCAGGACGGCGTCGACCCTCGACTTCATGCATTTCTAAGAATCCGCCCATGGACGGTTAGTGAATCATCCTACCAAGTACCCACGAATCCGCGCAGTGCTATGCAGACTCCGCCCGGTCGGGGCAACTGGGGATACTTCACGAATGAAACAGGGCCCAACCAACTCGCATCAAGCGAGTATGGCCGGGCCCCATTATCATCAATTACTTGACCGCGAATGCGGACTTGGACTCCACGACAATCTTGCCGTCGATGATGTCCTTCTTCAGCTGATCGAGCTCATCAGTCAGACCTTCGGGGAGCTGGCTCTCGAAATCGTAGAACGGCGCAATGTCAACGCCACCGTTTTCGAGGGTACCGACGTAGTTTTCAGCGGTCCAGTTGCCCTCGGAAGCTACCTTGATGGTGTCGAAAACAGCGTTTGCAATGCCCTTGGTCACCGAGGTGAGAACGATGTCCTTGTACTCAGCAGCGGACTGAACCCAGTCAGAGTCCACACCGATAACAAGAGTGTTGCCATCTGCCTTGGCAGCAGCAGCAGCACCAAGGCCCACGGGGCCCGCCACCGGCATGATGACATCGGCGCCCTGCTGGATCAGCTGGGAAGCAACCTGGGTGCCCTTGGCCTGATCGTCGAAGTTGCCCGTGAACTGACCGTTCTGAGCCTTCTTATCCCAACCGAGGACCTTGACATCGGTGCCCTTCTCCTCGTTGTACTTCGCAACGCCGTCAGCAAAGCCGTCCATGAAGATGGTTACCGCAGGAATCTGCAGACCACCGAAGGTGGCAACGGTGCCGGTCTGAGTCATGGATGCTGCGACATAACCAGCGAGGTAAGCAGCCTCCTGGGTGTTGAAGACCAGTGCACGCTCATTGCCCTGGGGATCCTGGAAAGTGGAGTCAATCAATGCAAAGTTCTTATCGGGATTCTCTGCTGCACCGGCGGTGATGCCCTCAGCCAAAAGGAAACCGACGCCAATGGTCAAGTCACAGTTCGAGGCAACCATCGCCTGGACATTGTCGCCGAACTCCGAGGAATCCTTCGACTCTGCCGAATTGGACTGGACGCCAAGCTCCTGAATAGCCCGGTCCAGACCTTCCTTGGCAGACTGGTTGAAGGACTTATCGTCCCAGCCACCAGCGTCAGAAACGAGGCAGGCCCGGTAATCAATCTGCTCGGCTGCGGGAGCTTTGCTCTCGCCCGAGCTGTCAGTGGTATCGCCTTCGCTGCCCCCGCCGCAGGCGCTGAGTGCAAGCGCCGCTACGCCGAGGATCGCGGCAAACTTGGTGTTCTTCACGCGTATCTCCTGAGTGTTGTGCCATAAACGTCATTCGACGTCGGACAGAACACAGTCTACGTGGCTCCGACAGCATTTTTAAGCAAAAACGCAATCTGCAACACACTGGAAACATCTTTCACCATATCTCACAACTGTGTCATCTCTTACGCGCGCTAAAGCTTTCTATCGTAGCTTCCCCAGGTTGGCAAAATCCAAGACGTCGACTGCGCTCTTGACCTGCTGAGATACTTCCGCTCTGGTCACAAGAATGACATCATCCATTTCCACCACAACAACCTCTGGAATGCCCACCACCACAACAGGCTTCGAGTACGTATAGATGAGGCTTTCAGGCGAGTCAATAGTGATGGCCGTATGAGCCTCACCTCCCGGAGATACCTGTCGAGAAAGCTCCGCCGAATCAATGACCTGAGCAAGTGAGGCGTAGTCACCCACATCAGACCATCCCATATCCGCTGGAACCACGCTCACTCCATGTTCATCCGCCAATGGTTCAGCGATAGCACGATCAATGACCGCGTTGGGCAACGGCTCCCACAACTCCCGCACAGCGGCCTCACGATCAGCACCATCCCAGCGCTCCGCGAGTTCTCGAAGGGGACGCGCAATCTCCGGATGAAAACGCTCCAATGCCTTCAATAGGACCGACACCTTGGCAACAAACATGCCTGCATTCCAGAAATACTCACCCGATGCCACATACGTCGCAGCGGTCGCAGCATCAGGCTTCTCGACAAAGGATTCCACCGCCAAGGTGGGGACACGCTGAGGTGACGCCGCCGCGCCGTCGTCGTCCAAACCGGTGATCGCGGAACTGGCATGAATGTAGCCGTAGGCGGTGGATGGGCCCTCCGGAGTAATACCGATCGTCACCACGTAGCCGGCCTCGGCGCTCACAATGGCCGCGCGAACCGCGTCATGAAACGCCGCTTCATCCTGGATGAGATGATCGGCGGCAAACGATCCGACGACGACGTCCCCATGCTGCTGTTGAATAATCGCCGCGGCAAGCCCAATCGCCCCCATGGTTCCGCGCATGGACGGTTCGACGACGACGTCCGCACCCGGTACCTGTTCACGCACCGCAGCTTCGTGGTCACTACCTGTGACGATGAGAGTCTGCTCGGTGAGCGGGGCGAGGCGATCAACGGTGGCTTGCAACAAGCTCCTGCCGGAACCGGTGAGATCAATGAGGAACTTGGGATTGGCACGACGCGACAAGGGCCACAGCCGAGCGCCGACTCCTCCGGCTGGAATAATCGCGTGCAGTGTCGTGTCGTTTCCCATTGGTCACCTTTCTGGAACGTGCATATCAGAGTCCATTATGACCGATTCTGACACGGACTTGGTATCGACCTGGGCTACATATTTCTCCTCATACGTGAAGACAATGCCCACGCTGAAGTTAGTGCCCTCGTTTGCCGGAGTTGCGGTTTTTTTCAGCGATAGCCACCATTCGACGGGCGCCGTCGTTGTATTTTTCGCGTGCATCCTCGGCCTGTTCATTAGCTTTTTCCGCACGCCGTTCGAGGCATTCAGCTCGCCAACGTGACACGTTGCCAAGCAATCCACCCCAACGCGGCAGTGGCTTCTCTTCCTCTTCTGGCTCCTCAGGAGATCTCGTGGGGGCCACAGCGCCGGTGACCGGGTTGGAATTCCACTCCAAAGTATGCGGTGCCGAGAGCGTGATGTAGTTGGGGGTCTCCTTAAAATGAAGTTCTTCAGCTTCAGTCACCTGGTATGGGCGCGGAGGGTTGGCCATAAAAGTACACGCCATGAGGAGAATTCGCGCGCCGAGGTTAAGCCAGAGCAGCAGCGTGGCAACAACTGCAACCGAAGCAAGCAGCTTGTTATCCGACACCGAACCAACCACCGACGCACCGAGTACACGAATGGCAGAGGTTCCAATTCCTGCGATCAAGCAGCCGAGCCAGAGGTCCTTCTTGATCACCCGCACACCGGCCATCACTCGGATGAGAAAGGCAATGACGAGCATGTCCACTCCCAAGGAGACAGCAAATGTCAACGCTCGCAAGAGATACCCACCGAAGGTTCCGGCGATATTCATCAAATCGAGGATCTGATTGCCGAGCACACCGGCGGCGGTCGTCAGCAATGACGACGCCACAATACCTACCGCGAGAACAATAAATCCGGTGAAGTTACGCAGGTAGAGAATAACGAGTTTTTCCTTCACCACCCAAATACCAAACATTGAACGAATCGCGTTGGCCAATCCCCCCATGGTGGCAATAGCGCTCCAAAGAAGGACGAAGAACGCGACAATGGAGGTTAGGTTGATTGCCGTGTCGAGGACCAGATCGTCCGGTGTGATGATCCCGCCGTCACCCGGGCTGAATTGGATGATGCCCGGGAGCGCCGTGTCGATACCGTTCAGAACATTGCGTCGAAGCACCAGGTTGGACCCCATGAGAGCCATGAAGAAGGTCCACGCAATCGCCAGCGCGGCAGCCACCGAGAAGAGTCCCGAATACGCAATTCCACCGGCGAGCAAGTTACCCCGCGCCGTGCCGTAGCGTCTGAGCGCCCTCAGTATCCGCAGTTCCTGAGCCCTTTCGGCAACATCTTTGATGGATTCGACCGGCGGTTTCTGCTTCTCTTGTTCTTGCACCTCTTCGCGATCTTGGACGTTGCGGGCTTCCCGTGCAACGTCCGTTTCTGGCGCCGGGGCGCTCTTTCGCCGCCCGGAATCCTTCTCCACTCTCGCCGTGGTAGACATGCCGCTCCTTCACACATTTCGCGGTACAAATTGGCTACATGTTTTGGCTACATGTTCGTTTTTGGCTACATGTTCGTTCGCGGTACCACGTAGTTGCGGTACCAAGTAGTTACCCGCCCGACCTTGCTTGTGATTCAGCACTCAGTGATGCACAGAGTCTTTCACATTTGCGACGGCAGCTCGAGTAATCCCGCTTGTAGAGAAGTTGCGCGCGGTACCGAGCTTGCCAAGAACGGCGCCCCGGATCGACGTCGTCGCCGAAACGGGGTGCTGCGGGAGTAGGTGACGGAATGCCGAATTTACGGCAGATCGTAAGTGACGGTGAGCGGTGCGTGATCGGACCAACGAGTCTCGTAGCTATCCGCGCGGTCGATCTGGAAATCTCGCGCAAGGGCCGCAAGCTCCGGGGTGACGAGGTGATAGTCAATGCGCCAGCCGACGTTGTTCTCGAAGGCGCGGCCGCGCTGGGACCACCAGGTGTAGGGGCCCTGCTCCTCGCCCGTGAGGCTGCGCTGCACATCCACGTAGCCGAGCTCGCCGTACCAGCGGTCGAGGTAGGCGATTTCGGGGTCAAGTACGCCGGAGGTGCGGTTGTGGTTCGACTTCCAGTTGGTGATGTCGAGCGCGGTGTGAACGATGTTGAAGTCGCCGGCCATAAGGATGTTGCGCCCGCTGTTCTTCAACTCTTCGAGGCGGCGGGTGACCAGATTGAGGTGAGCGTACTTCGAGGCCATCTTGTCCTCGGACTTGGCGTCTCCCGAATGTAGGTAGGCGGAGATCACCGTGAGGTTCTGCTCCGGCAGGTCCACCTCCAACCAACGTCCGGTGTCCACGGGAAACTGCTCGTTGGGAATGTCCTCGGTGTATCCGGCGACGCCGTCGCGCACCTCGCCCACCACGATTCCGTTGCGAACGGCCACCGTAACTCCTGCGCGGCCCTTGATGTCGCAGGCGCGAGTGAAAACTTGATAGTCAGGGCCAATAAGATCCGGAACTAGCTCCTCGGGCGCGCGCACCTCCTGGAGGAGCAGCACATCGGGAGCACCGGCGGCGAGCCACTCCTGCATCCCCTTGCGGACAGCTGCCCGGATTCCGTTGACGTTACAGGTGGTGATGCGCAAAGCGGCGTCCTTCCGTTGGCGGTTGGTCATATGGGTCTCAGGTACAGACTATTTCGCACAAATATCGGCGGCTGGTCCATGCAAAAGATGCGGGCGTTCCCCACTACCTTGAACAGTTCTATGACCCAATCCTGACGCATAACCTTACCAAGGTACGCGTCAACGTGGAGATGGATATGCGGGCTGGAAGAGGATGTGCGAGCTGGACGAGGATATGCGGACTGGAAGATAGAGAGGTCACAAGTAAGTGGAGAGGCCACGTTTGTGAACGTGACCTCTCCAGCAAAACGTGACCTCTCCGGAAATCTATTCCGAAATGATATTCTAGAAAATTACAGCCCAGCCTGCCTGCGTGCGGTGGCCACCACATTGGCCAGCAGCATCGCGCGCGCCATCGGGCCGACTCCCCCGGGATCCGGGGAAACCCAGCCCGCAACCTCACGGACCTGCGGGTCAATGTCACCGGCGATGCGGTAACGCCCGGCAGCCTCGTCGTAAACGCGCGAGACGCCCACGTCGAGAACAACTGCACCTGGCTTGACCCAGTCCGCCTTGACCATGTGGGTGACGCCGGTGGCGGCAATGACAACATCAGCCTGGCGTACCTTCTCGGCGACGTCACGGGTGCCGGTGTGGCAGAGCGTGACGGTAGCGTTGATGGCGCGGCGGGTCAGCAGTAAACCGATGGAGCGGCCCACGGTGACGCCCCGGCCAAGGACGCAGATGTCCTTGCCTCGCAGGTCAACGCCGTGGCGTTCCACCAGCTCAATGATTCCGGCGGGCGTACAGGGCAATGGGGAGGTGATCTCCTCGTTGACGCGCAGCACCAGGCGCCCCAAGTTTGTCGGGTGCAGGCCGTCAGCGTCCTTCTCTGGATCAATGAGTTCCAGCAGGTCATTGACGGGCATACCCTTAGGAAGCGGGAGCTGCACGATATAGCCGGTACAGGCCGGGTCCGCATTGAGGCGCTCAATGGCGGCGCGGATCTCAGCCTCGCTGGCGTCGGCAGGAAGGTCCTCACGAATGGAGGCGATTCCTACCTCGGCGCAGTCGCGGTGCTTGCCACCCACGTAGGAAACGGAACCCGGATCCTCGCCCACCAGAACCGTACCCAGACCGGGAACGATACCGTGCTTCGCTAGTTCAGCAACCTGTTCGGCAAGCTCAGCCTTGATGGCCGCGGCGGCCGCCTTGCCGTCAAGAATCTGGGCGGTCACTCGGCAGCGCCCGTCTGGTTCAGGCCCTCGTACAGCGGGAAATCATCGGTGAGCTTCTTGACACGGGCACTCAAGGCGTCCACATCGGCGGCCGGACCAGCCGCGAGCGCGGTGGCCATGATCTCAGCAACCTCGGTGAACTCGGCGGCACCGAAGCCGCGAGTGGCGAGGGCCGGGGTGCCGACGCGCAGACCAGAGGTGACGCGAGCCGGGCGCGGATCCCACGGAACCGCGTTGCGGTTGACGGTGATACCCACGGAATGCAGCAGATCCTCGGCCTCCTGGCCGTCCATCGGCGAGTTACGCAGGTCAACGAGCACCAGGTGAACATCAGTGCCACCGGTGACGAGCGAGATGCCCGCTTCCTTGACATCCGAAGCAGAGAGACGCTCGGCGATGATCTGGGCGCCCTCAATGGTACGGCGCTGACGATCCTTGAAGGAGTCGCTCGCGGCTACCTTGAGCGCCACAGCCTTAGCAGCGATAACGTGCATGAGCGGGCCGCCCTGCTGGCCAGGGAACACGGCGGAGTTCAGCTTACGACCGAACTCTTCAGCGTTGTTGGACAGCAGCATGCCCGAGCGGGGACCGCCGAGAGTCTTGTGAATGGTGGTGGAGGTGACGTCCGAGAACGGCACCGGGTTCGGGTGCAGACCGGCAGCGACGAGCCCGGCAAAGTGAGCCATGTCCGTCCACAGGTAGGCGCCCACCTCGTCTGCGATCTCGCGGAAAGCGGCAAAGTCAAGATGGCGTGGGTAGGCGGACCAACCGGCGATGATCATCTTGGGGCGGGTCTCGAGCGCCTTCTCGCGCACAATGTCCATGTTGATGCGGAAGTTCTCCGGATCGAGGCCGTAGGCCACCATGTTGTAGTTCTTGCCGGAGAAGTTGATCTTCATTCCGTGCGTGAGGTGGCCACCGTGGGCCAGTTCCAGGCCCATGACAGTGTCACCGGGCTTGACAAGTGCGTGGTAGACGGCGGCGTTAGCCTGCGCGCCCGAATGCGGCTGGACGTTGGCGTAGTCCGCTCCGAAGAGCGACTTGGCGCGCTCAATTGCGAGCGTCTCGACCTTGTCCACTTCTTCGCAACCGCCGTAGTAGCGACGCCCGGGGTAACCCTCGGCGTACTTGTTGGTCAGCACCGAGCCCTGGGCCTCGAGCACCGCGCGCGGCACAATGTTCTCCGACGCGATCATCTCCAGGTAGTCGCGCTGGCGTACCAGCTCCGAGTCGAGTACCGCCGCGACCTCCGGGTCGAGTTCGGCAATGTGCTGATTGAGTTCCGACATGTATCCTCCTGCGAATGGCGAATACCGGCCCAGGCGGGCGGCCGGCCGTCGCGAATCGTTGCGCCGCTCCCCGATGGTGACCATCTGCGCCAGTTGCGGCTGTTACAGGTTATCGGAGG
>RRZT010442110.1_pt1 | contig 13549 bp, 7 predicted proteins | sample 2165551 | NCBI WGS metagenome assembly RRZT01 (sample SAMN10456910, study PRJNA506462) | wastewater metagenome | biome: wastewater; feature: sludge; material: wastewater sludge; isolation source: wastewater sludge with Escherichia coli K12::gfp cells carrying plasmid... | place: USA: Moscow, Idaho ... | reverse complement strand
CGTCGACCGGCCCGGCCGGGGCTTGCCCGAGCGCGTTCAACGCCGGTTCATCCGTCGCCTCCGAACCACCGGGGACGATCGCATCGGCAGCTGCCAGCGGGGCGACCGTCGTGGTTCCGGTTCCGAACAGCCACGCGAACGGGTTCAACACGAAATCGAGGACCGGAGCTGGTTGGCGAATCCAGGGCCAGCTGGACAGTGGCCGGGACGTCCGCCGGGGTGCCGGTGGCCGCCGGCGCCACCGGGGCGGCACTCTGTTGCGCAGACACGGCCGGAAGTGTCCCGATCAACACACCCAGCGGATTCGCCACCGGCCCAGCAAGAGACGTCAACTGCACGACACGAACCTCGGACCGGATTCGGTTCGCCTCGATCGACGGCACCGCAAAACCGCACACCAGGATGCCCGCCGTCGCGACAGCGCAACCGGTTGTGAACGTGTTTCGTGGGACCTGCCACCGGATCAAAGAACCTGAACTCGACAATGTTGATTCACTCCGTCGTCGTGGGGGATGCAACGTCGCGTTTCCCCACCCAGAATCGTCAATTCGACGAGCCACCCCGGATGCAGTAGCTCGCCACTGCAATCTCATCGGCGCCGGCATCGGGAACTACAGAGATGTGACAAACGCGCGGCCGTCAAGGCATATCCTCCCGGTGAGGGGCAGGTTGCAGATCGGGGTTCTCGGATGACGTCAGCGGGGATGGCCTGTTCGGCGTGTGGCACGGCGCTGCGCGACGGCGCGAAGTTCTGCGATTCGTGTGGTTCGCGGGTGGTCCCGTCGACCCGGCCCGCCGAGTACAAACAGGTGACGGTTCTGTTCGCCGATGTGGTCCGGTCGATGGACATCGCGGCGGTACTGGATCCAGAACAGTTGCGCACCCTCATGACCGATGTAGTGGAACGAATGGCGGCGGTGGTCCGCCGCTACGGCGGCACCGCCGAATACAACGGCGACGGCGTGATGGCGCTGTTCGGCGCGCCAATCGCGTTGGAGGATCATGCTTTTCGCGCCTGCATGGCGGCACTGGACATCCAGCGTGAGGCCGGCCCGATGCCCGGTGCCGTCGCACGTCAGGGCCCGGCATTGCAGCTGCGCGTGGGTCTCAACTCCGGTCAGGTGATCGCCGGCGATATCGGCTCGGGCTCGCTGGGGTACGCCGCCACCGGTGAGGACGTCGGGATGGCCCAGCGGATGGAATCCGTCGCCCCGCCCGGTGGGGTGATGCTGTCGGAGTCCACCGCTCGCCTGGTCGAGCATCTCACCACGCTTGGCGAACCGGAGCAGGTGCGGATCAAGGGGTTCGACGATCCCGTGTGTGCCCGCCAGCTCCTGGCGATCAGGCCGCCCAGCGCACTGCCCCGACGAACGGAGACCAGGTTCGTTGGTCGGCGCCTGGAGCTGGCGACCCTGGCAGCCCTTCTCGACCGGGCCGGCAACGGCCGCGGCGGCGTCGTGAATGTGATCGGGCCACCCGGTATCGGCAAGAGCCGAGTGGCCCGGGAAGCTGCCGCGCTCGCGCGGGAACGCCACGACACGGTGCACTGGACCTTCTGCGAAGCCCATTCACGCGACGGCCTCTTCGGTGTCGCCACCCGACTACTGCGGTCGGCGACCGGCGTGGACGGCCGCGACGACGCCGCGGCCCGCGCACGTGTGCGTGAGCTTGTTCCGGAGGCCGATCCGCAGGACCTCCAATTGCTCGACGGTCTGCTCGGGATTCCCGACCCCGAAATGCCATCACCCCAGATCGACCCCGACGCCTGGCGGCGACGACTCACGGCACTGATCGGCAGCCTGCTGCTGGTCAACGACGAACCTGCCTTGTTCATCGTCGAGGACGCCCATTGGATCGACGTGGGCAGCGAGTCACTTCTTGCCGAGGTACTCGCCGCCATTCACCGGACCAGGGCGATGATGCTGATCACCGCCCGCCCGGAGTACGCCGGCGCACTCCGCCACACGCCGGGATCTCAGACGATTGTTCTTGCACCGCTTGTTGATTCGGATGTTGTGGCACTGCTGGCGGAGTTACTCGGGCCGCATCCGTCGGTGCGCGATCTGGCGGTCGTCATCGCCGACAGGGCGGTCGGAAATCCGTTCTTCGCGGAGGAGATCGTCCGCGAACTCGCCCAGCGCGACGTGCTCACCGGCGCGCGCGGCGACTATGCGTGTCGCGCCGAGGTGGACGAATTACGGGTGCCGGCAACGGTGCAGGCGACCATCGAAGCCCGCATCGACCGCCTCAGCGCGCCCGCCAAGCGGACCCTGACCGCAGCATCGGTGATCGGCATGCGGTTCGACGCAGAACTGCTTGCCGCCCTCGGCATCGACGCGGTGCTGCATGAGCTGCTCGCGGTCGAGCTGATCGACCAGATCCGCTTCCTGCCGCACCCCGAGTACGTCTTTCACCATCCGCTCATCCACGCAGTCGCCTACGAGTCGCAGCTACGATCCGATCGCGCTGATTGGCACCGGCGCCTCGCGACCGCCATCCAGCAGCGCGCGCCGGAGTCGGTGGACGAGAACGCCGCGCTGATCGCCGAACACCTCCGCGCTGCCGGCGAACTGCACACGGCCTACAACTGGCACCTGCGCGCCGCGGGCTGGTCCACGAGCCGTGACGTCGACGCCGCCCGGCTCGGTTGGCGGCGCGCCAAGCACATCGCCGACTCACTACCCAGCGACGAGCCCGGGCGACTGTCGATGCTCATAGCGCCCCTCACGATGCTGTGCACCACCGACTGGATGGCGCGCGGTGTCGACGATCGCCACGGCCACTTCGACGAACTACGCGAATTGTGCAACGCAGCCGGCGACACGGTGTCATTGGCGATCGGCATGACGGGGCTGGCCGCCGAACTCCTCTACAACAGGAGAGCTGTTGCGGGATCCAAGCTCGCCTCCGAACAGATGGCGTTGCTGGAGTCGATCGGCGACCCCAACCTGACCATCGGATTGTCGTTCGTGGCCTTCACAAATTGGTTCAACAGCGGCGATTTCGCCGAGATCCTGCGGTGGTCGCAGAACGCGATCGACCTGGCCGGTGGCGACCCCACCGCCGGTGCCGGATTCGGCATGGGAGCACCGCTGGCCGTGGCAACCGCGTTCCGCAGCATCGCACGGTGGTGGCTCGGCCTACCCGGATGGCGCGCCGACATCGATGACGCCCTCATCATGTCGAGTATCAGCGATCAGACCACCCACGGTTTGGCGATCTCGTGGACCTACGGAGTCGCTTCATGTCATGGGGTGTTCCCCGTGGATGACGCGATGATCCAGACGATCGAAGCGGCGGCACGTTTCGCGGAACGGGCCGGCAACGATACCGGGTTCATCGGAACTCAGTTGACGCTCGGCATGGCACTGCTGCGTCGAGACTCCGACGACGACCGACTGCGGGGCCTCGCCATCCTGACCCAGATCCTTGATACCTGGTTGTCGGAGCGCACACCGTCACTGGTCCCCGTCGTCGAGCTGTTCGCCGGCCGCGAGCGGGCCATACGCGGTGATCGCGGCACCGCCTTGCCAGTGATGCGCGCTGCACTGGACGGTCTCTTCGACGAGGGCCGGTACGGCTGGTGTGTCTGCGGGACGGCCACTTTCGTCGAGGCGCTATTGCATCAGGTCACCGGCGACGAGCCCGCCGAGGCCGAGAAGTGGATCCGGCGGCTGGCCGATATCCCCGCCGCCGGTGGGGCCATGCTCGATATCACGGTGCTGCGGCTGCGGACCCTGCTGGCCCGCGCGCGTGGTGATGACGACTACCACGCATTGCTGGAGGGCTACCGTGATACGGCGAAGTTATTTGGCCTCGAGGGACATATCGCCTGGGCAGGCGACCTGACCAGCTCCTGACGTCCGTCGTACCGGTCCAGCCACCGTTGAATGTCGGCGGCAAGAACCGGCTCTGGGGTGGATTCGACGAACGTGTGGTAGCCGTGTTCGCGCGCCCACTGCACAGCATGCTCGACCAGCGGCGGTTGGCGCAGATTCGCGAACCAGTACTCCGCGTCCAGGATTGCGGTGTCCAGTGCCGCGCCGGTAATCGTGGAGATGAACTCGATGCCGACGGCGCGCGGCCGCAGGCCGTCGAGTTCGACGAGCACCGTCTTGCGCAGGGTCTCCAGTTCAACGGGATCGGTGGTACCGAGATCGCGAATCCGGTTGGCCGACAACGTGATAATCCTGGCGGCATCCCGCAATGTCAGCGCGCCGGCGACATGGGCGGCCGCGATCTCGCCATGCGACACACCGATCACCGCGTCCGGCGCCACTTCCAACGTCCGCCACCGCGCGACCAGCGACACCATCACCGCGAAATCGACAGGTTGCCAGACGTCCCGCCGTCCAGGGTCCAGGCCACCGTGCACGCCATTCAGGACCTCCGTCAGCGACCAGTCGACGAACTCGGCAAGCGCGCCGTCGCAGCGACTCATGGAGTCACAGAAGGCTGAGTCGGAAGTCAGTAGTTCTCGGACAGCACCGAGTGTCTTTTCCGGCCAACGATGTTCAGAGCCGGAAAAGACGAAAACGGTGCCAGTGTTGCTCAGTCGCATGGCCAGTCCATGGCTATCAACCTCCCCGGCTGGATCCGAACCTCTCGAGCATCTCTCGATCCGGATCCGGCAGACGCAGTAGCGCAGCACTGCAATCTCGGCGGGTCCGGTCACGCGCTGCGCAGTATCTCTGCGGTTTCCAGCCGACGGGCGTGGATGACCGGGTACAGCGCCGCCACCGTCACCAGTGCGAGCGCCACCGTCACACCTGTCCGCAACGGCGCCGCGAGCACGCCCCACTGGATCGAGATGCCGTAGTAGACAGGTGAACCCAGCGACCACAGGTAGGTCATCAGAATGCCCCCGGTGACACCGAAGACGGCGACCGTCGCGGTCAGCAACCCCGCGTGCGCGATCACGACCGCCTGTTCGAGCCGCGGGGTAACACCGATCGCTCGCAGGGCGGCGCGTTCCCGACGGCGCTGCACGAGTCCGAGGATGAAGACGTTCAGGACGCTGAGGCCCGCCGAGATCATCACGACGTACCCCGAGAGCGTGAACGGTGACAGGAATCGGGTGATGCCGGTGGTGGCGACCGTGCGCCACTGCGCATCGTCGTAGACGGTCAACCCGGCCCCGAGAGCGACGAAGTCGTCCCGGTGGGAAGCGGCTTCGGCCGCGGAGGGATAGGCGACCGCGACCTGATCGCGGACGGCCGCCCAGTCGGAGCGCGCCAGCGGATCGGAGGTCAGGACGATGTCGCCCACGGCTGCGTCGTCGATCATCTTCGGCCGGAAGATGCCGGCCACCCGGAAGTCCTTCGGGCCGGCGACGGTGGGCAGTTGGACGGTGTCACCCGGCTCGACGCCCAGCCGGCTCGCGGCGATCTGGCTCAAGCCGATCTCACCGTCGCGCAGCCCCTGCCAGAATCGATCGTCGTCGGCCGTCGGCGCGTAGAGCGCCCGCCCGAACCCATCACCCGGAGAAACCCCGATCACGATGCGGGACAACATGCCCGACGAGATCATCGAACGCCACCGGGATGACACCTCACGGCCACCGGCGGCGGCCGCGATCTGCGCGAAGGTCGGATCTGCGATGCTGCCGTTGCGCTGATCGAGCACCGACTGCGCGGCGATCAACACGGAAGCCGGCAGTCGGTCGCTCTTCTCGGCGGCCACCTGGCCGGTGCCGAGGAACTGCATACTCTGTGAGCCGATCGCCAAACTGGTTCCGTTGACCAACACCGCCGCCGAGATGCCGAAGAGCAGTGCATACCGTTGCACATCGGCGCGCAGCAGCCGACCCACGTCCGGACGCACGGCGGCGAGCAGGCGGATCAACCACAGTGCAAGGAGCGGTGCGGCGAACATCGTCACCAGATCGACGCCGAACAGCCCCGCGGTCATCGTGTTGATGCCCACGTTCAACGGGAGCGGTCCCCGTTCGAAGATCTTCAGGAGGTAGATCGACACCGACAGGATCCCCAGTCCGACCGCGATCGGCCACAACGGGATTCGCCTGAACCGCTGCACGCCGCCGGCGGTCGCCATCGATGCCAACGGCCCTTCACGGACCAGTCTCAGGGCCGGGCCCAGCATCGCGAGGACCCCGGACAGCAGTCCCGCCGCCGCTCCGATGCCGAACAGGTTCGGCGAAAAGTGCGTGATGACACTGCCACCCGACCCGGCCAGCATCGATCTGCCGAACCGATCCACCAGGAACGCCCCGAGCAGAAAGCCACTGGGCACCGCCAACACACCACCGAGGGCGCCGACCACGGCGCCTTCGGCCAACATCCCGGCGAACAGCCGGACCGGGTTCGCCCCGATCGCACCGATGGTTCCCAGCACGGACCGTCGGTCCTCGACCGCCAGCAGGATGGTATTCACCGCGACCAGGAACCCGATCAGGATGCCCGCCAGGACGGTCAGATTCAATGCCTGCGTTGCCCCTTCGAATATCGCGGGCCGATGCGGGTGTGGCGGGCCGGCAGTGGCGACACCCTGGACCGCGCGACCGACATCGGCGCTCACCTCGGCACCGGGTCGCGGCACGACGAACGCGGACGTGACGAAGCCCGGGGTGGCGAGCATCGTGGCCGCGATCTCCGGGGACGGGGCGAGCAGGACGTATCCGTCGTTGATGCCCTCGACGCGGTCGAACTCCGGGAATGTCCAACCGAGGTGCGCCGACCCGGGGGGCAGGCCGGGAATCCGCAGCTCGTCACCGGGCGTCAGGCCGTGGCGGGTGGCGATGGCGGCGGGCATCTGCAGCGGAATTCCCGGCCCGGCAGCGGGATTCGAGGCAGCGCGCTCGTCGCAGCCGAAGGTGCCGACGAGCAGCTCGATCTGGCAGGTACCACCGAGCAGGAAGAAGCCGTGACTCCCGGATCCGACGTCGACGGGCGTCAGTCCCGCAACCACCGGGATGACCGCCTCGGCACCCGGCACCTCGCTGCGTAGCCGCTCGACGGTGTTGATCGGCAACCGGCCGTTGACGTTCGGCGTGACCTCCAGGACCCCGCTGCGGGCGGCATGGGTCAGCGCCGGCCCGAAGGCGTCGAATGGGCGGGTGAGTTCGGCCTTCAGGACCAGCGTGCCGAGGACCACGCTCACGCCGACGGCCACGCCGATGATGCTCAGGAGGGTCCGGCGCCGATCGCAGATCAAGGCCGAGAGGTGGATTCGCCGGAAGGCCGACCACCCGGCACCCGGCCGACGCATCAGTGCGCCCGGTTCGGCGTGGCTTCGGCGGACCGGGCGGATCCGTCGACCAGATGCAGTTCCCGGGTCCCATACTGCACCGCGGCCGGATCGTGGGTCACCATCACCACCGCGGTGCCGTCCTCGTCGGCGAGCGACCTGAGCAGTTCGAGGACCTCGGCCGACGAGTGGCTGTCGAGATTTCCCGTCGGTTCGTCGGCCAGCACGACGGCCGGCCGGGCCACCAGCGCCCGGGCTACCGCCACCCGTTGCATCTGCCCGCCCGACATCTCCGCCGGCCGGTGCCCGGCCCGGTCGCCGAGCCCGACCCGCTCCAGCAACCCGGCGGCCCGGGCGTCCGCCGCGCGGGCCGGCACCCCGTCGACCACGAGCGGCAGGGACACGTTCTCGACGGCGCTCAGCATGGGCACCAGGTTGAAGAACTGAAAGACGAACCCGAGGTGCCGACGCCGGAAGGCGGCCCGCGCGCCACCCTTCATCGCCCACAGGTCACGGCCGCCGACCGTCACACGGCCGCTGTCGGGGGCGTCCAGGCCGCCCGCGACATGCAGCAACGTCGATTTGCCGGCCCCGGAGGGCCCGGTGACCACCACGAATTCGCCTGCGTACGCGGTGAAATCGACGTCGTCGAGGACCCGCAGCGACTCATCGCCGCGGCGGTAGGTCTTGCTGACCCGTTGGAGCTCCAGAACCGGGGGATCGCCCGACCCCTCGGCGGGCGTCGCGTCCAGTCCGGTCATCTCGCACTCCCTCCGTCGTTCCGTGTGATCGTGACCGACGGTGTTGCAGGTGGCTTCAGTAGTGCCCCACTGCCATCTGGCCCCGTCAGGTGGCGCTCGTACGTAGTGCTGCGTCGACACGGTCGAAATTGCAGTGCCACCACACTGCTACCGCCCTGCGGCACCCGAGTCACGCTTGCCCCGGCGATGCCGCCGAGAACACCGCACATTGGAGGGCACAGTGACCGCTTCCGGCCCGGCGATTCAGCGCGCGACATCCACACCGCGGTTGAACCCTCCGGTGGTCCGGACACCGCGGCTCGTGCAGGGCGTTCAGTTCGCGATATTCCGTCGCCGGGCGATGCACAAGTGGATCGAGCGTCACGGCCACATCTTCGAAGTCAATGTGCCCTTCTTCGGCCGAACCGTCATCGTGAGCGATCCGGCTCTGGTCCGGTTGATGTGCACTACGGGCGCCGACCATCTGGTCAATATCCAGCCGAATATCGGCAACTTGTTGGGGCCGGGAACGGTATTCGCGCTCGACGACGAGCCACATCGCGATCGGCGCCGGCTGCTCTCGCCGCCGTTGCACGGCAAGTGCCTCAAGGGCTACGAACAGATGATCGTGGACGAGACACTCCGCGAGGCCGCGAATTGGCCTGAGAACAGAGAATTCCGGATTCTCGAACCAATGAACCGGATCGCGTTGAATGTCATCCTGCGTACTCTCTTCGGCACCGAAGAACCTGAGTTCGCAGAACTCCGTGAAATCTTGCCGTCGTTCATGGAACTGGGATCGATCATGGCATTCGTGCCGCGGCCGCCATTCCCGACCGGACGTCGCAGCCCGTGGGGAAGGTTGGATGAATCCCGACGAGCAATCGACCGGATCATTTTCGCACTGATCGACAGGGCCGACGCCGATCCGACTCTGACTGAGCGGCGGGACATCCTGGCGCTGTTGGTCCGCAGTCGGTACGACGACGGAACCGCAATACCACGGACGGATATCAGCGACGAACTGTTGACCCTCATCGCGGCCGGCCACGAATCCTCGACAGGAGCGTTGAGCTGGATGTTCGAGCGGTTGCGGCGCCACCCCGATGTGTTGGCCGAACTGGTCGACGAGGTCGACAAGGGCGGGAGCGAATTCCGGCGGGCCACGATTTCGGAGTCGCTGCGCGTCCGAACCGTCCTCGATACCGTTGGCCGCAGGGTCAGGTCGTCGAATTTCAGCCTCGGCGAGTGGCGGATTCCGCAGGGTCGGACGGTAATCGTGCGCCTCGCCGATATCCACGAGGATCCCGAAATCTACCCACACCCCGAACGATTCGATCCGAATCGCTTTCTCGGAACCAAGCCCGCGCCGCACACCTGGCTGCCGTTCGGTGTCGGATCACGACGGTGCCTCGGCGCCGAGTTCGTCACCGCCGAGATGGACATCGTGTTGCGGACGGTGCTGCAGAATTTCCGGATCCAGACCGACGCGGCCCCCGATGAGAAGATGCATTTCCGCGGAGTCACCCACACCCCGAAACTCGGCGGCCTCATCGTCATGAACCGGCGAAGGTAGCTCACAGTGTCGACCCAGCTGATCAGACCATCAGAGGTAGAACGGCTCGAAATCCGTTGCAACGTCGGCGATGCCATGGTTGCGAACCTGGCGGTCCACATCGTCTTTTTCTTCGAGCGGCATCTCGACACCGGGGCACTGATCCGCGCATTTGCGCGCGCGCTCACGAATCTTCCGATCTTCGCGGGACGAATGACCCTGCACGACGGCAGGATGCGAATCCGATGTGCGGGGCAGGGCGTGCCCTTCACATCGGCATCGTCCGACCGCACGCTCCGTCAGGCGATCCATTCGGCCTCGGAGGACAACGGACTATGGCTCATCGACCCCGTGAACGGCGCCACGGCTCGATGGGGTCTGGGCCCGTTGTGCAAGGTCCGTGTCACTCATCTTGCGGACGACGCGACCGCGATCGGTTTCTCCTGGCACCACTCGATCGGCGACATGCAGACCGGGATGCACTTCATGAACGCGTGGGCCGCCGCCGCTGCCGACAAGCCACTCGCTGAGCCGGTGATCGTCGAGGACCGCGCCACCTACCTCTACGACCACCTCCCCGCCGACGGCGCTCGGGAGCCCGGAGTGCGATGTCTCGGACTCGCGGCAACTGCTCGGAGCGTGCTCTACCTGGCAAAGGATGCGCGAAAGCAGCGGACGCTGAGCCTGACCTTCGGCGAAGACGAAATCGCCGGGATGCGCGACGCCTACGGAAGTCGGATCCGCGTGTCTGCGAACGACGCTGTGTGCGCTCATGTTTCGGAAGCACTCATGATGGCGGATCCCGCGGTGGATCGTCGTACCCTCGCGATCGCCGTGAATGCACGAAGTCGTTGTGGGCTCGATCCGATGCTCGTCGGCAACATCATCACAACGATGAACTTCGACCTGCGACGCGGCGAGCCTGCCAGTTCGATTGCCGAACGCATCCGTCACAAGGTGGACCACTTCGCCGACGAACACTGTGACATGCGGATCAACCAACAGTTCCTGGACGCTGCCAGTGCATGGCGGGCCGCACGCTGCGTTTCGACTGCGTTCGATGCGGCCCGGTGGAACCCGCTCGTCTCCAACTGGAGCGGCTTCGGCGCCTATCGCATCCAGTTCGAGGACACCTTCACGTCCTACTACACGCCGCTGATGAAACTCCCCGTTGCGGGACTCGGCGCCCTGATGGAAGGACCCGTGGCCGGGGACTGGTGTTTCAGATGTCGCTGCCGCCGCGAGAATTCCACGCCATGTCAGAGTCCGGCGTTCACACGCTCCTGCACCGATTCCGCAGCGCCGCCGATCCGATCCCTGGTCTGCACCGGGAGTTCGACGTCACGTAGCTCAGCCTGAATCCACCGATTAGGTAGCGGTCCTGCGTGGGTCGTGAACGCGAAATGCCCTGTCGTAGTGGGAGAATGGGATTTCTCTAGGATCACATTCAGCCACAACGAAGGGCATCTCGTAGATGCAACTATCTCACACTCGCCCGGTAGCGTCAGCGCGCTTTGATGATCCGAATCTGGTGTCGTGCGCCGGACTGGTCCCGATGGCCGCGCTGACTGCGCAATGTGGCCTGGCCGTATTGGCTGACGAGCACCTGAGCGTGCCGACCGACAAGGGTGCCAACGCCGGTGCCAAGGTCAGTGCCCTGGTCGCCGGGATGATCGCCGGCGCCGACAGCATCGATGACATGGCCTTGCTGCGGCACGGCGCGATGGGCACCGTGTTCGATCGCCCGTATGCGCCCTCGACGCTGGGCTCGTTCCTGCGGGAGTTCAGCTTCGGTCATGTCCGCCAGCTCGACGCCGTCGCGACGCGGGTACTGACCCGACTGCACGAACGCACCCCGATGCTGGCCGGGATCGACGGCCCCGTCTGCGTCGACATCGACGACACCATCATCGAAGTACACGGCTACGCCAAACAAGGATCCGGATACGGCTACTCCGGGGTCCGTGGGTTGAATGCGCTGATCGCCACGGTCACCACCGTCCACGCCGCCCCGGTGATCATCGGCCAGCGGCTACGCAAAGGCTCGTGCGGCTCACCGCGCGGAGCGGCCCGGATGGTCGCCGACACCCTGGCCACCGTGGCCCGGCTGCGCTCACCCGAAGCCACCGGTAAGCCGCTGGTACGGGCGGATTCCGCGTTCTACGGCTATCCCACCGTGGCCGCGGCGATCCGCGGCGGTGCCGACGTGTCGGTCACCGTGCGCCTGGACCCCAAAGTCAAAGCCGCGATCGCCGACATCAGCGAGGACGCCTGGACGGCGATCGAATACACCGATGCCGTCTACGACGAAACCGCCGGGCAATGGGTCTCCCGGGCCGAAGTCGCCGAGATCGGGTTCACTGCGTTCAGCTCCCGCAAAGCCGCCCAGCAGGTCACCGGCCGGTTGGTGGTGCGCCGCATCCCCGACCTCAACCCCACCAGCGACGGGCAGGCCACCCTGTTCGATACCTGGCGTTTCCACGCGTTGTTCACCACCACCGATACCGATACCGTCACCGCCGACAAGACCCACCGTGCACACGCGATCATCGAAGCGGTCCACGCCGACCTCAAAGACTCCGCCCTGGCTCATCTGCCGTCGGGGCGGTTCAACGCCAACGCCGCCTGGTTGGTACTGGCCGTGCTGGCGTTCAACCTCACCCGCGCTGCAGCCACCCTGGCCGGGCCGCCGCTGGCCAGAGCCCGGACCGCGACCATCCGGCGCACCCTGATCACCGTGCCGGCACGGATCGCCTCATCGGCCCGCCGCCTGACCTTGCACCTACCACAGGACTGGCCCTGGGAAAAACCCTGGAACAGGTTGTTCCACAGCCTGTTCCACCGACACCGCCCGATCATCGCCTAACGCGGCCCTCCGCCAGCCCCTCAAGCACGAAAGACCAACAGGAACAACCCGATAACCGAGATCGGGCCATCACCCACGCCCACACCCCACCTCAAGGCGCACAACCGAAATCAACACCACACCCAAGGCACATCGGTGGATCAAGGCTCAGTACCGGACCGCAGAACTTGCAGTACCGGAACACTGCATCCCGAACCTGCAAAGCGCGTGACGATCACTGAAGGTCACCTACAACGGGGGGAAGTCATGCAGTCGAAGCATCGTGTGGGCCGGGTTGGCGGGCTGGCGGCGGCGCTGGGTGTCGGTGTCGCGCTCTCGTTGTGCGGGCCGAACGCGTGGGCGGATGAGCCCGGCGGCGATACCGCATCCGATACCTCACCCACACATGACTCACCGGCCGGCGACAGCGGTCAGCAGCCGAGCACGGCGAAAGGCTCTGCGCCGGATCCCGAGACACGACCCGCCTCAACGGACTCCGGTCCGGACGTGACGACCGACGGTCAGCGCTCCGCGTCGAACGAGCGGGCCACGTCGCGTGGCCGGAACCGCGCAGATCGCGCGGAGAGCACGGACGCACTCGCACCGAAGCATGGTTCGCGGACCGACGTAGCCGCGGAATCGGCCGAATCGGACCGGCACCGCGCATCGGTCCCTGCAGCCGAGCCCGACCGGACCGAGACCGCCGACCGGACACCCGCCGCAGTCCCCGGCACCATCGCCACAGCCGAAACGATGGCCGCTTCCATCGCGGTCCGTTCGCCGGCGGTGCCCGAACCCAAGACCGAGCTCACGGACACCCCAACAGCCGCACCACCGAAGATCACCGAACAGGAAACCCTGTCGGAGTCGGTCGCGGACACGGTGTCCCACGGCCTGTTCGGTGGTGGTTCTGGCGGAGTCACGGATTCGCCGGCAACCTGGGTGATGGCCGCCGCGGCCCGGCGCCAATTGGGCGACACCGCAACCGAAGTAGCCGAGAGCGGATCGGGCCAGACCACCGGCCAACTGCTCATAGCATCGAATATCGCAGCCGCTCAAGTTAATTCGGCTCCGGTGATCACCGGCACGACAGTCGGTGACCCGAACCCATCCTTCTTCGGCTGGGTCTCCGGCAAGGTCACCGCCACCGACCCCGACAAGGACCAACTCACCTACACCGCCACCGGCACCACCAAGGGCTGG
>RRZT012900521.1_pt1 | contig 13551 bp, 13 predicted proteins | sample 2165551 | NCBI WGS metagenome assembly RRZT01 (sample SAMN10456910, study PRJNA506462) | wastewater metagenome | biome: wastewater; feature: sludge; material: wastewater sludge; isolation source: wastewater sludge with Escherichia coli K12::gfp cells carrying plasmid... | place: USA: Moscow, Idaho... | reverse complement strand
TCCTTGTTCTTTGGTCAGATACAAGGATAATTGACTTGAGTTTTGCCCGCAATGGATTTTTGCAATATTGTGCATTTTCCAACTTGCAATACTATGGATTTTTGCTTTGCAACTTTCTACATTTTTATTTTACAATAAACACTTTATATTTGTAAATGTTTTCAGGTAACAATAATAATTCATTATTACTATATTAAAAAAACAGCCCCAAATTAAAATCGTAAAACAATGTCTATTCGAAACAATAAATACTCTTAATATTTGTGGTATCGATACAAATTTTGAATATCGACACAATATGATGAAAATGTTTATTTTTTGATTTTTCAATATTTATGATATCTTTTAAATAGGGTTTTAGATATAATTAAAGATATCTTGGAAAGGAGCTGATTAAATGCTTGACAAGTTTTTCTCTGAACGATTCATCGAAAATGCACGAAGTTATACACATTATAATTTTATTGTTATGAATCTAGATGGTATGATCATCGCAGCAACTGAAACAGAAAGAGTCGGAGGTTTTCATGAAGCTTCTTATCGAATGATGCAAGAAGGCCGTGACATAATTTTTGTAACCCCTGAAGATGTTAAAAAATATTTTGGCGTAAAGCCGGGTATTGATGTACCCATTGTGTATAAAAATAAAATGATGGGGGCAATAGGTATTACCGGGATTCCACACGAAGTACGTCCCGCTATTGTCATTGCAAAAATGGCTTTTGAAACAATGTTAGAATATGACGACTATCAACATAATATTATTAAAAAAAGCAGTGAACGAGAGCTTTTCAGAGATTACCTTTTATATTCTGAAACCAAACACACCGATGAATTAAGAGCATTGGCACAACGTTTGAAATATAATATCAATCTATTCAGAGTTCCTATACTTTTTGAGTTAAGCAACAGAATTTACTCCGATGATAAGCTTTTTCTTTTAGAGTTACATAACCTGTGTCATGAAAATGATATGATATTCACTACGCATGAAGGCAACATTTTAATTTATAAATATGTACAAATAAATCAGGACGAAATTATCCTCCGCATCAATCACGAACTTGAAAATTTTATTGATACTGTTAGCAATGTATTTGATAAAAGGGAGATTTTTTATAAATATTACAGAGGATCGCTCCAAAATAATTTTGATAATTATTCTTCTGGTTTTAAACATTGTCGCTGGATGCAGCGCAATAATTATGCTGGCGAGGATTTTTTTAATTATTTGGAAGAATACTTTACTTCACTGATACCTATTTTGGAACAAAACAATATTTATAGTGCCATTGCTGATTTGATGGATCAGCAACTTCGAGAAGTCTTAATTGATAATTTTAACACTCTTAAAACAAGTAATTTCAATTTAAGTATTGCCAGTCAAGATCTTTTCATTCATAAAAACACTCTAATATTCAGACTAAATAAAATCAAGAATTTTTTTGGCATCGATCCATTGCATAATAATAGTGATCAATTCTTTTTAAGCCTACTCCATAGTTTTTTAAAAAGATCAGATAAAATAAAATCTGAAGAGGTTTAAAATGCAGATTTTAAACTTATAGGCACATGGTCAGAACCTTGGGGGATTAAAAACGTTTTTTTAAACTGTTGCAGAATGTCTTTTTTATACCATTCTGCAACAATAAATCCTCAATAAAGACAATGGTTTGACGTTATCAGCAGGTTAAGGTTAAATATTAGCTCCTTTAAATAGCGCCTCTGGCAGCCCAAAAACTGCCAAAGGCTTTGTTTGTTCGTGCCAATACTATTTTCATATCGTGGCACTGTGGCTGATAAAACGCAATATTACAGAAATTTATAAGTGGCGGCATCTAATCCAAACACAAAAACTGAGCAGATTTTTTATCGTGCTTCAAGTATTTGCTGTATTTGAACGAACAGCTCCTTTACCCTTTTTATACTCGACTTGTTTAATTCCATTTCCATTTCACTGGCTAAGATTTGTAATTCCGGCTCTTTACTTTCCTCGAATACCTCTATCAACTGGGGGGTATAACGTGTCATCCAATAATCATCGGAGTTTTCATAGTTCGATGATCCTTCTTCATGATAACCTAAATAATCCTCTTCCATTTCTTTTAAAACACTTCGTAAATATTCATCTGACTCCTGCTGCCATTTTTCTTTAATAATCTTCACCGCATCTTTTTTCAAAAGAACGGGTTCACTGATTATTACACCTGTTGATGAAATAAATCCGAACCTTCCGCTCTTTTTTAAAATCATATAGGGATGTTCCTGTTCCCGATGAAATGCATAATCTTCTCTATCCTTAACCTTCAAATTGCGACAAAATACCGGTCGACGATCCAGTTCAACGGGTACAATCAAATTAAAATCTTGGCCATAAATGCCATACTTTCTCGTACTCATCGGAGCTATACCGGCATCATTTTTCGAGTAAGCATCAAACCTTTTTTCATTACCCGATGGGAATGAAGGAATAGCTTCATCTTTACCCACTACATATATTAGTTTCCCGATATCGAATCCAATACAATCGGCAAAAGAATCATAATAGTCATCACCAGGAAAAGGATAATCTCTATAACACATATCACTCTCACCATCTTCGTTATAAGTAAAAAATTCGTCCCATTGAATCGGAATAATTACTTCATTTTGTAGATTAATCAGGCCCTTCTTTTTATCTTTTGACACTATAAAGTAATGTTCTTTGCACGATTTAGCTATTTTATAACTGATGCGTTTTATATCATCATAAATCAGTGGAATCACCATTTCATTTTGACCGTTAATCACGCCTTTCTTTTTATCTTTTGATACGATAAAAAAAAGATCTTCAGAATTTATGCTGATGGCACCCATCTCTTCATAAATTAATGGAATGATCACTTCATTTTGTCTGTTCAGCAAACCCTTCTTTCCATTTTTTATTACCATAAAGTACTGATCATCGAAAAAAATCAATTTATCATAAACCGGTGAAATGACGATGTTATTGCAACGATCGATAACGCCATGTTTTCCTTCCGGTAAAGGCAATTCCATTTTATCATTTAGATGCATCGTATTTTCAGAGTCACTGATAACACGGGTATATGTACCGTCGAAATCATCCATATAATCCCAGGTAGGTTCGATGATGATTCTACCGGTATACAAACTGAAACACCCCCATTTCCCATTTACTTCCATCTGAACCAATTGGTCTGAATCCGGATCTAAAAAGACGTCAACTTTACTCCTTTTAAACGCTCCATGCTTAATTTGAGGCTCTACCAAGCCGAGACTCTTTGAGTTTTTATTGAAATCATAAACCTTGTTATTATAGATCACTCCTTCCCCATACTTCATGCCGTCATCTGTGTTAACGGCATGAAGGCCCATATTATTATAGATCTTTCCTTCCTCAAGCTCCAACCGATAAGAATAAATACGATAATTACATTTGATTTTGTTCTTTAGCTCTAAAGCTCCATGGATCATCATTTTTTCATATAAAATATAGGATTTCGGCACGTCGCTTAAACCCCTGGTATTATCCGAAGGATGTTTTATCATTTTATGTTCCAAGCTAATATTTGATTCGGGTACATCTCTGATAATATCGGTGTAAGCAGGCACAGCCCGGAGATTTCCAGTATTGATATACGCGGTTTTGCCACCCTGGGTTTTAAAACTGATACCATAAAAATCCAGGACATATTCAACACAGCAACCGGATACTACCCTGGCCACGCCCCGATAAAAATCATCAGCATAATCCCAGATAGGATTAATTTTGATTTCGCCTGTCTCACTATCAGCAAACCCGAATTTACCGTCCACTTCAAAGCGGATTAGACCGCTTTCGTATGGAATAAAAGCTTCAACTGCCTTTTTCTGGTTTTTAAGAGGTTGTAAATCTGAAGTAGAGCCACGCCACCATCTTTGAAACAGATCTGGAATCCTCTCGTGTTTGGTCCAATATAAATCCTTGACTTGTAATTCTTTTTCTTCCTTTGGATCTGTAAATGAACCTACAAATTTTTCAGGGGTTTCTTTATCCTCGACCCATAAACTCCAAAAATCCTCTTGATATGTAGGAAGCAGGCTTTTCTCATCGCCATAATCAAGAAACCGATAATAGATACGGTTCTCTTTTATGACACCTTCATAATAATCATTTCCATGTCTGAGGGAATCCTCTGATACAAAAGAAATAGGAAATATTTTGCATTTTTTCATAGTAACCTCCGGATAGTGTATTCTTCATTTTTGTTAGGGTTGTTCTATATAATTCAGTTGGCGATCAATGATTGCTCCAACTGATTGCAGAGGCTTTCAATATATTCTTTTTTCTGAATGGCTGACAGCCATTCTCTGGGAATACTGTCATAGCCGTAATAGAGTCCGGCCAGACTTCCTGCCACCGCGGCAACTGTGTCCGTATCCCGGCCCAGATTCACAGCCAATAAAACACAGTCCTTATAACTCTTGGTGTTTAGCAAACACCACAACGCCGCCTCAAGGGTATCGACCACATAGCCGGTGCTTTTAATTTCATCCACATTGAGGCTGCCAAAGCCTTCTTCCCTTAGGCGCTTGAAATACTGGAGTTGCCTGGTGAATTCATGATGCGCCGAGTAATAGTCAAAGGCTTTGCCTATGCCCTGTTCAATACCTGATTGCAGGCTGTCGCTGTCTGTGATCATGGCCGCCACCGAAATATAGATGCCGCAGCCAATGAAACTGCGTTTGTGGGCATGGGTCAGCGCTGAGACATTGTGCAGAATGTTCATGGCATCGACATGTTTGGTTAAATCTTTCCCATAAATGGATTGCAGATAGTACAACATCGGCAATATCCGCATCAGGGACCCATTGCCGTTGTTGCTTCCAGCGGTGCCGCCGCAGTCCAGGGCCGGGGTGCCATGTTTAAACCGCATAATGGCTTCTTCGGTGCCATTGCCCACATCAAAAGCGTCGCCAAAGGGCGAGTAGGCACCGGTTTCCAGCCAGCTTAAAAACTTAATCATGATATCATTGTAATCAAGGCCCTGGGCCAGACTGTCGATTAGGCAAAGTGTCAGGCTGGTGTCGTCGGACCAGGTACCGGCCGGTTGCCGATGCGAACCATAAGAGCGCATATCAACCACCGGATCAGCCATTAATTCTTCTCTGCTTTTGAATTCAGCCGGAACCCCCAGCGCATCTCCGACACATAATCCAAAAATTCCATCCATGATATTATTTTCCATGCTTTCACCGCTTTCATTTATTTAATGAATCCATATTAAACGGATCGATTTTTTCTTTTGGCGAAGCTAATGACAGCTTCCGTAAAAGCTGTCATTGCACCGACTCGTTTTGATAGGCCGATAAGAGAATATTTTCCAGCTCCGGCAATAATTCTGAAAAATCAGCATAGACCAAGAATTTTTCTTTCAAGGCTTCCGGCAACGTAATATCTCTGATAAATACCAAGGTCTCCGAAATTTCATCGATTGAAAACAATAAATAGAAATCCATGACATCATTAAACTCGTCATCATTCATGGCCTCGGGGTTAATGATAAATAAAAAGCCGGGATAGGCAATAAGGTCTACCGAAATTTCGGCCTTCTGCACCGTGAAATTTTCTGGCGCGATGAGATTGGCAAGGCACATATTTTCATGCTGGTCCAGACCAAATGTTATGACTTTTTTCATTTCATTACCTCACAGCTCATCATATAGATTCACTATCTTTTTGACTTTATCCAATAATTTTGTTCGAACACTATCCGGGGTTATGACTTTAACATTGTCGGCATGCTGCAGCAGCCAATAATAAAGACCTTCGCCATCATTCACTTCCACCCTGACATCAAAAAAATCATGCTCTCTTTTTTCAAATTTAATCGTCTCGCCAAAGTAATCCAGAATCTCATCCACCATGGCTGCTTTTACGCGCAATACTAGATGAATTTTCGCCCCGACAAAATTGTACAGGCTGTGTGCTACTAAATCTTCAATTTTCTGGGACGGATTAGCCCCCACTATGTCTTCGGCTGGTTTTATTGGCATGTCCGTGATGGCCAAATTACTGATCCGCTCAAGCCGGTAGAACGATACGTTGCTGTATTTTTCATAATTTCCGACAAGATAATAGTGGTCCGTGCGCCATACCAGCGAATAAGGGTTGACCAAATATTCCAAGCCGTCGTATTTAGTCTGTTTAGCCATGTTTGTATCCGTAAATTCATACTGGAACTTTATTTTCCGGCCTTTACGAATGGCTGACAGGAGCATATCAATATGCTCGGTAATCATAAAATTGTTTGATTTTATGTACGATTTAACCGGGGTTACATTCTGCAATACTTTTCGGCTTTCCGCGCTTGCCAATAAACCCAATCGATAGGCCAGGGATTTTGAATTCTTGTGGGTCAGGAATTTTGCCTGCCACACCGCATCGATTAAAATTTTCAACTCCCAATCCTCAAAGTCTCGGCTACACATGTAGTAGCCCTGCTTATTATCATTGGAGAGCATAATGTCGTACCCAAAATCATTTTCATTATTGTAGTATTCCATGAGGGCATTAATATCCCTGCAGACCGACTTTCTTTCGGCAGCGATGCCATAGGCTTTCAGTGCCTGACATATTTCATTGGCCGTCATCGGATGCTTTTCATCGGTTTCCTTGAGGATGTCCAGTACATACAGCAATTTTATTTTTTATTTTCCACCGTGATCCTACGCTTTCATCGCAAAATTTTCACAGGCTGCCAATGCCTGGTCGGTAGCATTTTTAACCATTGGGGATTCAGTTTCCGTTTCGGCCAGCCTTTTCAAATGGGGAATGGAATCCTTGCTTGGAATGATTGACAGGGCTTCGGCCATTGACAAGCGAATGGTGGGACAACAATCGAATAATAGCTCATGGATCCCGGCAAGGGTTTCATCGGGGACCACCGACTCTAATTCCCGCACTTTTCTAAGAATATCATCACCACAGCGAATGCGCTTCATTCGAACATTCAGCGCCAGCGGATGTCCGGGGTTTTTGGCGGCAAACTCAAAATCATCCGCCATGACCGGTTTTTTAACCAGCTCACCGGATCCGATCTTTTTATTGTATTCATCCACACTGCAAAAATGATATGTTTTTAGCTCAATCACCAGTGCATCGATTTCTTTGAAAATGGGAACATTTGCATTAATCTGTATATTCATTTTGGCCTCCTTGTTTCAATAATTTTAATCTTATCACATTAACTGTGATCGATGATATGGGTTGACTTTTTTTATGACGTGCTGTTTTTGAACATTAAATGATAATAAATCCGGCTTCACCTTTTGGCTCCAGTGCTTGGTGTCACTTGCCGATGTAGATACCATTTTCAAAAATCCCTTCCTCCTGTGAGCCATCATCATAAGTGCATGTACCTTGACCGTGACTGACACTATCTTTAAATTCACCGTCATATACCGAACCCTTCACCTTAATATCCGGTCCGCGGCCGTTATAGCGATAGCCGGCGTATTGGGTTAATGTCCCGTGACCATCTATCACGCCATTTTTAAACTCCCCTACATAGGTTTCAACATTTGCAAAAGCATAGGTGCCTTGCCCGTGTAACTTGTCGTTTTTCCATTCACCTTCATACGTTAACCCTTCGCTTATTCCATACCCGGTTAACGTCCCTTGACCATTTTTCATTTCATTTATAATTTCACCGACATACTTTGAACCATCTGCATACTCAATTGTTTTTATCATCTAAAAGTTCTCCTGTTTTTTTATTTTAAGCTCACGAATCATTTTTACGGCATCTTTTTTGTATAGGATTGGTTCGCTGATGAGCTGGCCATCGCCGCAGCCGTTGCTGTGAGACTGACCGTCAAAAGAAATGAATTCTATTGGATAGATTTTGCATTTTTGCATAGAGATCTCCAAAAAATAGTTTGATTGGGAAAAGAATTTTGGGAAATGTCTTAAATTTCGACTATTCAATTTTCAATGATCAGGTTTTTATTTCATTTTTTATTGGTATAAAAATATTATAACAAAAGGGGTGTGACGAATATGGGATGGGTGGATTGTTTTTTTATTAACTAAAAAAACAGCATGCTATGATTTTATTAAATCGTAACATACTGTTAAAAAAATATTTTTGAAGATTCGGCTTTTATTTATGACTTCAATCTATTCAATAACGATGCCATTCGCTAAAAAATCTGCTAAATCAATCATTTGCGATATATAAAGACCATAACCCATATAAGAAGAGGTTGCTATTTTTATTGATACCTTTTCTTCTATGTCCGGACATTTTTTTATTGCTTCCCGAAGCTCACGGTGTAAAATAGTCGAAGCAGCTTTATGATTTGCCAGCAGCAGGATAAATTCAGGTTTGATTTCAGTATTGATTAAAATTTGTTTATTTACGTTATTAATTAGACCCAACTCTACTAACTGATTAAACTTAGTTTGAGTGTCCACCATTAGTGCGCTGATTTTACCAGACTTGGCAAATTTTTCAATATCTTCGAAATGTTTGATAATGCCGGCTGACCCTGCATGTGCACCATCACCATATTTCATTTCCATTAAAACAAGTGAAATATCCTTCGCTGTTCTCCTAGCTGGTCCAGTTGAGGCCCATTTGATACCAATTAAGTCAAATCTACTCCCGTTATCAGTGTTTGAACTTTCAATGTCGGCAATATAATAATCAGTATCATTTGAAATACTACTGTTATTGTTTTCTCTTAACACAATTTGTTGATATTCTCTTTCAAGCTTATTATTCTCATAAAAATACAGATCCATTTCTCTTTTTAACAACGGTATTGATTGAATGTATTCTTCTATTGTTCCATTTTTATTAAAGTTTGTCGCAAAATTCGATTGAACTGTTTGTTTATGATTGAAATAATTTATATCAAAAAATATTTTGTATCCATTTCCTTGAGAAGCTATTTTAAATAAATTTCCGCCTCTGTAATAAATGTTAATGTAATTCTCTCGTATTGCCAAACAAAGGTTATCATCCATTTTTACTTCTTCTAGTAAATTTTTCAATACTCCTTGCTGCAAATCTTTTATAAATTTATCTGATAAAGCACACATTGATTTTCCTCCTGAAAATTTAATTAATGTCCACAAATTCTTAACACAACAGCACTTCCCTCACTTTAAAAAGGACTAAACTATACCGGTAAACAAAAAACTGTTTGCAATTCTATTCACCTGAATTCTTATTTTTTTTAAATAAATGAAGACATAAAAGCGTATAGACCCTTTCAAAATAGAAAAACTAAATCCTAAAACGACAACCCCTCTCAACATCATTCAATTTTTCACATCATACCACATTAAATCCTATTTGTTTACTTCAAAATAACTTATTTAATTTCACTTGTAAGTTCTATATATAACTCTGCCATTCGCCCTCTAGCCTACGCTCAACTGTCTTTCACCTTCTTATAAAAGTTGATTAGTCTGGCTGAAAGCATCAGAATGCTAATTCAATTACAAATCACTCCACAAGCAACCGCCCCAAACCCAACCTAGACAGCGTATTTCTCACCATCATTCAAGTGGATGATGGGATAGGCTAATGCCAAACCATCCAGAATCTCCGGCTTTTCGCTATGTATTGGAATAATGCCGATTTTTGGAGCAGAGATGTTACAGACATCAATAATGGCTTGTCTCGTTGCATGGCCGCTGGTATGAAGGTACTCAACATTTTTAAAACCTTTTAACATGGCTCCCAAGGGGTTGTTTTTCTGTTTGAGGTATCCTTCCCACATGGAATAAATGACCAAGGTCTCATCCGGATGGTTTTCTTTGTAATACGCCATTGTTTTTTTGAATTTAACGCCACTTCTGACCAGCATACAAAAGCCTCTTTTTTCCATGGATGATTTCAAATTATTCCCCAGGGACATGGCTTTCTCAAATTGATACAGTGAACTGTGCACCCCGGCATACTTCCTGGCCGTCTTGATGACGTCAAGCTGATAATGATCACACAGAAAATACCGGCCTCTTGGGGTTGCCGCATAAAATGCGGCGATCCGATCAATGTTGGTGGACGAACAACTGACAAAGACATATTTATAATCCTTGAGCAATTTTTTTGCTTTTAATTGAAGCGCCTGCTCGGTCATGGTGCCAAACGGATTTCTGGATAACTGTGTGCCCTCGGTTATTAAAACATCAACCTGTCCGACATAATGTTTAAGCATTGGCAGCAGCCCCTTCCCTCTAAACCCGTGATTGCGAAAATCACCGGTATGAAGAATGCGCTTTCCATCAGCTTCAATTAAAAACATATACGCATCATAAGCCGAATGATCGACCCAGTACGGGGTAATACAGATATCGTTAATCACAATCTTTTCCCCGGCAGTAAAGGTGTTAACCGCCTCAACCTGCTCTGGATTTCCATTGCGAAGCTGGTTTTGCAGGATCAGATAGATTGCTTTGGCTGCTTCTCCCATATAAAGCGGCACACCATCAAAAATATCCGATAATCCGCCAATGTGATCGCCATGATAATGGGTGAAGAAGACCGCATCACAAGCTCTCTCACCCTGGGTTACACCATCAACCAGAAAGGTTTCCTCTTGTTGATCCCCGTTCTCATCGGGCAACTCAGAACCCATATCGATAAAAATGCGCGTCTTGTCCGTGGATATTTCGGTAATGCATCCGCCAATTTGATGGGTGCCTCGATGGATAACAATATTCATTATTTCAACCCCACTCTTTCTTCGATTTAAAAAAGCATGTCATTTCGGATTATTTATTCCATTTCATTGCCTTATCCAATAAATTTATACCAAGCCAGAAATATTTTAATTTATCTGGCTATTCATATCGATATTGACCACCTTGTTTTAATAAAACTAATCCTATCACATGGGCTATTCCAAATATGGTACAGGTCGACTATTTTTTTAACTTACTATTTTTTATTATTGATACAAAAATAGCGCCTTCACCTTCCGGATCCAGCGCCTGGAGTTACGTGATAAATCAGGAACGAAAAAAGCCTCTGGCATTAAGCCGGAGGCCTGGGCAGAGGTCCTTGGTTGACTACCTATGATATTCTACCTGTTATTTTGATGGTCTAAAATTATAAGAACAAGTAAAACTACGAGATGAAATCATCAAACTTTCACAAACCGACAAGCTGACTCAACTCTATAACCGGTCAAAATTGGATGATCTTCTAGAAAATGAATACCGACGATCCAACCGGACAGATCTTCCCTTTGCTGTGATTCTTCTGGATGTTGATCAGTTCAAGTGGGTCAATGATCATTTCGACCACCAGGCTGGCGATGCCATTCTCGTTGAACTGGCCAAAATTTTACGCAGCAGCATCCGAGCCACTGACAGTGTCGGACGTTGGGGCGGCGAAGAATTCCTTATCATCCTACCGGACACCGATGAAACTGGCGCCATGAACTTTGCTGAAAAACTCAGAATGCGGATCTGTGAAGCTCATTTTGAAAAACCGGAACACATTACCGCCAGTTTGGGTGTAACTGTCTATCGCGGGGATTGTCAGTTGGAAACCATCATTACCCGGGCTGATCATGCCATGTATGCCGCCAAGAAAGCGGGCCGAAACCAGGTTCATCGGATTTGAGGTTTAAGTTAGGCCCGCTACCGAGAATACCTTCAAAAAAACATTAAATAATCATGCTGATTATGTGACCCGATCACATTAAAAAAAGCCGCCCCGTGCTATACTAATCATATAAGATCTGGCCAGGTATCAGAATTGATTAGTTTTACCCCTCAGATCGGCGGCAAGGTTAAACCGCGCGATAAATCGCGACGAAGTGGAGGTGTCTGAGATGAAAAAAACAACCCTTGTGATCCTCGGGGTCAGCCTTGGTGCGGTCCTGCTGCTCCTGATCGGGATGATGACCTACATTATCTATTTGCTGTCCGGCAACAATACGCAACCCAACTTTCAAAACATGTCCGGCGGCATGATGGGCGCCGGGATGATGGATACGGAAATGATGGATGAGGGGATGATGCATGCGACGATCGAAAGCGAGCATGATTATCTGGTCCATATGATTGCCCATCACGAGGAAGCGGTGGCCTCAGCCACGGTCCTCAAAGCCAATACCGACCGGCCCGAAATGAAGCAATTCGCCGACACGATCATCACCACCCAGACGGCCGAAATTAACCAGATGAAAAGCTGGCTGGACAGCTGGTATCCCAACATTGATCATCAGGTTGATTACCAGCCGATGATGCGGGATCTGACCAATCTCAAAGGCGACGCCGTCGATCAGGCCTTCCTGCAGGATATGATTTTCCATCATATGGATGCCGTGATGATGTCCCAACAACTGATCACCAGCGACTACGCCGACCATCAGGAAATAATTCCATTTGCCCAGACCATCCGCGACACTCAGCGTGACGAAATTCATATGATGCGCAACTGGCTGGCCGAATGGTTTTAGACTCTGATCAGGATTATGAACACGCCCCGCCGGCAAAAACGGAAATAACCCCGGCCGGGGCGGCCAACGCCAAAGCGGGCCGGTTTCACCATAAGCGGTGGAACCAGCCCGCTTTTTTGCGGTCGTCAGCTTAAAGGTCAAATGCCTCGAGATCATCCGGCACCAGCAGGTTGCCATCGAAAAACGGCGCCCCCTCGGCGGTATACAGGGCCTTGCGCTGGGCCAGATTGCGATCTTCGGTATGATAGAGCAGCAGGTTGGCCACGGCCAGCCGGGCCCCGATTACACAGGCATCCTTCACCGTGGTATGGGCCTTTTCATAGGGCTTGAAGCGCTCCCGCTCGGCATAGAGACAGAAGGCCTCATGGAGCAGCCAGTCGGTTCCAAAGGCGTAGGGGTACTCGTGCTCCTGATAGGGCTCATCGCCCAGAAAGGTCAGCCGCCGCCCCGATGACAGCGTCATTGCAAAGCCGAACTGCTTGGCCTTGTCGGACTGGATATCAAAAAACGTCACCTTGTTGCCGAGAATTTTCTTGCTCTGTCCGTCTTTGACCACCTTAAACACGACCCGATCGCCAATCAGCTTGACAAATTTCTCCGGCAGCATCAGCTTGACAATCGTCAGCGCCGTTTTCTTCAGCTCGGCGTGACAGTAAATGGTCAGCCGGCCCTGATAGTGGCCGCTTTTGATCGCGGCGATGATCATCCGGATCAGCCAGATCAGTCCCAGCAGATGATCGGTATGGCCATGACTGATAAAGACCTCATGGATCTGCGTCAGACTGATGTCGGACCGCTCCAGCTGGGTCAGAATGCCGTTGCCGCCACCGGCATCGACCAGAAAATAGTCCTCGCCCTGCTGGATCGCAAAGCAGGTATTATAACACCGGGTCACCGCCGCATTGCCGGTCCCGAGAATAATTAAGCGTTCGTTCACGTTGTTCCTCCCGTCATTGTGTCATTTATCGTTTCTTGCTTGATTATACTAAAAAAGCCGCGCTTTTTCCAGTCCCAACCGCGCCGGGGCGGCTATTCGCGATTTTTCAGCGCCGCTGCCAGGGGGATCTGGTTGATCCGCCGCAG
>RRZT012191592.1_pt1 | contig 13551 bp, 10 predicted proteins | sample 2165551 | NCBI WGS metagenome assembly RRZT01 (sample SAMN10456910, study PRJNA506462) | wastewater metagenome | biome: wastewater; feature: sludge; material: wastewater sludge; isolation source: wastewater sludge with Escherichia coli K12::gfp cells carrying plasmid... | place: USA: Moscow, Idaho... | reverse complement strand
TTTTTATGTGACGCTTACCGGAATGGCAGTGCTGGCGATGCTTTCGCTGGCGGGCGTTTTGGGCGAGGTTTGGGACGCTGGCGCTGGCTATGGAATCAAAGAAGGCAGCAGGCGGCTTTGTCTTGGCGTCGGCAACAGCAATGCGCTTGCGATTATGATCTGGGCGCTGATGACGCTTGGCGTTTATCTGTTCCATGAAAAAATGAGGCCGGTGCACTGGATGCTTCTCGGCGTACTGACGGTTGGCGTTTACGCTGCGACGATGACGCGGACGACGTTTCTTATCATGGCGGCAACGCTGGTGCTGGCGTTTGTGATGGACAAGTCCTCAAAAATCCGCGAAGGCAGCGTTGTCTATATCGGCGGAATGGCAGCGGTTGCGGCGGGCTTTGTCTTCTCCTTGTACGCAGCGCATATTTCCAACTGGTATGAACTAATGCCGGACTGGGTGGTCAGGATTGACAGGATCCTGACCGGGCGCATTTCCAGCATTTATGCTTTTGAAAACGGCGGCGGCGTGCTCAGAAACTGGAAGCTGTTCGGCGATCCGAACTATGTGGAATATTTCGATATGGGTTATGTGCGCCTGTTTTTCTGGTATGGAATCATTCCGGGCGCATGCTGTATGGTGCTGCTGTTTCTCCTGATGCGTGTCTGCAGAACATTAAAGGATACCCAGGGCTTTGTCCTTGTGCTGTCCTTTGCGCTGTTTACGGTAGTCGAGGCGCATGCGGTATCGGTCTATCTGGCGCGCAATTATGTCCTGTTTTTGCTGGGAGCGTACTGGACGGCAATGCTTCCGCTGGGTGGGAAAGCGATCTGGTGGTGGCAGCTGCCGGGGGCTTTTTGGAAGCACGGTTCCAAAGCAGCGGATGGCAGCTTTGGGAGGAAAGCGACGGTTGGCAATTGCTCCGAAGTACAGGAGAAGGCTGCAACCATAAAGGAGGCTGCGAGATGACAGAAAGAGCAGCCGGACGAAAAAATACAACGCAGTTTGTTTTTGCAGAGAACAGTCTGGATATTCTCCGCCTGTTTGCGGCGCTGCAGATTGCGATCACGCATTATCTGAATCTGACAATGCTCACATATGGAAAAGACGGACCGGGGGATGGACTGCTGCTTGGCTTTAAAAGAGCGCTGACACTGTTCCCCGGCTTGATTATTCTCTTTAGCATCAGCGGATTTCTGATGGGAGAGACACTGATGCGGACACAAAACCGAAAAATATTTGCCCAAAAACGGATCCTGCGATTGTATCCGGCGCTGTGGGTCAACATTGTGCTGACGATGGGGATGCTCTCTTTGCTTCCCGGCGTCGTTTCGGGGCATGGGAAAGATCTGCTGACCTGGGCAGTTGTGCAGGGCGTCGGTCTGGCCTATACGCCGTCCTTTTTGCAGGCGTTTGCGATAGAAAGCATCAACGGGACGCTTTGGGCGCTGATGGTGGAAATTCAGCTGTACGTTCTGGTTGCGGTGGTCTGGAAACGGTGTCTTGCCTGGAAAGACCGTACCTGGCATGTCCTCTTGGCGCTGACGGCGCTGTTAAATCTCGCCTGCGGCCTTTTAAAGAATTCGGGAGCGCTTCCCGGCGCGGCAGCTTCCCTGCTGGATCGAAGCTTCCTGCCGTATCTGGTCTGGTTTTTTGCAGGGCTATATCTGTGGCATTTTAAAGAGACAATTTTACAAAAACTGACAGGAAAATGGTTTATTCTGCTGATTGTATTTATCTGCTATAAAGTGTGCTGGCAGACCTTTGGCTGGAAGCTTCCGGGATATTATGCGGACCTTGTGACGAGCCTTTTGCTCCCGGTGGTTGTGCTTGCCTGCGCCTATGGCTGGAAAAAGCATCGCCTGAAAAATGATTTGTCCTATGGAATATTTTTATACCACTGGCCGTTGATCAATCTGGTATTTTACTGGAATCTGCCGAAAAAGATGCATCACATTCCGCTGTTTCTTTTTTATGTGGCAGGATTTCTTGCGTTGGCATGCGCGTCGTGGTTTTTACTGGAACGCCATGTGTTGAAACGAAAACGCTGAAACTTATGCAGGGGAAGCAGCATAACATCATGAAATAGGGTACAGCAAACCGCGCATAAAATCACTGGCGCAATGGGAGAAAACGTATGAAAGTTGTAATGCTTGGTGCGGACCGCAGCGTAAAGGGCGGCGTATCTGCGGTGGTCAATAACCTGTACGAGGCGGGACTCGATCAGCGTATTGACCTGACCTATATCGGGACAATGGTGGACGGAAGCACGGCTGCGAAGCTGTTAAAAGGTGTTCAGGCGCTGTTGAAATTTGTCGCTGTGCTGCCGAAAGCAGACATCGTCCATCTGAATATGGCGGCGGATGCGAGCTGCTACCGGAAGCTGATTTTTATGCAGATCGCCCTCTGGTTCCACAAAAAGGTTGTGATTCACGAGCACGGCGGAGATTTTCAGGGCTTTTATTATAAACGATGCAGCGCGAAACGACAGGCGTATATCAAAAAAATGTTAAACCGTGCGGATTTGTTTTTGGTGCTGACGGATGTCTGGAAAGATTTTTTCGCAGACATGGTGGATCGGGACAAAATCCATGTCCTGCAGAATGCGGTCCCGGTTCCGAAAATGCCGAAAACAGATTATAGCAGCCATACGGCGGTCTTTTTGGGACGGCTTTGTCCGGAAAAGGGAGTGGACGAGCTGTTGGACTGTGTAGAGGCGGTTTGGAAGAAGCACCCGGATTTTCATCTGGTGTTGGGCGGCTTCTGGGAAAACGGGACGGAGGAGCTGCAAAAGAAAGCAAAAAAGCTGGAAGCCCAGGGAATTGTCGAATGCCCCGGCTGGGTATCTGCAAAGCAGCGCACCGAGCTGTTTGAGCAGAGCAGTATTTTTGTCCTGCCGACGTGGTTTGAAGGACAGCCGGTTTCTCTGTTAGAGGCGATGGCGGCGGGAATGTGCAGCCTGACGACTGCAGTTGGCGGGATTCCGCAGACCCTCGGGGAGCCGGAATGGAACAGTCTGCCGACCGGAAAAGACGGCTGCGGCGTGATGGTAGAGGCAAAAAACAGCCGGATGCTGACAGAGGCGCTGGAAGAGCTGCTTTTGGATGAAAATCTGCGCCGCGAAATTGGTACAAAAGCGCGGATGCGGGTGCAGGAGTATTATGCGATAGATAATTATGTAAACCAACTGGTCAGCTATTACGAGAAATTGAGAAAAGAGGACTAATGTTGCATGGAAAAAAAGGTAAGTGTGATCGTTCCGGTTTACCGGACGTTGGAGTGGCTGGCGCGCTGTGTGCAGAGCATCACGGGTCAGACCTATAAAAATCTGGAAATTATTCTGGTGGATGACGGTTCGCCGGACGACTGCCCGGCATTATGTGACGACTGGGCGCAGAGGGACGACCGAATTCGCGTTTTGCATAAGGAAAACGGCGGTCTGGTGTCCGCGTGGATGGCTGGCGTATCGATGAGCACCGGCGATTATCTGTGTTTTGTGGACAGTGACGACTGGATTGACGCCTGCATGGTGGAAAAAATGCTGGATTTTTCGTCCGACTGTGGAAAAGAGATCATCTGCGGCAATTATGTACAGGAGGAAAGAAACCGCAGCATCGAAATTTATCAGGCGATGGAGCCGGGCATTTATACGGGGCGCAGCCTGCAGGATCGGATTCACGGAAAACTTCTGGGTCAGGAAAAACGTCCGATCACGTTGTCTCGCTGCATGAAGCTTTTTTCCCGTACTTTAATTGTTGAAAATATGAAATACTGTGACCCGTCCATTCGAATGGGTGAGGATATGGTCATCACCCTTCCGGCGCTTCTGGATGCGCAGCGGATTGTGGTCATGGAGGGCGCAGCGTGGTATCACTACCTGTTTTTGCGGGAGTCGATGGTGCACAGTTATGATGCCGGAATGTATGAAAATATCCGCAGTCTGGATAAAATTGTTCGCCAAATCCTTGCAGACAAGCATGTGCCGAACGCCCAAAAACAGGCGGATCGGGAGCTGCAGCTTCTGATGTTCCTGGAAATCAAGAACGAGGCGAGAAACGGACGGGAAGGCTGGAAAGGGCGGCTGCAGAAGGAATGCAGGGAAACAGAGCTGCAGGAAGCGGTCAAAAGAATGCCGCTTACTCCGACTGTTACTGAAAATAAGCTGATGTATCAGGTGCTGGCGCATCCGGAAAATACGGCAATGATGCAGCTTGTCCATTTTCTTTTGTGGGCAAACAGTAAGCGGCAGCGCTGAATGGAGAGTTGTATGGAATCAAAAAAGCAGGGACGGATCAGTATTATCATGCCGGTTTACAACGGCGTTTCCTGGATCGGGGAATGTATCGAAAGCATCCGGCAGCAGACGGATACGAACTGGGAGCTTCTGGTGCTGGACGATCATTCGACGGACGGAACGACGGAGCTGGTGTTTAAGCTGGCGGAAGAGGATTCGAGGATTTTACCGATTTTGCGTCAGAAAAACGGCGTATCCGCAGCACGTAACGAGGGACTGGAAAAAGCGCAAGGAGAATTTATCATGTTTGTCGATGCGGACGATAAGCTGGATCCGCAGATGCTCTCTGTGCTTCGGGCGATGCTGGGGCAGACAGAAAGCGACCTTGCGGTCTGTGATTACTATAGATGGAATGGTAAACCGGACGGAATTTATAACCGGTCAGAGGAACTGTTAAAAATGGATGTAGAGCGGGAGGAAAATGCTGCTCGGGCAAAAAAAGTGCTGCGTGCAGACGGCACAGAAAAAGCCGGGGCAGAAGCCGTTTCTCCACAACGTGCAGTTTGTGTGGAGAGTGTCCGTGTATACAATCGCTCAGAATATGTTTCGGACTATCTCCTGCGCGGAAATACCCGTTGCTGGAGCGTGTTATACCGCCGCAGTGCGATTGGGCAAATCCGTTTCCGGGAAGACTTGAGCATCGGTGAGGATATGATGTTTCTGATGGATTTGCTGATGCAGATTTCCAGCGTGAGCATCACAGAGTATCGCGGCTATTTTTACCGGATTAACGAGCAGGGCGCGATGCTCAAGCCCTTTAAACCGAGCTACATGGATGAAATCAAAAGCTGGGAGCTTGCTTGCAGGCTTGTGGAAAAAGAGTTCCCGTCCCAGAAGGGGCGGGTATACAGTATTCTGGCGGTTTCTGCGATGCTGGCTGCCGGAAAAATTGCGCGCCTGCCCGGTGCTGAACGGAAAAAATACCAGACGGAAGTCGTACAGTGCCGCAGTGCTGTCCAGAAAGGACTTGCTGCTTCCGGGGCAAAAGAGGAGCTGCCGAAGGGCTATCGGATAAAAACGATGCTGTTCACCGCCTGTCCGGCGTTGTATCTTGCGTTGTATCATCATTGGAAAGGTTGAAGTAACTGTTCCGTAGGTCTGCGCATTTACTGCGCTGACCGTAAGAAAACTTAGACTAGAAGGCAAAAATCCTATCGGCATAGCCGATTTGGAATGGATTTTTGCGCGTAACTGTGGGGGTACTGAACAGTTACAGGTTGAAAATAAGAACCGGATGCCGAGGGATCGAATTGCTTTTGGACGATGCAAAAGCAGAATGAGAGGAATCATGAAAGACGATAAAATTGTTTTATATATGCATGCGGGAAGCGGCAACCACGGCTGCGAGGCGATTGTCAACAGTCTTTGCCGGATGCTTCCCAAACCGGCGATTCTGATGACGAACCGCCCGAAGGAGGATGAAACCTATTCTCTGAAGGAGCTTTGCAGCAGTTTTGTACAGGAAAAAAGCATCGAAAAGAATGTATTCGTGCATACCTGGTACTATTTGAAGCAAAAGCTTTTACACGACCCGGACTGCTTCATGGAATACCGGTATCAGGACATTTGCGGGAAAAATCTGCACCGTCTGAATATTTCCATCGGCGGGGATAATTATTGCTATGACAACATGCTCGACCGGCTGATTTCCGCAAACCGCATGTTCCACAAGCAGGGCGCTAAAACGGTTTTATATGGCTGCTCTATCGAGCCGGAGTTGTTAAAACGTCCGGAAATCATGGAGGATATGAAGCGCTACGACGCGATCGTCGCGCGGGAAAGCCTGACCTTTGCAGCGCTGCAGGAAGCCGGAATTGACAAAAATATCCATTTATATCCGGACTCTGCTTTTTTACTGGAAACAAAGCTGGCTCCCCTGCCGGAGGGCTGGGTTCCCGGAAAGATGCTGGGCCTGAACATTAGTCCGATGATTGTGGACAATGAAAAGACTCCGGGCATTACGATGCAGAACTATAAAGCGTTGATTTCTCATATTTTAGAAACGACCGATCTGCATATTGCGCTGATTCCCCATGTGGTGTGGGAAAGCAATGATGACAGAAAACCGATCCGGCAGCTTTATGAAGCCTTTGCATCGACCGGACGTGTGATCGAGCTGCCGGATGGGTCCGCTCCGGAATTAAAGGGCTATATCAGCCGCTGCGAGATGTTTATCGGAGCCCGGACCCATGCGACAATCGCGGCATATTCCTCCTGCGTGCCGACGCTGGTAGTCGGCTATTCGATCAAGGCCCGTGGAATCGCAAAGGATTTATTTGGAACGGACGAGGGCTATGTCCTGCCGGTGCAGGCACTCGCCCAAAAAGAAGACCTCGTCAACGCATTTGACTGGCTGTATCAAAATGCACAGGCACAGAAAGCACACCTGCAGCAGATTATGCCGGACTATTGCAAAAAGGCAAAAGAAGCAGAAAACCTGTTGAGAGAGCTGTGAAAGCGTAAAAAATCAGAAGCAGTTGCGTGAAATACAATGCAGCCGTGCAGGCAGTTCATAAAAAGCAGAGGGAGGGAAAATTGTGAGCCAGATACAGGAAATGATAAAACCGGCAGCAGCGATGCTGGATACTTATCCGGTGGTGACCACCAAACAGAAAATCAAACGGTGGATCAAGACCTGCGTCCCGGGCATGACGCCGGAAAAGGTGGAGCGTTATTCCTGGCCTCAGGCGCTTCTTGCGATGGGGCTGTTGCAGGCATATGAGCAGACAAAGGACAAGACTGCGTTAAGCAGTGTGTTTTCCTATCTCAGACGGTGGAAAAACAGCGGATATCCAATCTCTCATGTGGATCATGTGATGAATGGAAGCGTTGCCCTGTGGACAGAAGAGATTTTGACGAGGGAAAAAAGGGAAGATGCAGAATCTCTGGAAGCGCTCTGGATCTGCCGGGAAGGGGCAGACATTTGCGCAGGCTGGATCAAAGCAGCGAAAAAAACTGCGGACGGCATCCTTGCGTACCGGAGCCAGCATCCGGACTGGCTGTTTGCAGATACCCTTGGGATGCTTTGTCCCTTTGCCTGTCGCTACGGTGTTCAGAAACAGGATAAAGAGCTGTTAAACCTCGGAATCCGTCAGCTGGAGCTCTTTTTCCAAAAGGGGATGGATGAAAAAACCGGTCTGCCCTATCATGGCTATGATGAAAAGACCGGCATGAAATACGGAATAATCGGCTGGGGAAGAGCCTGCGGCTGGATGCTGCTTGGATTGTCGCAAAGCATTTTGTGGATTTCAGAGCAGCCTGCAGGAGCAGAACAGACGAACAAGCTGCAGGCAGAGCAGTCAGCAGCTTGTCCGTCCTCCCGGTCTGTTGCCCGGGAGGGCTGCAATCGTCTGCTTTTACTGCAGCAACAGCTCCTTGACAGCATTTTTGTATGGCAGCGCGCAGACGGTGGATTTTCCTGGCAGCTGCAGGCACAGGAGGGACACCGGGATACCTCAGCAGAGGGGATGATCGGATATGGGGCCTGGCTGGCAGCAGAGACTGCAGCTGTGCAGCGTTCAGAACAGTGGAGCCTTGCACTGAGCCGTCTGGCAGCCATCATGCAGACGAGCATCCGTGATGGGCGTGTCACAGACTGCTCCGGCGAATGCAAGGGCTTTGCGGAATATCCGCAGGTATACGGAACCTATCCCTGGGGCAGCGGCAGCGCGCTGGCCTTTCTGGCAGTGCAGCTTTTCAGGGAAGAGAGTAACGATAGGGCAGAATGATCCTTATGCCCTATCACAGGACAAGTTCGATCAAACAGTTTGGCAGGAATATCAGGAGAACAGGACGAAAAAACATGGGAAGAGTCAGATATGCGACCAGAAATATAATATTCGGCTTTTTAGGGAGCGGGGCAACGACGCTGCTCAATTTTATCCTGCGGCAGGTGTTTATCACCCATCTGGGCGACACGCTTCTGGGCGTGCAGGATCTCTACAGCGAAATTCTGACGATGCTTTCCCTTGCGGAGCTTGGCGTCGGAACGGCTTTAAACTACAGCCTGTACGGTCCGGTAGCGCGGGGCGAGCGGGAAAAAATCAAATCCTACATGCAGCTGTATAAAAAAGCGTACCGCACCATTGCCATCGTGATTGCTGTCATCGGACTTGCACTGGTACCGTTTTTACCCTGGATCGTCAAAAATGCAGATTATCTGACTCTAAGGCAGCTGCGGGTTTACTATCTGCTGTTTTTGTTCAACACGGTGACAACGTATTTTGTTGCATATAAATACAGTCTTGCCAATGCGGAGCAGAAAAACTATATCCAGACGAACGCGGATGCCATCAGCAAAGCGGTTTCCGTGGTGCTGCAGCTTCTGGGACTGCTGGTACTGCCAAACTACCTGTTATACCTGCTGATTCAGGTCGGCGTATCTCTCGGACAGAAGATTTTTATCAGCTGCTATCTGAACCGCAAATATCCGCTTTTGCTGGAAAAAAATGTGGAACCGCTGACAAAAGAAGAAACCGGAGCGGTGGTGGATAAGACAAAGGCGCTGATGCTGCACCGGATCGGGGATATGGCGCGTCTGCAGACGGATGCGATCATTATTTCGTCCTGTCTGGGTGTCGTCTGGGTCGGCCTGATCGGAACCTACAAGATGATCGTCAATTCCGTTTCGGGTTATGTAAACCTGATTTTCAACTCCGTCATTTCCAGCTTTGGAAATCTGATCGCGACGGAGAGCAGGGAAAAGCAGTTTCAGCTGTTTCTGGTGTATCGTTTTTTTGCAATCTGGGTATACGGATTTTCGGCTGTCGGATTTTTCCTGCTCCTGTCTCCTCTCGTGGAGCTGTATGTCGGAGCGGATCGGGTGTTGGCAACTTCGATTATCGCCTGGTATCTGACGGACTATTTCTTCAAAGGGGAACGTGTCGTGCTTTCGAATTTCAAAACGGCGGCCGGTGTTTTTGAACAGGACAAATATCTGTCCATCCTTCAGGGCATCGTCAATCTGGTGCTGTCGATTGCTCTGGTGTTTAAAATCGGTCTGGCGGGCGTGTTTATCGGAACCGTCGTATCCGGACTGATTGCAAATATCACAAAACCGATCATTATTTATCGGGTTTGCTTTGAAAAAAGTGCGGTTTCCTATTTTCAGGAGTCCATCAAATATCTGCTCGTCATCGGAGCTGCGCTGGCAGTGCTCATTCCGCTGCAGAATCTGCTGATGCCGCAGGTGACGATTGCAAAATTTGCGCTGATGATCGTGATCATTACGGTTGTCTTTAATGGAATTTTTCTGATCGTGTTCGGCAGGACGGAGGAATTTCAGTATTTGTACGGAATGGTAAAAGGGAGGTGGAAACGGTCATGATTATCGTAGAGGTGATGGGCGGACTGGGAAACCAGATGCAGCAGTACGCATTGTACCGGAAGCTGGAGTCTTTGGGAAAAGATGCCAGACTGGATGTTTCCTGGTTTCTCGACAAAGAGCTGCAGACAAAGGTGCTTGCAAGCCGGAAGCTGGAGTTGTCCTGGTTTGAAAATCTTCCTGCAAAATATTGCACACAGGAAGAAAAGCAGGCTATTCTTGGAAAAAATACTTTGGTCGGAAAACTGAAAAAGAAGCTGCTTAGGGGCAGCAACCGGCATTTTACGGAAAGCGACATGTATCATCCGGAAATCTTTGATCTGGAGGACGCCTATTTAAGCGGTTTCTGGGCGTGCGAGGCTTATTATGCGGACATTTTGCCGATGCTGCGCAGCCAGATTCATTTTCCAGATCCGGAAAAGGGCGAAGGCTGGGATTTAGAGGCTGCCGCGAAAAATAAAGAAACGATGGAGCGCATGAAGCAGGAAGCCTCTGTGAGCATCCATATCCGCCGCGGGGATTATCTGGATGCACAGAATGCAGAGATGTTCGGCGGGATCTGCACGGATGCTTATTATGAAGCGGCGATTTCGTATATAAAGGAGCAGACACCGGACGCACATTTCTATGTTTTTTCAGATGACTCTGCATATGTGAAAAATGCCTATCCCGGAAAAGAGTTTACTGTCGTGGATTGGAATACCGGGAAAAACAGCCTGTTTGATATGCAGCTGATGAGCTGCTGCGACCATAATATCTGTGCAAACTCCACCTTCAGCTTCTGGGGAGCGCGGCTCAATCCGAGCCCGGATAAGGTGATGATCCGTCCGTCAAAGCATAAAAACAGCCAGAATATTGTGCCGGAGGAGATGAAAAAGCTCTGGAACGGCTGGGTGTTGATAGATGGAAAGGGAAGAATTATTTAAGAAAAGTTAAGAAAAGCGGTTCCTCGAATACGGTATAATAATACTGACACACGGCAATTGCACATATTTTTTGAGGTAAAATGTGCAGCAGCGAACAAGACGGTACAAACTGGTAATTGGGCGCGTTTGCGCTGTTTTGTAGATTGAGGAGAAATTATAATGAAAAAGAAAATAGTTATATCTGAAAAAGTGACAGCGGTTATGCTTGCAGCAGCGATGGCCATTAGCATGACAGCATGCGGCAGCCCTGCAAAAGATATGCAGGGAGCAGCAGAAACAGCAGCGGATGAAGAAACAAGTACGGTAGAAACAGCAGCGGATAGAGAAACAAGTGCGGTAGAAACTGTATCAGAGATTGCCGGAAATACAACGGAAAGCACGGAGAATGCAGCGACAGACGCAGAGATTTTGGTTGCAGAAGACCCGGATACAGAAATTACAGCGTCAAATGAGAATACCGACATCAAGGTAACGGTAGAGGATCAGAAGGAAGAAAAGAAAAACGATGCAGGAGAGGTTCTGGTCACAATTAGCGTTCAGAAAGCCACCATCGAAGACAGCGGCTATGATGCACTGCAGAAGGTGCTGGATCAGCAGAGCGCAGATACCTATGAGCTGGCGCAGGAAGCATGGGGAGATATGCAGACCTTCCTGGAGGATAGTGATTGGGAAACAACTGGCTCTTTATATGCCATCGAGGACACCATTTCCATGAAGCGTGGAGATGACAGGATCTTCAGCTACGTAACCACGGATTATTCCTATCTCGGAGGTGCACATCCGAACTTCGTTTATAATGGTTACAATTATGACACAAAGACTGGCAAAAGGCTGACACTGCGGGATGTGACAGAGGATTACGACAGCCTGTATGCACAGGTTCTGGACACTCTGAGGGCTTTTCAGGAAGAACAGGAGGATTTTATGTTCTTTGAAGACTACGAGGATACTGTTAAGGGAATGTTTTACGGATTTTCAGCCGAAGAGGATTTGGAGGACAGCGACATGACAGCTGCAGACAGGGAGGAAACCCCGGATACTGCAGGGACAGCGTCCGATATCGACAATATTCAGTGGTATCTGACCGACAATGAGCTGGTGGTGATCTTTAACCGTTATGATATCGCAGGGTATGCCTTTGGTCCGACTGCGGTAAAGATTCCGTTCGAAACAGGGCTGGTAAAAGAGATTTATTCATGACAATAGAATACTCGCAGAGCATGCATTCTATTGTTCATGACAATAGAATACTCGCAGAGCGTGTATTCTATTGTTGGAAGTAAATGTGCGAAGCAAGAGGAATTATGCCTATGAAGAATGTGATTGCAGTGATCTGGGACTGCGATAAGACGTTGATCGACGGATATATGCAGGATCCGATGTTTGCAGAATATGGCGTTGAGACGAAGCAGTTCTGGGCGGATGAAAATAAAATTCTGGATGAATACCAGAAAACCGGCGTGCGGGTCAATCGCGACACCTATTATCTGAATTATTTTATCAAATGTGCCCATGAGGGGATTTTTCCGGGCTTAAATAATGCAAAGCTTCGTTCTTTTGGAAAGCTGCAGAAGCTTTATCCGGGGACGCTGGAATTTTTCCGGAAAACAAAAAACATGTTCCGAAATGATGCGAGTTATTCGGAATATGATATTCAGGTAGAGCATTATATTGTCAGCACCGGGTTTGCAGAGGTAATCCGGGGAATGGAGCTGATGAATTATGTGGATGATGTCTGGGGCTGCGAACTGATGGAAGCGCCGGATGCAGATAATCAGCCGCTCATCAACGAAATCGTTTATACGATCGATAATACGACGAAAACGCGTGCGATTTTTGAAATCAATAAAGGAATTGGAAAGATTGACGGCATCGATGTCAATTCCAAGATTCCCCAGGAGCTGCGGCGTGTGAAATTTGAAAATATGATCTACATAGCAGACGGACCAAGCGATATCCCGGCCTTTTCCCTTGTACATCAAAACGGCGGTTCCACCTTTGCCATTTATCCAAAGGGCGACGTCGCTGCCATGAAGCAGGTAGAACAGATGCGTGCAGACGGAAGAGTTGACATGTATGCCGAGGCGGATTATTCCGAAAATACAACCGCAAACATGTGGATCACAAACCGCATTCAGGAGCTTGCTGACAAAATCCGGGAACGGGAAAAAAATAAAATCGAAAAATATGCCGGCGGTGTGCCCAGGCATTTGGTGTGAATCGTAGAGAAGGACCGGGAGCTTTTTGAAGTAAAATATGTAAAACGGCTGACAGATCTGGAGCAGGAATGCGAAAAAGCTGTGATGCAGATCGATGACAGAATGTATGCAAAAACGTTGGAAGATCGTTATGATCAGGTATCGTGCTTTGGCATTGCTTTTTACAAAAAGCGTTGCCTGATTCAGAAAAAATGATATAGTTATAGATAGCAAGAATAATCGGAGGACTTACAATGAAAGTATTGGTAACCGGCGTAGCCGGACAGCTTGGACATGATGTGATGAATGAGCTTGCCAAACGCGGCCACGAGGGTGTTGGCTCGGATCTGGCAGCAGAATACAGCGGGATTGCAGACGGCAGTGCCGTAACAAAGATGCCTTATGTATCGATGGATATCACCGATGCAGCAGCGGTAGAAATGGTTTTACAGGAGGTAAAGCCGGATGCTGTCGTGCACTGCGCGGCATGGACTGCAGTGGATCTGGCAGAGGATGACGATAAGGTGGATAAGGTTCGCAGCATCAATGCCGGCGGCACGAAGAATATCGCAGAGGTATGTAAGAAGCTGGACTGCAAGATGGTCTACCTTTCCACCGACTACGTATTTGACGGACAGGGTATTAAGCCCTGGGATCCGGACTGCAAAACCTACCAGCCGTTAAACGTTTACGGACAGACGAAGCTGGAAGGCGAGCTTGCAGTTTCGGAGACTCTGGACAAGTATTTTATCGTTCGGATTGCATGGGTATTCGGCGTCAACGGCAAAAACTTCATTAAGACGATGTTGAATGTCGGCAAG
>RRZT011499868.1_pt1 | contig 13557 bp, 17 predicted proteins | sample 2165551 | NCBI WGS metagenome assembly RRZT01 (sample SAMN10456910, study PRJNA506462) | wastewater metagenome | biome: wastewater; feature: sludge; material: wastewater sludge; isolation source: wastewater sludge with Escherichia coli K12::gfp cells carrying plasmid... | place: USA: Moscow, Idaho... | reverse complement strand
TCCTTTTTAACCCCTAAATACAACATGAAAGTAGAACAAGAATATTTTTTATCATATAATTTCTTATCAGTATACTTTTTTCTTTTCTCCTCTGGAATTAACTCCTTCATTCCATGTGCAAAATCTGCATTAATTATAACTTTATCATAGTATAATTTTTCTCCTGTATAAAGTTCTATTCCTTTTACATCTTTGCCTTCAATCAGTAATCTTTTTACTCCCTTAGATAAATGTACCTTTCCTCCATCTTCTAAAAAAGATTTCTCCATTGCATGGGATAATTGATTTAAACCACCTTTAACATGATAAACTCCAAATGCATGCTCCAAATATGAAATTATACTAAATGTCCCTGGAGCTTCCCAAGGGGACATTCCAATATACTTGGCTTGGAAAGTAAATGACAATTTTAGTTTTTCGTCCTCAAAATACCTTGATAAAACATCATATAAAGAAACATGTGCATCTAAATAAGGTATTGATTTTAAAAACTGTGGTTTTAAATAACTTAAAAAATTAGTATAAGGTATTTTTAAACACCCTATAATTTTAGAGTATTTTTTCTCTTCTTTTTCAATATATTTATTATAGTTTTCAACTTCATTTGGAAATGTCAACTGTATTTGTTCATACATTTTTTCTTTTGACAAATGACTATACGGATAAAATTCCTGATTATTTTCAAAGCATAGCCTATACATTGGTTCAATTCTTTGAAGTTCTACATAATCTTCTAGTTTTCTTCCTGTTAATTCAAAAATATCTTCTAAAATATGCTTCATTAAAAAAAATGTTGGTCCCAAATCAAATTTATATTCGCCTAATTGAAGTCTTGAATTTCTTCCACCAATAAAATTTTGTTTTTCAAAGATTTCAACTTCATAACCACTATTAGCTAAAAGCATCCCTGCAGAAAGTCCTCCAGGCCCTGCTCCTATTATTGCAATTTTCATAGGTTCACCTCTCAATTTTAATGTTATTTTTAACAGATATTTTTAGTTTATATTTTTTTGAGTAACAAAAAATTTATCTGTATATTACATTATACTTCATAACCATTAACAATCAAATCTATTTTCCCTGTAACGGGATCCATAATTGCTCCATGTACTTTAATATCTTTTGGAATAAGGGGATGCGTTTTAACAATTTTCACACTTTCATTTACTGATTCTTCTACTGAATCAAATCCTTTTAGCCATTTTCTTATATCAATCCCTGCATTAATTAAAGTAGACACTATTTCTTTAGGTATTCCTCTATCATTCATTTTTTCAATTATTTTATCTGAATTTATGCTACTCATCCCACAGCAATGATGTCCAACTATTAACACTTCATCTGCTTTAAATTCATATATTGCAACTAAAATACTTCTCATGGCACTTCCAAAAGGATGGCTTATTGTTGCTCCTGCATTTTTTATTAATTTTACATCACCATTTTTTAAATTTAATGCTTTTGGCAACAACTCTGTTAGTCTTGTATCCATACATGAAAGTATTACCATTTTTTTATTAGGCTCTTTTGATGTAATATAAGCATCGTATTCCTTATTCTCTACAAATTTTTTGTTAAATTCCAACATTTCTTCTAATTTTTTCACTTTAACCTCCATAACACCAAATTTCAATATTTTTTTATTTTAATAATTATATTAATAAAATACACAGTAAAAAAAAAGACTGGTTACCCAGTCTAAAATTTATTTTTTGCTAGCTTCGAATTTTTCCCATATTCCAGCTTTAGCTAATAATGATTTAACAGTTCTTGTTGGTTGAGCACCATTTGATAAGAAAGTTAATATTTCTTCTTCTTTTAATTCTAATTTTGAATCTTCTAATGGATAGTAGTTTCCTAAGTAAGCTATTGCTTTCCCATCTCTTCTACTTAAAGCTTCCATTGCAGCGATTCTGTATATAGGTGCTTTTTTTCTACCTAATCTTGTTAATCTTAATTTTACCATTCTATCTACTCCTTCTTCATTTTTTTATTTTGATTTATTTAAAAAGGGAATTTTCTACCTGGGAATTTTGGCATTTTTCCCATATTTGGTAACCCTCCATTACTAAACATTTTCATCATTTTTTTCATTTGTTCAAACTGTGTTAATAGTTTATTAACATCAGATACGTCTGTAGCGCTTCCTTTTGCAATTCTTTTCTTTCTATTTGCATTAATTACTTTTGGATTTGCTCTCTCTTCTTTTGTCATTGATTGAATCATAGCTTCAATTTTCTTCATTTCTTTTTCTGCTGGAGCTAAATCACCTAAATCTCCAACACCCGGTAACATTTTTAAAATACTACCTAGAGAACCTAATCTTTTTATTCCTTGAAGTTGTTTTAAAAAATCTTCTAAGTCAAATTCTTGTTTTCTCATTTTTTCTTCAAGTTTTTTTGCTTCATCTTCATCTATAATGGTTTGAGCTTTTTCAACTAATGAAATTACATCTCCCATACCTAATATTCTAGAAGCCAATCTATCTGGATGAAATAACTCTATATCATCCATTTTTTCTCCAACTCCTACAAATTTTATAGGTTTACCTACAACCGCTTTAATTGAAAGTGCTGCTCCACCTCTTGCATCTCCATCTAACTTTGTTAAAACAACAGCATCTATATTTAATGCTTCATTGAAACTCGATGCAACATTTACTGCATCTTGTCCAGTCATTGCATCTACTACTAACAATATTTCTTGAGGTTTTGCTATTTTTTTTATTTCTTTTAGTTCATTCATTAACTCTTCATCAATATGAAGTCTTCCTGCTGTATCTAAAAGAACATAATTTGAATTTCTATTTTCAGCTTCTTCCAAGCCTTTTCTACATATTTCTACTGCATCCTTGCTTCCTTCTATAGTAAAAACAGGAACATCTATGCTTTCTCCTAAAACTTGTAATTGTTTCATTGCAGCTGGTCTATAAATATCTGCTCCTACAAGATAAGGTCTTTCTCCTTTTCCTTTCAAAAATTTAGCCAATTTAGCAGCAAAAGTTGTTTTACCTGCTCCTTGAAGTCCTGAAAGCATTATAACTGTCATTCCTTTAGGCGCTTTTGTTAATCTTGCATTAGTTCCTCCTAAAAGTTCTACTAATTCATCATTAACAATTTTAATAAACTGTTGCCCTGGATTAATTCCTTTTAAAGTTTCTTCTCCAACAGCTTTCTCTTTTATTCTAGAAATAAAGTCTTTTACCACTTTATAATTCACATCTGCTTCTAGTAAAGCCAACCTAACTTCCCTAAGTGCATCTGAAATATTACTTTCTGAAAGTTTTCCATGACCTTTTATTTTTTTTACAATATCTTGAAATCTGCTTCCTAAGTTATCTAACATTTTACACCTCTTCTGAGTAATCAAGGTTTTTTATAATCTTATCTAATTTTTCAATTGAAAAATTATTTCTTAGCTCTTTTAAGTCTTTAACAATTTTTTTATCTCTTTCCCAAAGAGATAATTTTTCCTCATATTCATTTAGAATTTTTATCCCTCTACGGATATTATCGTAAACAGCTTGTCTACTAACTTCATATTCTTTTGCAATTTCTGATAGAGAATAATCCAACTCAAAATGTTTTTCCATATACTCTTTTTGTTTATCACTAAGTAAATTCTTGTAATACCCAAAAAGTATTGATACTTCCAAAAACTCATTTAATTCCATAAGAATACCCCTTGATTATAAGATAATTTTTATTTTTTGTCAAGTGTTTTTTCTTTACAAATTTCTATATATTTTGTTGTTATCCCTTTTCTAGTAAAAAGTTCTTCAAATTCTGTTTTTATATTATCTTTACCTAAAGGGTCATTATGTAAATCATTAGTATTGTAAACAACTTTAAACCCTTCTATCCTTTTCATAAGTTCCAAAACATCATTATAATACCCCTCATGATCCGTTTTAAAAAATAATTTTCCATTCTCTTTCAATATTTTTGCTAACGTTTCATAAAATAATTTATCATTTATAATTCTATTCTTTTCATTTCCATCCCATGGATCTGGAAAATTTATATAAAGTCCTTCTATTTCTTCTTCTCCAATAAACTCAAGAATTTCTTGACCCCATCTTCTTATGAATGTAATATTTTTTAAAGAACGTTTATTAGCCTTTTGTGCAGACATGTAGAGTCTTTTAAATTTTAACTCTATCCCAATAAAATTTCTATCTCTATACCTTTGGGCATTCCCTACTGTAAAATTACCTTGTCCACTTCCAATTTCTAAATATATTTCATTAGAATTCTCAAAGAACTCATTCCATTTCCCTCTTTTTAAATTCATTTCCTTTTTATCCCATTGAATATATTTTGGAAACTCTTTCATTTTTTCCATATACGGATTATAATTTTTCTTTGGTTTATCAAAAAAGTTTTCCCACATAAATACTCCTTTTTTATCTTTGTCCCTTATTTTACATGTATATAGAGCTTATGTCAAGTAATTTCACTTTATACATTTTGGATTTTTTTATTTTTGGATATTGATTTTGTAAAAAAATGATGGTATACTCTATTATCAAATTTTGGTGAGGTGTGTAAATGAAGAAAAGAATAATCATGTTATTTTTATTATTAAGTTTTGCTTCTTTTGCTGAATGGAAAGAAACAGACAAAGCAACAAAAGATGGTTTAACTTCTATTAAACTTAAAGATACTGATGATAAAAGTACAGGTTTATTAGTCCAATCAGATTCTATTGATGGTAATGTTTCTGTTGTTTATTGGGCTAATTTAGTAATAAAAGAGCTTAAAGATGTTGAGAGTATTGATGGCTTTTCAATAGGTTTTAACGAAAGTGACAAAAAATACGTTGCTATCAAATCTACTACTGGTGGGATTATCTATCTTGAAAACGATAAAAAAGAAAATCTTTTAAACAGTTTAAAAAGCTTTAATAAGTCAAAATATAACATGTAAAAACAAGTTTATCTTGTTTTTTCTTTTTTAAAGTTTTTTCTCACATGTATCGATAATTTTAATAAGAACTCGTTAATATAAACTATAACAAGGAGGTTTAGTTATGTTAGATGATTTGTTAGAAGCATATGAATTTCAAGGAAAATTGGTTAATTATGACTCTATTCTTTTGCATTTTGAAAAGCTTTCAAAAGAACTAGAAGATGAAGCTGATGGCTAAAAATTATTTACAAGAGATGATTGAAAAAGAAGAAGAGGAATTTAATAAAGTTAGAAGTTATATAGCTGATAACTTTGATAGACGTCTTACTATTACTGATGTTGTCCATGAAACTAAAGTTGATAGAAAACTTATTTCAAAATGGCTGAAGGAAGAACGACTACACCTCGGTAAACCACCAAGAAATATTGAAAATTCTCATCCTAATATTAGTAATACTGAAAAATCTATTATTAAAAATAAAAAAGTTCATCGAAGATTTTAAGGAGTTTTCAACTCCTTTTAAATTTCTAAAAAATTTGGACATCAATTTCATTATTGACAATTTTTGTAAAAAAATAAATTTTATATTAAATTCAATCTATAAAAATTAATTCAATTAAATTTTATAAAAGGAGTTATTATGACACAAAATATCATTGAAGAAGTAAAAAAAATTGTAAAAGCAAAATTAGATAAAGAAGGATCTGGCCATGATTGGTTTCATACTTTAAGAGTTTTTAATAATGCCTGTAAAATAGCTGATACTGAGAACTGCCATCTCCTTACTGTTCAGCTAGGAGCTTTATTTCATGATATAGCTGACCATAAATTTGGATATAGTGATGAAGATAGAAAAAATATTATTGGAAATTTATTATTAAATCTAAATGTTCCCTCTGATATTATTGAAAATGTTATTTATATTGCAAATAGTATTTCTTTTAAAGGCGGAAAAAATCCTGTTATTCTTAAAAATATAGAATCAAAAATTGTACAAGATGCTGATCGTTTAGAAGCAATCGGAGCCATAGGAATTGCAAGAACTTTTACATATGGTGGATTTAAAGGAAGAGCCATATATAATCCTGATTCTTCTGTTGAAAACAGTGATTCAATAAGCCATTTTTATGAAAAATTATTAAAATTGAAAGAAACTATGAATACTGAAACAGGTAAGCATTTAGCAAATGAAAGGCATAAGTTTATGGAATTATTTTTAGAAGAGTTTTATAAAGAGTGGAATTATTAAAATATATATTTTAGGCTTTACAAAAAAAAGAATTTTTTATCATATATCCCTAAATAAAAACAAATTGCTGAAAAATAAATAAGTTATTTTTCAGCAAATTTTATTGTATTAATTATTCTATATTTATCAATTTATGATCTAATAGTATTTGTAAGAAGTCGATTTCTTCACTTTCTATCAATTTTTGCTTAAAAATATTGCATGCATCTTTATTTTTGTCTAAATCACAGCTTTCTAAGCTTTGAAAAACATCGAAAAAATCTTTATCTTTTAAAGACTCATATAATTTTTCTTGCAAATTTTGTTTTACATCCATTTTTTATCTCCTTTACTTAGAATTTACTCATCTGATAAATTATACCTTATCAGTTTACTTTTTTCAATTCTATAGAAATAAAGATAGTTATAATTTAAAATTATGCCTAATAATTGAGATTTTCGTTATTAGCATATTATTTTTTTACTCAAATCTTGTTTGAAATATTAATCCCTTTAATCTCCTAATCCCTCAAATTCAAAATTTTTCCTAAAACCTATAGATAATAAATATTTTTTCATCTCCTCTGTTACTGGATAATCAATCAATGTTAATCCTCTGGTATCTTTCCCTTTTATATTTTGTCCACTTTCAGCAAGAATTTTTACAATATCAAGTTTATTTTCAAGAACCATCATTAAAATAATTGACATCCCTGCTTTATTTTTTACATTTACATCAGCCCCATTATCTACCAAATATTTTATAAGCTCTAAGTTTGGTTTTTCTGCTGTTATTGCCTCATACAATAAAGTTTGTTTTGCACTATTAACATTATTTATTTCAGATTTATTTAGTAATCTTTTCAACATTTCTAAATTTCCTACTGACACACATATGTCTAATAATGACCATTTTAATCCATTTTCTTCTATCATTACTTTTGTATCAGCTCCCTTTTCTATCAAATAATTCCCAACATCATTTGATTTCATTACAATTGATAAAGATAAAAGACTCAGTCCTTGTTTAGGTGCAAAATTTACATTAGCTCCTTTTTCTATTAATATCTTTGCCATCTCTAAATTATTATTTTTTACAGTATCTACTAATCCCCAATTTTTATCATCATCATTTGCTAACCCCAAAGCCATTATTATTTTTACCCTTGAAGTCATTCCTTTACTTACTGAATTAGCAAAATTTTCTAATGAAAATATTTGATTTTTATATCCTAAAAAAATTGCAGTAATAAAGACAAGAGCAATAATTGTATTTCTAATACTCTTTTTCTTTTTTTCTTGTTTCTCTCTTTCTAGTCTCATTTTTTCTAAAAATCTTTGATTTTTATCTCTTTTTTCTGAATCCATTTTATCTCTCCCTTTTTTTATAAATAATCTTATAAGTTTATACTTTTTTAGTTTTTGAACTATTCTATATTTTTGAATCCTTTGTTATTTCTGTCCTTTGAGCCCCTTTACTTTCTAAATACTTCGCAATTTCATCATACCCACTCATTATTGCATGATCTAAAGGAGTAATTGCTCCCAATGAGTTGTCATTGATATTTGCTCCATGTTCAACTAAATCTTTTACAATTTCAATTTTTCCTGTAGATATAGCTTGAATTAGGGGACTCCCCTCTCCACTATTTTCTTTATTTAAATTTGTTCCATTTTTTAAAAAAGTTGATATCATTTCTTTATTCCCAATTGATATAGCATGATTAATTGAAAATTCAGAATTTATAGTTGCTCCTTTTGAAACTAAAAACTCTACAAGTTCATTATTCCCAGACAAAGCTGCATAATCTATTGCTGCAAGCCCATCACTATCTTTTGCTCCAATTTTTGCGCCATGCTCAATATAAAGTTTTACTAATTCTATATTACCATCTAAAATTGCTTCTGATATAGGATATCTTCCTTCTTCATCCATTTGATTTATATTAAGATTTTTTCCTAATAAAATTTTAAAAAGATTAGCATTTTTTTCTTTTGAATTTGAATTACTTATGTAATTTACTAACTTAGATCCTGTATTATCAACTTTATTTATATCCTCTTCTCTTTCAATTAATAATTTAGCAACATTTACGCTCCCATTCAAAAAAGCTATAGAAATCGGCTTAAAAATATCTAAACTTTGAGGTGCTAAATTTGGATTTGCTCCTTTTTCCAATAAAAGTTTAGCAACATCTAAAGAATCGTACTCTGCTGCTTTTAATAAAGGAGTTAATAACTTTTCATTATCGCAATAATTTACATCTGCTCCATTATTAATAAGAATTTTACACATTTCTAGGTTATTTTTAGAAGACATTTCTACTAAGCCTTTATTAATTTCGTCTTTATCAACTAATTTTAATAAAATCATCATTCTAACTCTCACTGTAGAATTTTTTTGTAATGACAATGTAAAGTCATCTTTACTAAGCAAATTATATTTATATCCAAACATCAGTATTACTCCTATAAAAAATAATGATGTCCATATCTTTATTATTTTTTGCTTTCTTTCTCTTTTTTCTTTTTCTTTTTGCATTTTTAACTTGTATAGCTGTTGTTTTTGTTCCCTTTTCTTTTTTGCTTTCTCTTCTAAATTTACCTCATTATTATTTTCTTCTCTCATCATTTTCTACTTTTCTCTCCCAGACAAGCAATTCTATATTTATTTTACTAAAACCAATTAACATTTATATAAATTAAAATCTTTGTATTTATTTATTAACTTTTTTATTATATCAAATTCTTCTAATAGATTCAATTTATTTAATTGCTTTATTATCTAGTTTTATTCAATATATATTTATACTTAAAATTATAATTTTGTGTGCATAAAAAATCCCTTCTAAATTGATAATTTTTCTACCAATTTTGAAGGGATTTTCATAATTATAATAATTTTATTCTTTTTCTATTTAGCAAATCCTACTGCTCTAGTTTCTCTAACTACTGTTACTTTTATTTGCCCTGGGTATTGCATTCCTTCTTCAATCTTTTTCGCTACATCTCTAGACATTACTGTTGCTTCATCATCAGATAATTGATCTGAATTAACAATTATTCTTAATTCTCTTCCTGCTTGAATAGCAAATGAAGATTCAACGCCTTCAAAAGAATTTGCAATTGTTTCCAACTGTTCTAATCTTTTTAAGTATGTTGATAATGTTTCTCTTCTAGCTCCCGGTCTTGATGCAGAAATAGCATCTGCAGCTTGAACTAATACTGATTCTGCACTTTCAAATTCAATTTCATTATGATGTGCTCCAACTGCATTTAATACTGCTGGCTTTTCTCCAAATTTCTTTAAGAAATCCATCCCTATCAATGCATGAGATCCTTCTATATCAACATCTAAAGCCTTCCCTATATCATGTAACAACCCTGCTCTTTTAGCTAAAGCTACATCACAGCCTAATTCAGCAGCCATTACTGATGCTAAATGTCCTACTTCTATTGAATGTGTTAATACATTTTGCCCATAACTTGTTCTATATCTAAGTCTTCCTAATACTTTAACAACCTCATGATGCATTCCTGTAATTCCAAGCTCTAGAAGTGCTTGTTCTCCTGCTTCTACTATTGCTTTATTTACTTCTTTTTCAGATTTTTTAACAGTTTCTTCTATTTTTGCAGGATGAATTCTTCCATCTGTTATAAGTTTTTCAACTGTTAATTTTGCTATTTCTCTTCTAACTCCGTCAAAACTTGATAAAACAACTGCCTCAGGAGTGTCATCTATAATTACATCTACACCTGTAAGTGCTTCTATTGCTCTAATATTTCTTCCTTCTCTTCCTATAATTCTACCTTTCATTTCATCACTTGGTAATTGAACTACAGAAATTGTAGCATCCACAACATACTCAGATGCTGCTTTTGACATGGCAGTAGATAGAATTCTCTTTGTCAATCTTTCTTTATCTTCTTCTAACCTATTTTCAAACTCTCTAATTGCAAGAGCAGATTCATGAGTTAATTCACCTTTTAAGTTTTCAATTAACATTTCTTTTGCTTCTGCTTTTGAAAGTTCTGCTATTTTTTCTAATTCTTTTTCTTGTTTTTCTTTAAGCTCTTTTAAATCCTCTTTTATTTGAATTAATGAACTTTCTGCTTCTTCTAAATTCTTTTCTTTTTCTTCTAATTTTTCAGACTTTCTGTCCAAATTTTCTTCTTTTTTTATAAGTCTTTGTTCTGTTTTTTGTATTTCTATTTTAGATTCTTTTCTTTCTTTCTCAGCTTTTTCTTTTATTTTTAAAGCTTCTTCTTTGGCTCTTAATTCTCCATCTTTTTTTACTGCTTGTGCTTCTTTTTTAGCACCTTCTACAATATTTTCTGCTTCAATTTCAGCTTTTTTAAGCTCAATTTTTAATAAATTAAGTTCCACTATTTTTGCGTCTATTTTATTTTTCTTAAATAAAAGTGCTGCAATAATACCAACAACTAATAATATTGTAGAAGAAATAATTGCTATACTAATTAAATTCATATTTCCTCCTTCAATCCTAATATATATTCTCTGTCCTGCAGTACTACCATGTATTCTTCAACTATTGTAAAAGTAACTAATTTTTCTTCTATTTTAGATACTCTTACCCTTGCGACAGGGATTGTTTTTGTTGTTAGTTTTTCTCCTGTTTTATTATCAAAGATTATTGTTTGGGCTTGTACTAAAGTAAATGTATCTCCAACACTAAGTTTTCTCCTACTAGTAATTGGTCTTTTATCTGCTATGATCTCTTTACCTTGTCTTAAAATAATTTTTATGTATAAATTATAATCTTCTTGATTATAATACATAGATTTAAGTTTTTCTCTAACTTCAGGTAAATAATTAATATCTTTTGCCACTGCATATGCCTTATTATACTCATTTTGTGCATAGTATATATTAAATAAGCTTAACTTAACATCTTCCCTATTTTCATAGGATAATGCAGCAAAAAAATTATATTCTGCTAACTCATAATTTTTGTTATCTGCATAAACTTGACCCATTTTTATATAATATACTGAATTTTCTGGATAAGTTACTACAGCTTCTTTTAAAAGTTTAATAGCTTCCTCTGTATCATTTTCTTTTAACTTTTTTAAAGCACCAAAATACAAATCATCTGCTTTCGTTTTTTGCTCCTCAACTAATCTGACATAAGCATATACAGGATATTTTTTTAAAATTTTCCCATATTGTTTATGTGCATATAATACCTTTAAAAAACTATCTGTATAGATTGCCCTGCTATCCATACTATCATAAACGGCTTCTAAAAGTGTTAAGTCCCCTTGCGAAATTAAATAATTAAATAAATCTTTTTTTATAGGATCTTTTGCTTTCAACAAATCATAAAAAAGTCTAGCAATTGATGCTGCAGAGTCTTTTTTATACCTAAAAAATTCATCATTAATTAAATTAATGTCAAATCTTTCTCCTGTTTCATACTTTAGCTTAAAATAAAGTAGTTTTGCTTCATCATAGTCTGGCGCCTCATTCAACACCTGTTCTAAACTAAATTTTGCCTGTTCATAAGCTTTACTATCAAATTGTTTTTTAGCATTTTGAAAGTTCTCATAAACATTTGCATTTATATTAAATATTATTAATATACAAATTAAAAAAAATCTCTTCATAATTTTCTATCCTCACTGGATTATTAATTAAAGCTATTTAATGCTTCATCCTCTGTTTCAAATATTTGGAATAACTCATCTAATCCAACCATTTCAAATATATTTGTAATATGGTCGTTCAAATTAACTAATTTTATGTCTCCATTTTTTTCTCTTATTTCTTTAAGTCTTCCTCTAATTATTCCCATTGCTAAAGAATTTATATGAGACAACCCTTCAAAATCTAGTATAAAATAACTTTTATCTAGTTCCATTAATTTTATGAGTCTATCTTTTAATTGAGGTGCTACTAGAGCGTCTAATTCCCCACTTACCCTTAATATAACAACTCCATTTTTTTCTTCTTCAATTATTTCAAAGTTAGTTACCATTTATATTTTTCCTCCCTCTATATATTTAAATACTCTTATCATTAAACCTTTTTCTTTTTTTATCATTTCTATTCCATCAACTATTTTTCTGACAATATTAAGGCCCATTCCTCCTTCTTCTTTACTGTTACCTTCACCTTGAAATCCAATTCCAAAGTCTTCTACTTCCATAGTGACTTTTTTGTCTTCTTTCAAAACTTTAACTATTAAAGAGTTCTTTTCGCCATAATTATATCCATGCTCAACAGCATTAGTTGCTAACTCATCTACTACTGATAAAATTTGGAATATATCTCTATCACTTACATTTTCTATTTCTAAATAATGTTTTACTGTGTTTCTAACAAGAGACATTAGTTTTAATGATGATGGTACTTTTAAAACAATTCCATCCATATTTTCACCTTTTCTCATCAAATGATTTTATTACCCAATTATCATTAATATATTCCATTACAAACTCAATATACATACTTTCATCATGTAAATTAACTATTGTTAATTCTTTTAAATTCATATCTATAAAATCTCTTTTTGCTACATAAAATTTTACATTACTAAAATCATATTCTTTCAGTTTTTTATATCTAAAAGAACTAATAGTATCTAACTTTACATATGAATCTAAACTCGTAAAATCTCCTGTTAACAATGATTCTTTCAATATATTTTCTAATTCATATAATTTTCCCAATTTCTCTTTTCTTTCATTAATTATATTAATATAAGTCTCTTTTTCTGCATCAGATAAACTCATTATCATCTCTTCAGCATTCTCTAAATCCCATATTCTTATTTTTTCATCTATCTCTCTATGTGATTTGTTTGTTTTTTGAACAGAGTCGAGACTTGTACAAGAAATTAATAAAATGCTAAGAATTAAAAAAAATCCTAATTTTTTCAATGTTATAATTACCCCCTAGCATAATTTATTACTAGTTTAACACATTATTTTTAAATTATCAAGTTTTAAATATTTTTTAAATTTTCCAAGATTTCTTTTATAATTTTTTCTTGCGTTATTTGGCCTAAATCAAACCATTTATACTTTTTATCTCTTCTAAACCATGTCAATTGTCTTTTAGCATAATGTCTTGATTCTTTTTGAATCAATTCTATAGCTTCTTCTAATGTTAATTGTCCATTAAAATATTGAAATAATTCTTTGTACCCAATTGCTTTTATATTTTCAAGTTGATTTTTATATTTATAGTATATCTCCTTAGCTTCTTCTATAAGCCCTTGTTCTACCATTATTTTAACTCTCTCATTTATACGCTCATATAAAATTTTTCTATCTCTATCTAATCCAATTTTTAAAAAATTATAATTATTACCTTTTATATTTTTCTTGTTTAGTACACTGAATTTCTCTCCTGTTACTTCACAAACTTCTAAAGCTCTTTCTATTTTTACTCT
>RRZT011385384.1_pt1 | contig 13557 bp, 12 predicted proteins | sample 2165551 | NCBI WGS metagenome assembly RRZT01 (sample SAMN10456910, study PRJNA506462) | wastewater metagenome | biome: wastewater; feature: sludge; material: wastewater sludge; isolation source: wastewater sludge with Escherichia coli K12::gfp cells carrying plasmid... | place: USA: Moscow, Idaho... | reverse complement strand
GATGAGGTTTATGGTGACTTAGAAGGTACAGATGACTTGTTCCTTGAAACAACACCGTATGCTCCAAGTTCACCATACTCAGCAAGTAAGGCCAGTTCAGATCATTTGGTTCGTGCATGGCACCGAACCTATGGTTTACCTGTTGTTTTAACCAATTGCTCAAACAACTACGGTCCTTACCATTTCCCAGAAAAGCTAATTCCATTAATTATTTTGAATGCCCTCAATGGTAAAGCATTACCTGTATACGGCAATGGACACCAAATTCGTGATTGGCTATTTGTAGAAGACCATGCACGTGCTTTATATAAAGTGGTTACTGAGGCTGCTGTTGGTGAAACTTATAATATTGGCGGTCATAACGAACAAAAGAATATTGATGTTGTTAAAGCCATTTGCACATTGTTAGAAGAACTTGCACCAAATAAACCAAATGGTGTGACTCGTTATGAAGACTTGATTACTTATGTGACAGATCGCCCTGGTCACGATTTACGCTATGCCATTGATGCAAGCAAAATTCAAAAAGACCTTGGTTGGGTGCCTGAAGAAAGTTTTGAAACGGGTTTAAGAAAAACCGTTGAGTGGTATTTGAATAACCAAGCGTGGGTTCAACATATTCAAAGTGGTGAATATCAAAATTGGATCAATCAACAGTATCAGGTTGCAGAAGAAACAAATTAAGTTGCGTAATACTATGAAAATACTGTTGTTAGGAAAAAATGGCCAAGTGGGGTGGGAGTTACAGCGTGCACTCCAACCACTTGGAGAGGTGATTGCTTTAGATCGTCAAACAAACCCTGAGGGTTGGTGTGGTGATGTTGCAAACTTTGCAGAAATATCAAAAGCCTTTGAACAAATTCGTCCCGATATTGTTGTGAATGCAAGCGCTTATACTGCTGTAGATAAGGCTGAATCTGATGCTGAACAGGCACATCTTATCAATGCTTTAGCAGTTAAGCACTTGGCTGAGGAATGTCAAAAGCATAGTGCATTGTTGATTCATTATTCAACAGACTATGTGTTTGATGGCACAGGTGTTTTGGCATGGAAAGAGGATGAACAAACAGCCCCAGTCAATTTGTATGGTCAAACTAAACGAGATGGTGAGCTTGCTTTAGAGCAAAGCGGAGTTTCATTTCTAAATTTCCGTACCTGTTGGGTCTATGCGGCGCGAGGAAATAATTTCATTAAGACCATGCTCAAATTGGCGCAAATGAAAGAAGAGCTGAATATCATCCAAGATCAAGTTGGTGTACCTACTGGGGCAGCACTGATTGCAGATGTCACGGCTCAAGCTATTCGCTATTATACTTTACAGTCGGATGAACAAAAAATACTGTTGCACGGTCATTACCATTTAGCGCCTACAGGTGAAACAACATGGTATGATTATGCACAATTTGTGTTTGCACAGGCACGTGAACATAATCAACCACTGATTTTAAAACAAGTGAATCCAATAGAAACACAAGCTTACCCAACACCAGCAAAGCGCCCTTTAAATTCACGTTTAAATACAGATAAGTTACAACAAAATTTTAAATTACACCTGCCACATTGGCAGCAAGGTGTAGCACAAGTATTAGAGGAACTTCTTCCATGAGTCAAATAAAACGCAAAGGCATTATTCTTGCGGGTGGGTCAGGTACACGTTTGTATCCAATTACTATGGGAACGTCAAAACAGTTACTCCCAATTTATGATAAGCCTATGATTTATTATCCTTTGTCAGTTCTAATGCTGGCAGGGATTAATGAAGTTTTGATTATTTCGACACCAGAAGATTTACCTAATTTTGAAAAACTTTTAGGTACAGGTGAAGAGCTCGGAATTAAACTTTCTTATAAAGTCCAACCATCACCAGATGGTCTTGCTCAAGCCTTTATTTTAGGGGAAGAGTTTATTGGTGAGGATAATGTTTGTCTGATTTTGGGCGATAACATTTTCTATGGTCAACACTTTAGTGATCAACTCAAACGTGCTGCGTCACAAGTTAGTGGTGCAACAGTCTTTGGTTATTATGTAAATGATCCTGAACGTTTTGGTGTAGTTGACTTTGACGCAGAAGGAAAGGCTCTCAGTATTGAGGAAAAGCCTGAACAACCAAAATCAAACTACGCGGTAACGGGTTTATATTTCTATGACAACAAAGTCGTTGAAATTGCTAAAAATATTCAGCCGTCACACCGTGGTGAGTTGGAAATTACGGATGTAAATAATGTTTATTTACAGCAAAATGAGTTGAATGTTGAAGTGCTTGGCCGTGGTTTTGCGTGGTTAGATACAGGTACGCATGACTCATTGCTCGAAGCAAGTCAGTTTGTACAAACCATTGAACACCGTCAGGGTTTGAAAGTGGCGAGTTTGGAAGAAATTTCTTTCAACAATGGATGGATCAATGCCGATCAGCTCAAAGCGCGTGGAGAGTTCTTTAAAAAGACGGGCTATGGTCAGTACTTGCTTAAATTGCTTAAAGAGCATCAAGCATAAGCATTGCTAGAAAAAAAAGACTAGATAAAACTGAGTGATACGAATGAATATTATTGAAACAAAAATTAATGGCCTACTCATACTTGAACCACGCGTGTTTGGTGATGATCGTGGTTGGTTTATGGAAAGCTTTAACCAAAAAAACTTTGAACAAGCTTTAACAGAGCGCGGTCTTGAGGTTCCAAATTTTGTTCAGGATAATCATTCGTACTCTCAAAAAGGTGTACTGAGAGGGTTGCATTATCAACTGAATCCACATGCTCAGGGCAAATTGGTACGTGTAGTACAAGGCCGTGCTTGGGATGTGGCTGTCGATATTCGCCAAGATTCTCCTACATTTGGTCAATGGGTTGGTGTAGAGCTTACTGGTGAAAACCATAAGCAGTTCTGGATTCCAGCAGGTTTTGCACACGGTTTTGTGGCTCTTGAGGATAATACGCAGTTCTTATATAAAACGACAAACTATTATTCTAAAGAGTGTGAAAGAAGCATCGTTTGGGATGATACCGATATTGCAATCGAATGGCCAATAGATATTATTACCAAATTAAAACTTACTGAGAAAGATAAATTAGCTTCACCATTAAGATTAGCTGATCTATTTTAAAGGTAAGTTTTTATAATGAGTATTGCTAAAAACAGCTTCATTAATATGGCCGGGTATTTGGTTCCAGGGATATTATCAATACCTGTATTAGGATACATGGCCAGAGCCATGGGAGGAGATTTATTTGGTTTATTTACATTGATACTTTCTATTGTAGGATATGCAAGTATTTTTGATGTAGGTATTTCGAGATCAGTTATAAGAGAGGTTGCAATATATAGACATGATAATGAAGAGGTTTTAAAAATACTTTCAACTTCGACAGTTGTGATGTTGTTTCTAGGATTATTTGCAGGAATTTTGATTATCACTTTTAATAGTTATATTGTTGATTTTCTAAATGTAAGTCCTTATGTTTCAAATGATTTTTATCGTTCATTAATAGTAATGTCAATTTCAATTCCATTTTTTCTATTGGTTCAAGTATATTGTTCATTACTAGAAGGATATTTAGAGTTTTTGAAATTAAGTATATTTAAAACTATCTCAAGTAGTCTTATTGTTGTTATGCCGGCTATAATGCTACTCTGGAATATTAGTTTGTTTAATGCAGTGATAGGTCTACTTATTGCTCGAATTTTTTCATTTTTTCTAATAATTTTTTATTGTAAAAAATACATTACAAAAAAATCCTTAAAATTTTATAAATTAATTTTTTTTAGATTAATAAAGTTTGGTGGCTGGGTTGCTGTTAGTAATATCATTAGTCCTGTAATCTCGTATTTTGATAGGTTTATCTTGTCAAATAAAATGGGAGCTAATGTGGTTGGGTTTTATACAGCACCATCTGAAGCAATATCAAGATTAAGCATACTGCCCGTTGCAGTTGCAAAAACTATTTTTCCTATGCTATCAAGAGGAGATGTTGATAAAAAAAATACTAAAAAAATATCATATTTTTTAATAAGCATATCTAGTGTTCCATTGGGACTGATTTTTATTTATTTTGGACGAGAGATTATAACTCTATGGTTAGGTCAAGCTTATGCAGAAAAATCAACTTTAGTTTTTCAGATATTAATGCTTGGATTTATTTTTAATGCAATAGCGCAGATACCCTTCACGAGTATTCAGGCAAAAGGAAAGGCTAAAGTTACAAGTTTAATACAGGTAGTTGAGTGTGTACCTTATATTTTTCTGCTTTTGTATCTAATTAACTTATATGGTCTAGTTGGCGTAGCTATCGCATGGACAACAAGAGTTTTTATTGATTTGTTGTTATTGATATTTTTCGATAGATTTGAGTAGATTAATTATGTCTGATACTTCAAATAAAGTTTTTAAATTTATAAATAGACTAAATTCTTTTTTTTGTTTATTAAAAACACAATTGTGGTATAAGATATTTTTTGAATTAATTGGTGCTAATTCAAAAATATTTAAACCAATGATGATTATGAATCCTGGGAGAATTTCAATAGGAAATAATGTTCTGATTAGAAATTCTGCTAGATTAGAAATTATTGATAAAGGTCGAATATTAATTGGTGATAATGTTTCTATAGAACAAGGCTTTCACATAGTATCTGCAAATAATATTGAAATAGGTAAGGATACAACAATATCATTTCATGTCATGATTGCTGATATAGAACACTCATATGAAGAAATTAATGTACACATATTAAAGCAAAATGATAAAACAGTTCAAACAAGCATTGGTGAAAATTGTTTTATTGGTGCGGGTTCTTATATACAGCCTGGTACAATTTTAGGTAAACAGTGTATTATTGGAACAAATTCTGTAGTTAGAGGTTATTTTCCTGATTACTCAGTAATAGTTGGATCACCAGCTAAAATAGTAAAGCGTTATGATTTTATTCAAAATACATGGCGTAAAACTGATACTCATGGCAATTTTATATAATTTAAGTAGGATTTAATATGAAAGTTTTAATTACTGGCGGCGCTGGATTTATTGGTTCAAATCTTGCCTTAAAATTAATAGACTTAGGACATGAAATAACAATATTAGATAATTTGAATAAACAGATTCATGGTGATGATCCTGAAAAAACATCTGAACTTTATCAATCAGTAAAAAATAAAGTGAGATTTATATATGGATCAGTTTGTGATGAACAACGTTTAATCGAAGCTGTTAATGGTCAGGATGCTATAATACATCTTGCTGCAGAGACTGGCACTGGTCAATCTATGTATGAGGTAAAGAGATATGTAGATGTAAATATTGGTGGTACTGCTCTTTTATTAGATATATTGACAAATCAACAGCATACAGTAAAAAAAGTAGTCGTTGCATCATCTAGAGCAATATATGGTGAAGGTAAGTATTTTTCTGATGAAACAGGGATCATTTATCCGGGTTCCAGAAAACAGGAAAATTTAGAAAAAGGAATATATGATCCAATTTGTGAAGTTTCAGGACAATCTTTAAAATTATTAGCAACAGATGAAGATTCAAAAATTCATCCATCGTCTATTTATGGAATAACCAAACAAAACCAAGAACAAATGGTTATGGTTTCATGTGCTGCTAATGGAATTGCTGCATCAGCCTTAAGATACCAAAATGTATATGGACCAGGTCAATCACTAAAAAATCCGTATACTGGTATTTTATCTATTTTCTCAACTAGTATTTTAAATGGTAACAATATTAGCATTTTCGAAGATGGTTTAGAAAGTAGAGACTTTGTTTATATTGATGATGTAGTAGATGCAACTATACTGGCACTTACCAAAGATTCTGCAAATGGCGAAGTTTTTGGTATCGGATCTGGCATTCCTACATCAGTTAAAGAAGTAGCGGACAAGTTGATAAAAAGTTATGGAGCTGAAATTGAAGTTAAAATAACAGGAAATTACAGAATAGGTGATATTCGTCATAATTATGCGTGCCTTAAAAAATCAAAAAAATTATTAGGTTATGAGCCAAAAGTAAGCTTTGAAGAAGGTATAACCAATTTTACTAATTGGGTAAAATCTCAAGAAATTGGGAATGACTTGTATCAACAGTCTATTAACGAATTAAAATCTCGAGGTCTATATAAATGAAGAAGACGATGGCATTAGTAACCGTTTTATATAGATCAGCGGATGTGCTAGAACCTTTTATTCAAAGTTTGGTAAAACAGACCAATAAAGATTGGATACTTTATGTTGTCGATAATAATGAAGATAACTCTGATAAAGATGAGTTTTATAAATTATCAAGTAAGTACGATTTTACAAATTTTGAATTTATCTCAAATTATCATAATTTTGGTATCTCAAAGGGAAATAACCAAGGCATTGAAAAAAGTCTAAATAATGAATTTGAATATACATTATTGCTAAATAATGATATTTATTTTGATCAAAATACTTTTAAATTAGCTTTAGAATATTCACATGAGAATAATGTAAATATTTTAGTCCCAAAAATTTATTACGCAGGAACTAATAAAATTTGGATGGCTGGAGGTTCTATTTCAAAGTTAAAAGGTACCACGAGTCATCGAGGAGATACTCAAGAAGACCAGAAGCAATTTGATAAGACAGAGACTATAGAATATGCTCCAACCTGCTTTATGTTAATTAAGAATGAAGTTTTTAAAGAAATAGGATTAATGGACGAAAGATTTTTTGTTTATTATGATGATACTGATTTTGTTTTTAGATTAAATAAGATGGGGTATAAAATAATTTATTTTCCTGAAATTTTAATACATCATATGGTTAGTTTTTCAACTGGTGGGAGTGAAAGTGCATTTACAATATATCAAGGTAACAAAAATAGAATTATATTTATTCGTAAAAATTTTGGTATAATAGAAAAATATTTTTCTTTGTCATTTTTTATGTTGACTCGTATAATTAAGTATTTTAAATATAATTCTACGCAAAGGCAAAAAATGATTGAAGCTATTCGTGATGGGTTTAAGGTTAAGTTGAGATAAAAATTTCTTCTATTTTATTTTTCTATAGGCATTAACTTATCATGAATCATAAAGATAATTGCTTTGACTCAATGAGGCATTTTGCAGCTTTACTCGTGCTATTTAGTCATAATTTTTTAGTTTTTGGGTACGCTGAGCCAACTTTCTTTAATATTCAGACATTAGGTGGTTTTGCAGTAATTATTTTTTTCTCTATTTCAGGTTTTCTCATTGCAAAAAGTTATATATACTCATCATCAAAAGCAAATTATTTAAAGAAAAGAATTTTTCGATTATTCCCAGGATTATTTTTTTGTGCTTTTTTGTTGACCTACTTTTATTGTGGAATCTGGGGAAGACAAGATTTTTTAAGTTGGATTTTATCTTTTGAATCTTTTAAAACTTTTATTTTTTATTCAACGACAGCAAGAAATGAATGGTTGATTCTATCTGATTTTTTCCCTTCATTAGAAGTTACTTCAAATTTTATCAACGATAGATTTACTTACTATCCTTTACTCAATGGGCCATTATGGTCTCTACTTTATGAAATCATTGACTATATATTATTGTTGATAGTTTTTTCATTATTTAATAATAAGCTCAAAGTGAGTATAGCCATTGTTATATTATGTTTTCTTATACAAATTTTCTTGTTTGCTATTGGGGCACCAGAAAATCAAGTTTCAGAGAATAGATTTTTAAATTACTTTGCAAATGAATTTTTGTATAAAATATCATTGCTTAGTATTCCTTTTTTTATGGGAGCTATTATTTATCTAAAAAGTGAATATATTTTTTCAAAAAAAATATTTTTAATTCTAGTCTCAATTATATCTCTTCTTGTTTCTATAATTTATCCTAAGCTAATTATGTTTTATACTTTAGGATTGCCATTGCTAATTATTGCTTTTGGTTTAAGTTTTAAGGATAAAGTTATAAAAGGAAAATTTGATTATTCTTATGGTATTTATATATATGCATGGCCAATTCAACAGTTTTTTGCAAATATATATAAAGTTAATTTTATTGAATCTTTTTTTATGGTTTTAATTTTTACTTTAATTTTTGCATCAATATCATGGCACATTATTGAAAAGCCTTCTTTGAATTTTTTAAAAAAAAATAACAAAATTAGAAAATTTTCAGGATTAAGTGAGTAAATTATAATGATTGCAGATTATTTTCAATATTCTAATCTTTTAGCAAATTTATTGTATATTGTTGCTGTTCTATTCTTAATTTTAAGAATGTATTTTAATACAATTTCATCTAATTTTTTTTGTATTGAAAATAATTTTATAATTACTTGGTTTGTTATCCCATTAATTATTATGATGCCATTTTCTTACTCATCTTTAAATTATTATGCTTCACCAGATTATTACTATTATAGACATCTTGTTAGTACAGCTGTTTCTATTTCATGCTTTGGAATAATTAGTTTTGTTTTAGGTTTATTTTTTTCAAATAAATTGCGATTAACTAATCAAAATACACATAAATTAATATTGCTTAGTTCAAGAGTTTTTTGGTTTGGATTTAATAATTGGTTCTTACGAATAATATTTATTAGTATTTTATTCTTAAATTTTCTATATTTATTGATAATAACTGGTGTGAATTTTGGTTCTGGTAGATCTTTTGCGATGGAAAATACTGGTTTAAGACCAGTAATAAACACATTACTAGTTGTTATAGGATATTATATTATTTATTCTTATTCATACGCTATAGAGAAAAATAGAATTCGATATTATATGTTTAGCGTAATTTTTTTGATTATGGCCATGTTTTTTGGGACTCGTTCAAGTATAATTATGCCAATTATTTTTATTGTTTTTTTGAAATTTTTTGTTGATGATAAAAAAATTAATTTATTAAGTAGTATGAAAATTTTTTTTATATCTTTCATTCTTATTTATTTAGCTCTATTTATTTCAAATTTTAGAAATGATAGTTCAGGTTTACTTTTAATGGGCCTGCTTTATGGAAATAATTATTCTGATTTGAGGGATTTTGCATGGGTTTTGTATGGATGGAATGGTGAATTCTTACTTGGAAAAACTCAGTTAGCCGGAATTCTTTCTTTTATTCCATCATCTTTTTCTGATTTTAGGCAAAATTGGTCATGGGGGGTTTTTTCTACTACAATAAATGGGTTGGATTCATCAGTACACCCTGGTTTAAGAGCTGGATATTTTGGAGAGTCATATATAAATTTTGGTATATTTGGTGTTTTCTTAATTGGTTTTCTTTCAGGTTTTTTTGTTGGTAAGTATAATCAAGTTTTAGCCCATTTTTTAAAGAACAAAGATCGTTTCTTAACTATAAGAATATATGCATTAGGTTCTATTTTTCTGAGTGTTTTAAGTTGTTTTGCAATTACAGCAGGTTTTTTTAGTATTTATGTATTATTGGTTATTTTTGTTTTATTTGGGGTATTAAGAGCTTTATTAATCAGTAAATAATTTTTGTGGATTAGGTTTAATATGATTTACGTAAATGCTAGATTTTTGACGCAACCTGTTACTGGTGTTCAACGTTTCGCTATAGAGCTATTAAAAAAGCTTTTAGAGAAAAGACAGGATATTATACTCCTAGCACCTTCTTTTCAGATTTTTAATAAAGATTTATTTAATAAATATGATTGTATTGAAGTTATTGAGGGAGGAAATGGGCACTATTGGGAACAGATTACTTTACCTGGTTTCTTGCGTTCAAAAGGTTCTCCTTTATTACTAAATTTATGTAATACTGCTCCTGTTTTTTATGACAATAAGATATCTACAATCCATGATATTACTTTTCTTCGATATCCTGAAAGTTATTCATTAAAATTTCGACTTTTTTACAAACTACTTATACCATCCATTATCAGAAGTAGCAAAAAAATCATCACTGTAAGTGAATTTTCTAAAAAAGATCTATGTTCTATGTATAATTTAGATCCTAAAGATATTTCTGTAGTTTATAATGCTGTATCAGAAATTTTTGTTTCTAAAGAATCTAAAGAATCTAAAGAATCTTATGCTCTTGCTGTTTCATCACCCAATAAACACAAAAATTTTAGTAGAATGATTGATGCTTTTTTACAGTCTAATGCTTCATTAAATTTAAAAATAATCGGAACTTTATCTAATTCATTTAATAATTCGGAAATAGAAAAATATAAAAATCCAAGAATACATTTTTTAGGAAGAGTTAGTGATGATGAATTAGTAGCTCTTTATCAAAATGCTAATTTTTTTATTTTTCCTTCACTTTATGAAGGTTTTGGCATCCCACCACTTGAAGCACAGGCATGTGGATGTTCGGTGATTTCATCCAATGCTGCTTCCTTACCTGAAGTATTAAATAATTCAGCTTTGTTTTTTAATCCTACTGATACTAATGATATCCGTCATGCAATAGAAAGAATCTCTAGTGACAGAGCACTTCAAAAAAATTTAGTAATTCAAGGGAATAAAAATTTAGAGCGTTTCTCATGGAATAAATCTGCGATTCATTTAAATGATATTATTGAAAATGTAATCACCAAGTAAATATATATATTTAATTTTTAATTAAAATGGTAATGTTCAATGAATGAAAATTTTAAAACAGTAATTGTTGCAGACTGGCTTGTGACATATGCGGGTGCAGAAAAAGTAATAAGTGAAATGCTAAAGGTTTTTCCCAAGTCTGATTTGTTTGCCGTAATTGACTTTTTAAGTGATGAAAGTCGACAACATTTTTTAGGTAAACACGCCCAAACAACATTTGTTCAAAAATTTCCTAAAGCTGAAACGAAATATCGCAATTATTTGCCATTCATGCCGCTAGCCATCGAGCAATTAGATGTCTCCACGTATGATGTGATTTTATCTAGTAGTCATGCTGTTGCAAAAGGTGTATTAACTGGTCCTGATCAATTACATATTAGCTATGTACATTCTCCTATACGCTATGCTTGGGATCTACAACATCAGTACTTACGTGAGCTTGGACTGACAAGCGGTATTAAAGCACTCATTGTCCGTTGGCTATTACATAAAATCAGAATGTGGGATTATCGGACTGCGAATGGAGTAGATCATTTTGTTGCAAACTCTAAATTTATTTCTCGTCGTATAAAAAAAGTTTATGGTCGTGATGCCGATGTAATTTATCCTCCAGTAGATACAGATCGATTTACTCTTCGTGAAAATAAAGATGATTTTTACTTTACAGCTTCACGGATGGTGCCATATAAAAAAATTGATTTAATCGTGGAAGCCTTTGCTCAAATGCCCAATAAAAAATTGGTCGTGATTGGGGATGGCCCAGATATGCAAAAAATCAAGTCTAAAGCGACATCTAATATCGAAATTTTAGGGTATCAACCGAACAGCGTGATGCAAGATCATATGCAGCGCGCTAAAGCCTTTGTATTTGCAGCGGAAGAAGATTTTGGTATTACACCTGTTGAGTCTCAAGCATGCGGCACACCCGTGATTGCTTTTGGTAAAGGTGGGGCACTTGAAACAGTGAATTGTGAGGTTGGATTGCATCCGACAGGAACTTTTTTTCAAAAGCAAGATGTCCCTAGCGTAATTACTGCGGTTGAGTATTTTGAAAAAAATGAGAATTTGTATTTACCAGAAAATTGTCGTACTAATGCTTTGAAATTTTCAAATCAGCGATTTGAGCAAGAGCTAGAAATTTATGTACATAATAAATGGCAAATGAAGCAAGAGGAAATGAGCACTTTATAAAAATACGCCTAGCAGTTGCTAGGCGTATAAAATTTAACATCTACCATATAAGTCTTCGAATCGGACAATATCATCTTCTCCAAGATATGAACCAGATTGTACTTCAATTAGTTCGAGAGGAATTTTTCCTGGGTTTTCCAGTGCATGAATTTCTCCCAAAGGAATATATACAGATTCATTTTCTGTAAGAAGGAATGATTCCTTGCCTTTATGAATTTTTGCAGTCCCATTGACAACAATCCAATGTTCTGCACGATGATGATGCTGTTGTAGTGAAAGTTTCTGTCCTGGGTTAACAACAATACATTTGACTTGATAACGGTCACCACTGTCTATGGAATCGTAATTACCCCATGGTCGATATACTTTTCTATGTAAGTCGACCTCAGTCCTTTGCTGTGCTTTTAATATTTCTACAATTTTCTTAATATCTTGAACTTTATTTTTATGTGCCACAAGTACGGCATCAGATGTTTCAACGACGACAATATCTTCTAGACCTAAAACACCCACTAAACGACTTTCAGCGTGTACCAGTGAATTTCGAGTATCGTGGATGATGGTATCGCCGCGTAATGCATTGCCTAAAGCATCTTTTTTGCTGACCTCCCATACGCTTTTCCAAGCTCCAACATCACTCCAATTGGCATTTAAGGGAACCACAACAGCTTTATCCGTTTTTTCCATAACAGAGTAATCTATGGAGTCTTCAGGGCATTGCTCAAAACTCGGTTTATCAAGTCGAACAAAATCTAAGTCATTTTTGCTTTGCTGGACAGACTTTCTAGCATTCGTAAGAATTAAAGGATTGAACTTTTCAAGTTCTTGCAGATAAACGGAGGCTTTAAACATAAACATGCCACTGTTCCATAAATAAGAGCCATTAGCTAAATATTCTTGAGCCGTTGTTAAATTTGGTTTTTCAACAAAAGTCTCAATCTTATATGCTTGTAGTGGTTTATTCGGTTTTACAGGGTTACTTGATTTAATATAACCATAACCTATTTCGGGTGAGTCTGGGACAACTCCAAAGGTTACCATTTTCCCAGTTTCGGCTTCAGCTAACCCTACTTCGATTGCTTGATTGAATGCTTGTTGTTGTTGGATAATATGGTCAGCAGCGAGAATGAGTAAGACAGGATCTTCCCCATAAGATAGTGCAAGTTCTGCAGCGGCTGCAATTGCGGGAGCTGTGTTCCTTGCAACAGGCTCTAACAAAATTTTAGCTGTCATTTTTTGTTGGCGAAGTTGTTCAGCAACAATAAAGCGATGATTTTCATTGGTTACAATGATAGGATTTTGAAAGTTAATTAAAGATGCATTTAGGTTTGAAATACGATCTAGAGTAAGTTCGAATAATGTTCTTTCGTTTGTGATTGGTAAAAATTGTTTTGGATAGCTTGAGCGAGACAACGGCCAAAGTCGTGAACCAGAACCACCAGATAAAATTACAGGTATCATTGAAAATCTCTTATTTGTGTTTCATGTGCTATTTATATGGTTTTTCTAAGAAAAATCGAATATTGTTTTGTAAAAACAACAAAATAGTGATGAATTTTTACTTAGATTAAACAATTATAGATAAAACTTGAATTATTGCTACAATAATAATATATTTTATTCCATTTTAATTATAGGGTTAGGATATCTTTATTGATGAAGAATATCCAAAAAAGTTATTCTTTATAAAGATTTAGCTTTTAATAAGTCTGATAACAATTCTTAATAGGCAAAAAATGGCTTCAAGGTTACACGCATCATATGTGTCAATATTACAACGTTTTTGTGATGTTGTAGCAATTTATTTGGGCTTTTATTTTATTTCTAAAATAAATAATAT
>RRZT012002843.1_pt1 | contig 13560 bp, 14 predicted proteins | sample 2165551 | NCBI WGS metagenome assembly RRZT01 (sample SAMN10456910, study PRJNA506462) | wastewater metagenome | biome: wastewater; feature: sludge; material: wastewater sludge; isolation source: wastewater sludge with Escherichia coli K12::gfp cells carrying plasmid... | place: USA: Moscow, Idaho... | reverse complement strand
TTGGTAGCAGGCGGTTTAGTTGTGATACCTGCGGGTGCGCAAACCGAGATTCAGGTTACCAGTGAAGGGCATGACCAGCAGTTAGCATCCAATGCGTTACCTTCCGAGCAGGTGCGTAGTGAACTGGCGCAGCAATTGCTGGAACTGGCATTGGCGGATATTCACCCAACCTTCAACGAACTCTGGTTATCCTTGCACCAGAGTCACTCCCAGGAGCAGCAGGCCGCGCTCTATGCCCAGGTTTACTCCATACTCAAACAGTTTCGCACTCAATGGCATGGCCTTGACTGGGATGCTCGTGAACGGTTGAATCTGGAGAGGGTCAAACTCTCTACTGACGCCGGGCTTCAGAAGGCATATTGGCTTGCCTTGGCTGATGGTTCCCTGGCGGCTGATGTGAATGCGATGCGTCCGGCATTTCGTGAATATGATGCCATGCGCGCTCAGCTTTCCACTCTGCTGGATAGTGCTCGTGCCGCAAAGTGGCCTGAGAAGCTTCCTGCTATCAAGCTGCATCCCGGGGAGGAGAATCCGGGATTGGTTGAAATCAAGCCATTGTTGCAGCAGCTTAAACTAGCTGAAAACTTGGATCCGGGGGCGCGCTACGATGATGCCACTGTTGCTGCCGTAGAGCTGTTCCAGCGTCAGCACGGTTTGCTGCCGGATGGCATCATTGGTCCACGTACCCTGGCTTGGCTGAAGGTGTCACCTGCGGAGAAAGCGGTCATCGTGGCGCGCAGTCTGTTGCGCCGCGACATGGGGGCACAAACCGTCACCACTCGCTATGTGTTGGTCAATATCCCTGAGTACCGGTTGCGGGTGCTCGATGGTTATGACGAAGTATTCACCAGTCGGGTCATAGTCGGGCAACTCAAAAGACAGACCCCGTTGCTGGCCAGCAAGATTGCCAGTGTGGTACTCAATCCGCCCTGGAGTGTGCCAGCTTCTATCCTGAAGAAGGATATAGTGCCGAAGCTGGCCAAGGATCATCAATATCTGGCCAAGGAAAAGTTTGATGTCTATGACTACTCCGGTGCCCGGGTCGATCCGGCGACTATCCCCTGGCCTCAGGCCTTGCAGGCTGGCTTCCCCTATAAGCTTCAGCAAAAGCCGGGTGATCACAATGCGCTCGGGCGTTACAAGTTTTATCTACCCAATGATGAGTCCATCTACTTGCATTCGACCTCCCATCCCAAGCTTTTTGAACAGAATACCAGAGCCATCAGTTCAGGTTGCGTTCGTGTAGAGCAGGCTGCCGATTTTGCCAATCTGTTACTTAAGGGTTCGGCCTGGGGGCCTGAGCGGGTGAGCAAGACTATCGCCACTGATAATACCAAGTGGGTGAAGCTTTCCGCGCCGGTTCCACTTTTTATGACCTATTGGCGAGCTTGGGTTGATGAAAAGGGACAGCTACAGCTCAGAGATGACATCTACGGTTTTGATGATGTTGCCGGAGGTGGTGATCAGGCTGTCATCGACAGTGTGCTGAGCGCCAGCCACAGATAGTGCGCAAGAAGTATAAATCTCCCGGGCGCGCCACTTCAGGCGCGCCTTTATTTTGTGTCTTTCATCAAAAAAGCGATATTTATTCACCATATTGGCTCCTGATGAGATACTGCTCGGTAATCCTGGTTTGACACGACAAGCCTTATGTCGTTATCTTCGACTCGTTGTATCAGCCAACCCGCCGTGTGTCGGGTGTTTGCCTAAGAGATAAAAACAATGCTGGATCTGGAAATCAGTCGGCGGCGTTTGCTGCTGGGAGGCGCCTGTTTGATGGCAGCCAGCTTGCTGCCGGAAACGGCCATGGCAAGTCGCACGGCTCCTGCCCGTATGCTGCGCTTTTATAACCCGAACACCGGAGAGCGGGCTTCTGCCTGTTACTGGGAGCGGGGCGGTTATGTTGCCGATGGTTTGAACGAATTTAACTGGCTGTTTCGTGATTATCGTGCCGATGATGCCCAGATCTCCATCGATGCGCGTCTTTTCGATCAGCTATTTGAATTACAGCGCAAACTGGGTGTGCAAAACGAGATCCATGTGGTCTGCGGTTACCGCTCTGCCCAGACTAACGCCCGGCTGAGGCGCAACAACCGGGGCGTCGCCAAGCAGAGTCTGCATGTTCAGGGACAGGCGGTAGATATTCGTATTCCCGGTGTCGAACTTAGTCGCATCCGTAATGCCGGTCTGTCGTTAAATCGTGGTGGTCTCGGTTACTATCCCAGATCCAACTTCGTTCATATCGATACGGGTCCAACCCGCCACTGGTAACGTTCCGGCTTCATGATGTTTTTGATGCGGATAACAAAAAGCCTCCAGATGGAGGCTTTTTGCTGTCTGATGTCATCTGGAGCAAAGAGCAATTACAGGCTCTGAGTGAAAGTCCGGGTGATGACGTCGCGTTGCTGTTCCGGAGTCAGGGCATTGAAGCGTACTGCGTAACCGGAGACACGGATGGTCAGTTGCGGATACTTTTCCGGGTTGGCCACGGCATCTTCGAGGGTTTCACGACGAAGTACGTTAACGTTGAGGTGCTGACCGCCTTCGAGGATCGGGTCAATTTTCACCGGTACTTCGCGATATTCAATCTGGCCCAGTGTAGCTATGGCTACGGTCTGATCTTCTGCATAATCGCCTTTGGCGCACAGGCAGCGAGCTTCGCTCTTCTCATCATCCAGCAACCAGAACGAGTTCAGCAGTGATTCATTATTTGCCTTGGTGATTTGGATACCCTTAACCATGCTCTTTACTCCTGTTCAACTGTGAGGGGGATGTAGTTGCGTTTGCTCCCCGGTGATAAGCCACGAGACGCAAGAGCTGGTCCGTAGCTTTTCCTAATCATGCATACTGTATATTACATTAGTAAAATTACGAAGATCGATCAAGCCTAAACCCTGTACTAATTGGGTCTAATCCCCCTGATTTGTTTGATTTGGATCAATAAAGTCTATTTTTTATTCTTCTTATGATTTCTGCGGAAAAACAGCAGCATCCTTATGTTGTAATTTTACTACATAAATCGAGCATTTCGGCGAGGTGCTTGCCCCGTGACGGTAGGCTGTTTATCCTTTGTGCTCTGATTTCTCAGGGGGATAGCCCATGGCGTGGAGTGATGTAATCGGTGCGGAAAAGGAGCAAGACTATTTCAGGCAGACTCTGGCTCATGTCAGGGCCGAGCGGGAGGCTGGAAAGGTCATCTATCCACCTGCAACTGATGTGTTCAATGCGTTCAAATACACCGAGTTTGAAGATGTGAAGGTCGTGATCCTGGGGCAGGATCCCTATCACGGACCGGATCAGGCCCATGGACTCTGCTTTTCTGTCTGTCCGGGCATCAAGCCCCCGCCGTCCTTGGTCAATATCTACAAGGAGTTGGTCAGGGATATTCCCGGATTTCGTATCCCCAACCATGGTTACCTGGTCTCCTGGGCCCAGCAGGGCGTGTTGTTGCTTAATACGGTCTTGACGGTCGAGGCGGGCAAGGCCCATTCCCATGCCAATCTTGGTTGGGAGCGTTTTACCGATCATGTAATAGCCCAGCTCAATGAGAAACGCGAAGGCGTTGTTTTTCTGCTCTGGGGTAGCCATGCCCAGAAAAAAGGGAGCATGATAGACAGACATAGACATCATGTGCTGGTGGCCCCCCATCCCAGCCCGTTATCGGCGCACAGGGGATTTCTGGGCTGCGGCCACTTTTCGGCAGCTAACCAGTTGTTGCAGGCCAGAGGGTTGGCACCGATTGACTGGCAACTGCCCATGATGGCGATGTAATGGGGTGGTCACGTACATCCGGTAACCGGGTGAACTATACTGCTAGAAGGATCTGGCTTAACGGTGAGGGGAGAGGGATATGCTCGACGCATTGCATCAGGAACATCTCAATATAGCCAGATTACTGGATATCTTGCGGCAGAAACTGTTTGCCATTCGCAGTGAACACCCGGTGCGTTACGGCTTGATGCGGGACGTACTTTGTTACTTGAGCGAAGTCGCCGATCAACAGCATCATCCTCGTGAAGATCTGATCTACGACTATTACCTCAAGTATCGCTGTAGTGACCCCATACTCAAGCAGCGTCTCAAGAGCGAGCATCTTGCGGTAGCGGCTGCTGGCAAGGAGCTGCGCGAGATGGTGGACATGATACTGATGGATGCGGTGATACCGCTGGATAAACTGGTCAGTAAGCTCGAAGGGTTTATCGTCCTTCAGCAAAGCCATATGGATTTTGAAGAGGGCGAACTCTTTCCCGAGCTAAAGCGTCAGTTAACCGAGGATGACTGGCGCAATCTGGAGCAGCAGTGGCAGTTCCGCATCAGCGATGACCCGTTGTTTGGTCGTGAGGTGGCGGAGCGTTATCAGGATCTCTTCAACCGTCTGCGGCTGGCTAACGCCTGACGCTAGATGGCAAAACAAACGGGCAGTCCATGGACTGCCCGTTTTGTTGGTGATTACAACTAGAATTCCCGCCCACTGAGTCCATCGAAGGCCATATCGATGGAGGCCAATTCCTTCTCCAGACGATATTTTTCCTTGAGTGCCTCAATCTCCCGCCACTTGCGCTTTTTGGCGCTGCTGCTGCGGGAACTGCGTGTTTCATGGTCTACAACGATCAGATCATCGACTTCCAGATCGAACCTTTCCATGGCTCCTCCTTAAACTACCCGGATATCATCGTATTTCGGTATATCACAGTGATTAGAAAAATAAAATCGTCTGATGACAAAGAAGTGACATTCCGGTAGCAAAAGTATGACAGTTGAAGGGGCTCATGATTTTGTTGCACAAAAACAGTGAGTTACCGTCATTTTTGGTGCAAGGATATGCGTTATTCGCAAAAGGTATTAGGTCTTAAGTGAGGGCGATTTTCAGTAGGCAGATCCTCACGGCACTGGTGTGCCGTGAGGGAGAAAAACCCTAGGAGAGCTCTTTTGCGGCAAAGTAGCGTTTGCAACGCAGGCTCAGGTAACCCAGCAGAGCCGCCCAGAGCGCAAACCAGAACCAGCGGAAGAAGCTGAAGCTGGAGGCATCCGCATCGACCACCTCTATCTTGGTGACGTTGGGAAATAGGGAGAGGATATTGATCCGCCAGCCATAGGAGGTGAGGCGGGCGGTTTTCTTCTCGAACTCCAGTGTCTTGGCCTTGGCCTGAACATCGGCAGAGTTAAATTTGAAATACCAGGGCCAGCTCCAGCGGGTATCTTCGTTGCGGAAGACCCGCACCTCATCATCCGGTTGCGAGGTGTAGATGTAGTAAACATCCGTAGTCGGGCCATCAGCCGGATTCTCCCTGCCGATGGGACCGTCCTTGTCTACCCGCTTGACCTCGACGCCCGTGATGGTGGTGATGGTCTTTTCGGGCAGATAGTAATCCAGCCAGATGGCCGAGATCAGGGCAAACAGGCCGATGGCGCTCCACGCCGCCTTTTGTAGCGTCAACTTCATGCAGGACTCCGGGGTAATGAAGACTCGTCAGAATAAGATACTAACCGCCCGCAGGGCATACGTCAGCCTGTCGGGACACAATAGGGCAAGAAAGTGAGCGCGGTTTACGCGCCGTACTGCCCTTCCATCCAGTCTTCAAGGATCAGCAGGGCCGATACCGAGTCCACCATTCCCTTCTCCAGCGCCCGATAGCCACCGCGCTCGAAGAGGCGGGCCTTGGCATCGGTAGTGGTGAGGCGCTCATCCTGCAGGGCTACCTGCAGGCCGAAACGACCATGCAGGCGACCGGCAAACTTGCGGGCCCGTTGGGTCAGGGGCTGCTCTGTGCCATCCATGTTCAGCGGCAGGCCAACGACCAGCAGATCCGGCTGCCATTCGCCCAGCAGCTTGCCAATCTCCTCCCAACTGGGAATGCCATCGTTGGCCTTGAGCGCGCGCAGAGGCTGGGCCGAGCCCGTGATCTCCTGGCCTATGGCAACGCCTATGCTGCGGGTGCCGAAATCGAATCCCAGCAGGGTACGTTCACCGACGGATTTCATACTCGACTCTCCATATGCTGTCGCAGCATCAGGCGTGACCCGCTTGCGGTGCCACTTGCCAGATATCGATGCCGAAGGCCTTGCTGATGGCCAGCCACTTCTCGTCCCAGGGGATATCGAAGATCTGCTCGGCTGTGGCCGGTAGCACCAGCCAGCTGTTTTCCCGCAACTCCTGCTCCAGCTGACCCGCCTCCCAGCCGGCATAGCCCAGCGAGATGAGGAAGCGCTCTGGCTGCTGCTCGGTGCCGAGCCGGTGCAGTATGTCCAGCGAGGTGGTGAGCATCAGCTCGGGGGTGAGCTGTATGGTGCTGTGCAGTCCCTCCTGGGGGCTATGCAGCACAAATCCCCGATCGGTATGCAGGGGGCCGCCAGCCAGCACTGGTACCTCGGTGAGGCTGTCACTGACCTGGCTGAAGTCCATGCGGGTGAGCAGGGTATAGAGATCCATATCCAGCGGTGAGGTCAGGGTGATCCCCATGGCGCCCTTGTCGTTGTGCTCGCACAGGTACACCACGGAGCGGGCAAAGAAGTTGTCGCTCATGCCGGGCAGGGCGACAAGAAAGTGGTTTTGCAGATAATTCATCCGGGTCGGGTGCTCCAGCGGCCGCCCATGAGGGCGGCCTGTTAACGGTCAGGAGGCGCTATCGAGCCGCTGCTCTATGGCATCCATCAGCATGCCGGTGATGCTGACGGGGAAGGCGGCTTCGATTTCGCGAATGCAGGTGGGACTGGTGACATTAATCTCGGTGAGTCGGTCACCTATGATGTCCAGCCCGACGAAGATGAGACCCTTTTGCTTGAGCACAGGGCCAACGGCGCGGGCTATGGCCCAGTCGCTTTCGCTCAAGGGACGTGGCTCGCCACGGCCACCGGCCGCCAGGTTGCCCCGGGTCTCGCCCTGGGCCGGAATGCGCGCCAGGCAGTAGGGAACCGGTTCGCCGTCGATGACCAGCACCCGCTTGTCGCCCTCCTTGATGGCTGGTAGATAGGTCTGGGCCATGCAGTAGCGACTGCCGTGCTCGGTAAGGGTCTCGATGATGACGCCCACGTTGGGATCGTCACTCTTCAGGCGGAAGATGGAGGCGCCACCCATGCCATCGAGGGGTTTCAAGATCACATCCGAGTGTTGGGCGTGGAAGGCGCGCAGCTTGGCCGCCGAGCGGGTCACCAGCGTGGTGGGAGTATGCTCGGCAAACCAGGCGGTAAAGAGCTTCTCGTTGGCATCGCGCAGGCTTTGTGGCTTGTTGACGATGAGCACGCCCCGCTCTTCGGCCCGCTCCAGCATATAGGTGGCGTAGATGTACTCGGTATCGAAGGGGGGATCCTTGCGCATCAGTATCACATCGAGTTCGGCCAGAGGCTGATCGACGATCTCGCCCAGTTCGAACCAGCTCTCGGCGTTGTCCCACACCTGCAGCGGACGCATGGTGGCAAAGGATTCTCCCTGATTGAGGTAGAGATCCTGCATCTCCATGTAGTAGAGCTCGTAGCCACGGCGCTGGGCCTCCAGCAGCATGACAAAACTGGAATCTTTCTTGATCTTTATGGACTTGATAGGGTCCATGACTATGCCAAGTTTAATGGCCATATCTGTAATCTTCCTTATGCCAGATCGCCGAAGCGACACTGCAGGGCGGTAATGGCCGTCATGGCGGCGGTTTCGGTACGTAGCACCCGCGGCCCCAGCAACATGTCGGCAAAGTGGTGCCGGGCGGCCAGCGCTATCTCCTCGTCGGAGAGTCCGCCTTCGGGCCCGATCAGCAGGCGAATACCCTGATCCGGTTGCGGCAGGGTATTGATGCTGTAGGGGGCCCTAGGGTGCAGATTGAGTTTGAGTTCTGCCGTCGGCTCGGCCAGCCACTGGGCCAGCGTCATCACGGGGCGGATCTCGGGAACCCGGTTACGGCCGCACTGTTCGCAGGCGCTGGTGGCGATCTTCTGCCACTGCTCCAGCTTCTTGTCGAGCCGCTCACCCTGCAATTTGACGCCACAGCGCTCGGAAAACAAGGGGGTGATGACATTCACTCCCAACTCCACCGACTTCTGGATGGTAAATTCCATCTTCTCGCCGCGACTGATCACCTGTCCCAAATGGATAAACAGGGGCGACTCCACCTCTTCGTTCTGGTGTTCGCCCAGGGTCACCATCACCTGCTTCTTGCCTACTTCGCTGATGGTAGCAGGGTACTGGCCGCCCAGGCCATCAAACAGCACCAGCGCCTCGCCCACGCTCATGCGCAGCACGCGTCCCACATGATTGGCGCCATCGTCACTCAGCGCCAGTTGCTGACCACTGTGTAAGGGGGTGGGTTCAAAGATCCGGGGAATACGCATCAGTGACACTGCTCCTCGATAAAGGGGTTATGGTTGCCCTGCAACCTGGCTATCTGTTCATCGCGACGGCACTCCCAGTCGCTCACCTTGTACTGCCGGTTCCAGGCTTCAAAGAGTTTCTGCTGGGCCCCGGAGAGGCGCAGCTGGTAACGCTGGGCCATATAGAGCGAGGCGCGGGCGATGGCACCACGGCTGCGCTCGGGGGGCTGCACCAGGCGCTGCCGGAAATCGACTACCATCTGGCACTGACCATATTGAGTGGCCTGGCCATTCCACTGGGAAAAGCCAAAATCGCTGCGATCGCCATTGACCTCGCCGATGGCGGGAACCAGATTGTGCATGTCCCCCTCCATCTGGGCAAACAGCGGATCGTTTTTGACGCAGTTCTTGCGACCGCCCTCCTGCCAGCACTGGCGCTGGCGACCGAAGTCGGCGGCCGGGACTATATGTTCCCACTCGATACGGTTGGCGCGTTCGGGCTGCTTGCGCACCTCATAACCGCAACTGGCCAGATCCGGCACCATCTTCTTGCCCTGATAGCGGATATCGCAGCCGCAGTAGAAGCTGGTCTGTTCGGGGTTTTGGGCATAGAGCTGGCGCAGCGCCTTCTTGGCCTCCACAAAGGTGAGGGCCTGGGCGGGATGGGCGAGAGCGAGCAGCAAAGAGAGGTAAAACCAGCGCATGTGAGACGATCCTGCAAAAACGGGTGGAACCGGTGCTGGGCACTAACAGGCCGCAGGCGGTGACGGGCGCTAGGATACCATTGCCCGCGTTCAAGAGCAGCATTCCCGGCCTGATGGTTGACGCCCGATACCAAGTCGCTAGACTGCCTCGATAACCAAGGGAGAGGACATCATGAATTATCAGGCCGTGATTGGGTTGGGGGTGGCGGGCAATTTCGCCGGTCACCTGGAGCAGGCGGGCGAGGCCCGGGATTTTGTCGCGGTCAAGGTCAAGGAGGCCATTGCGCCCAAGGCGATCTTTCCCTTCTATCTGCCGGGCGGGGTGGACTCCTTCCTCGGTGTCTACCCCCTGAGTCACGATACCATTCGCTTTCCCCAGGGCGCCGACAACCTGCAGATCGAGCCGGAAGTGGCCCTGTTGTGCGATATCGGTTACCAGGAGAATAAGGTGGTGAGCCTGACCCCCACCGCCTTTGCCGCCTATAACGACTGTTCCATCCGCAAGGAGGGGGCCCGCAAGATCAGCGAGAAGAAGAACTGGGGTCCCCAGAGCAAGGGGGTCTCCGCTACCCTGTTGCCACTGGATCACCTGGCCGCCGGTGGCGTGCTGGATGATTACCGCATCGCCAGCTTCTTGCTGCGTGACGGCGAGGTTCATCCCTATGGCGTCGACAGCCCGGCGGTGGAGTACAGCTACTTTAACCAGACCCTGCTGGACTGGATCATGGAGAAGATGAACGAGCAGGTGGATGAGGGGCCGGCCGAAGATATCGCCGCCCTGCTCAAGGCCAGCGGTTATCCGGCCCAGGCGCTGGTAAGCATAGGGGCGACCCGTTACACCCCCTTTGGCGAGAGCCACTTTTTGCAGGTGGGGGATCGCAGTCTGGTGCTGCTCTATCCGGGCAGCCGCTATAGCCCGGAGCAGATCCTGGCGCGGGTGCAAGCTGGCGAGTTCGAGGGGGAGGGGATCTCCGCCCTGGCCCAGTCGGTGATCTAAGGCGGGACATCTTCCCATCTCCTATTTTGTGAATAAAAAAGGCAGTAAAATCAACGTGTTATATGTTGTTGATTTTACTGCTTTTTCTTTATCTATTTGATTTTATTGGTTTTTTGTTCGTTGTGCTGCCTTGCTCTGTGATACGGATGCCACTGCCCCGGTGAGGCACTGGCGCTGTGGCATCCGGGAAGGCGGCGCGTTATGGCGACGGCACCTGGGTTGTATGCTCGGGTGCCGAGCTTAACAATTCGGTGCTGTCGTTCTGGATCAGGCTCAGATAACGCTCATATTGCCGCAGCACATCGGCACTGATCTCGTCCCTTGTCAGATACTGGATATCGTAACCGGCACGGCCATCGGCGAAAAAGGTCATCGCCTCATAGAGGCGGACACTCTGATCACCGCTGTGCGCCGCCGCCAGCGGATTGAACGCCGGCAGGGGTCTGGACTCCAGCCGTACACCGTAATGGAAATCCCGCCGTCCCTCCTGAGGGATGACCAGGGCACACTGCTGCTCATCACTCTGTTCAATCCGGCTGTTCAGGCCGCGCTCATTGAGTTCATTGCTGACGCTCTGCAAGGCGGGCAGGGCAGACTGCTGCAAAAAGCGCACTGCCTCGCCGGGGCCGGTATGGCGCACCAGCCGATCCAGGCGCGAGCGCCAGTGTTTGCCGTTCCAGAAGTCCGAGGCCGGGCTGAGGCGCTGGGTCGAATGGGCCTTGTCCGCCTGCAAGCCGCGTAGCAGGCTGTAGCAGAGCAATAGCATGATGCCGGTGAAGGGCAAGGCGGCAATCAGTGTCATGGACTGCAGGGCGGCCAGACCGCCGGTGGCCATCAGGATCCCGGCCGTTAACCCCAGCAGCAGAGCCCAGAATAGCCGTTGCCAGATCGGTGATCGTTCGTGCCCCTGGCTGGCGATGTTGTCGATGACAAAGGCGCCCGAGTCGGCCGAGGTGATAAAGAAGATGCTGATCAGCAGCACAGCCAGTGCCGAGGTGATGTCGGATCCCGGCAGCAGATCGAAGAAAGTGAACAGCAAGGCATCCACATTGCTGGCGGCGGCGAGCAGCTCGGTGTGGCCCCCCTGCAGTGTCATCCAGATGGCGCTGTTACCGAAGACCGTCATCCACAGCAGGTTGAAGGCCGTGGGTACAAACAGCACCCCGAGAATAAATTCGCGCAGGGTGCGCCCCCGCGAGATGCGGGCGATAAACAGACCGACAAAGGGCGACCAGGAGATCCACCAGGCCCAGTACAGCAGGGTCCAGTTGCCAAACCAGCCCTGTTGATTGGGCTCGGTATAGGTGAAGGTGCGGAAGGTCAGCTCCGTCAACTGTGACACATAGTTACCTATGTTCTCCGACAGGGCGCCGAGAATAAATTCGGTCGGACCGACAAACAGCACGAACAGCATCATGACGATGGCCAGTAGCAGGTTCAGTTCGGAGAGGCGGCGCACTCCCTTATTCAGCCCGGAGATGGCCGATAGCCCGGCCAGGGCGATCACCAGACCGATGAGGCCGAAGCGGAACAGATCCCCTGACGTATCGATCCCGGTCAGCCGGGTGATCCCCGCCGACAGTTGCAGCACGCCATAGCCTAAGGTGGTGGCGATGCCGAAGATGGTGCCGACCAGGGCGAAGATGTCCACCGCATGGCCGATGGGGCCGCGAATACGCTCCTTGAAAATGGGATAGAGTCCGGAGCGCAGCGTCAGGGGCAGATTGTAGCGAAAGCCGAAGTAGGCCAGCACCAGACCCACAATGGCGTAGATGGCCCAGGCATGAAAGCCCCAGTGAAAGAAGGTGGTGACCATGGCCTCACGGGCGGCGGCCGGGGTGGAGGCGAGGGCCTGGGGCGGTGACTGGAAGTGCATCATGGGTTCGCCGACCCCGAAATACATCAGGCCTATGCCCATGCCGGCAGCGAACAGCATGGCCAGCCAGGAGGCAAAACTGAACTCGGGGCGGGCATCGTCCGGGCCTAGGCGGATATGGCCATAGTCACTGATGGCCAGAACCAGTAGCAGGATCAGGAACAGGCCAACGGCCAGCACATAGAACCAGCTGAAGTGCTGGGTGATCCAGCTTTGTCCCGCCCCGAAGAAACTGGCGGCGGCCTCGGGGGCCAGGGAACAGGTCAGCAGTAACAGACCTATCAGCAGCAGGCTGGGTAAGAGTATGGGTAGCGATAGAGTACAACGCGGAGCCGGGGATGGTTGCTGTGTGGTCACAATGGCCTCCTCTGGTGATGACGCAGTTGAAGTAACAAACATATCGATGGCAGGGGCGGCTTACGCTCCTGATGCAGCAGAGCCCTCAAAGATATACGCGGAAAAAAACATCAAGTCTGCGGTTGTTTGCGCAGAATGTCGCCTCGGTTATTCCTTGCTTACCCTTCGGCGGTGGTTTCGATAAGCTCCGGGCTGGCCATGACCAGGGGGCTGCTGCAGTGACGGCACAGGTAGCGGCTCTGGCCGCGTTGCACCTTGTTATGCCGACGCAGGCTGAGCCTATGTTCGCGGCAGTGACAGAGATAGAGAAACTGCGGGCCCTGTAGCTGGCTCACATCCAGGGAGTGGGTGGCCTTGCCCGGCAGGCCGTAGAGCTGCTGCATCAGGGCCTTCCACTCCCGGCCATGGGGGGCCGTGCGGCCATGATGGCGAAAGACCAGCAGGTGACACAGCTCGTGGGGGATCACCTCGCCCAGAAACACCTGGGTATTGGCACATAGCAGCACGGGGTTGAGGCGGATCTGCCAGTTTGGCAGATGGGCCGAACCGGCGGCCTTGCCGCGCTGGCTGAAGGTGAGCTCGGGCTCGGGCCAGGTCGCCGGCCAGTAACCGGCCTCACGGGCGCGCTGCACATGGCGTGTCAACGCCTGGCGGCAGGCCGCTGCCAGCTCGCTGTTGACACCAGCAGGCAGAGGGCGTTTGGGGCGAGGTGTGGGGAGAAAAGCAAACAAGGCGATGAGCCGCTCCATGCCGATGGGGTGGTGTCAGGGGTGATCTATGATGCGCGGTGGCAGCAATCAAGGCAATCGTGGCATGGTTCAGCGGTGAACTACCGAATGCAAAAATTAAAAAATGATTAAAATCAACAATATATAACATCATGATTTTATTGTTATTTTTATATCTATTTGATTTTGTTTAATAATTATTAAGTCGCTCGTGCTCCGCCTTATGCCATGCTCAAGGCAGGGAGCGACGAAAGGGGGGCGTTGTGTTCGTCACAGGGGCCATGGGCTGCAAACAGAGTCTGGCAAGGTCAACAGCCGTTTAACAAGGAGTGGGATGATGGATCATAGATGGTGGGTGGCGCGGGGCTGGATGGTGGTGGTTAGCCTGCTGGTCGGTGCCCCTGGTCGGAGGGCTCTACGGTGCCCTCCATGATCAGCTCAGCTACGCCCTGTGCCCCGATTACTTTACCCACTTCAAGTTTATCCAGTTCTGGATCCATTGGGGCTATGAGTCGCCACGGCTTGGGGCCGCCTGGGTGGGGTTTCGTGCCACCTGGTGGTTAGGTGGCGTGGTGGGTCTGGTGCTCTCCCTGTTTGCTCTGC
>RRZT011626898.1_pt1 | contig 13560 bp, 13 predicted proteins | sample 2165551 | NCBI WGS metagenome assembly RRZT01 (sample SAMN10456910, study PRJNA506462) | wastewater metagenome | biome: wastewater; feature: sludge; material: wastewater sludge; isolation source: wastewater sludge with Escherichia coli K12::gfp cells carrying plasmid... | place: USA: Moscow, Idaho... | reverse complement strand
CAGAGGGCACGGAGACACAGAGATTACGGAGAAAAAACGAAAGAAAACTCTGTGTTCTCTGTGTCTCCGTGTGCTCTGTGTCGAAAGAGGTTCAAGCCTTTTTAACATGCAATCCACATTCCTTTGATTCCGGGTTCTCCCACCACCAGCGGCCGGAGCGGATGTCTTCGCCGGGGGTGATGGCGCGGGTGCAGGGGGCGCAGCCGATGCTCGGGTAAAACCGGTCGTGTAATGCGTTGTACGGCACCTTGTTCAATTTGATGTACGCCCAGACTTCCTTTTCCGTCCAGTCCGCCAACGGGTTGTATTTCTCCAGACCGTTGCTTTCGTCAAAGGTTCTCGTCGGCAGGCCGTCGCGGGTGGTGGATTGCTGCGCACGCAGGCCGGTGATCCAGGCTTTTTTGCCGGTCAGCGCGCGTTGCAGCGGCTCGACCTTGCGCGCGTGGCAACAGGCCTTGCGCAGTTCGGCCGATTCGTAAAAAGCGTTGATGCCGTTGTTGCGCGTGTACTCCTCGACCAGCTCGTGGCGCGGATAGTAGAGCTTGAGCGCCAGCCCGTAGTGCTTTTTCACTTCGGCGATCAGGTCGTAGGTTTCCAGTGGCAGGCGGCCGGTGTCGAGCGAAAAAATCTCGATGTCGAGCTTCTCACCGAGGATCAGGTCGGTGAGCACCATGTCTTCGGCGCCGAGGCTGTTGGCAAATGCGGCCGGGGAAAATTCGCTGGCGATCTGCCTGAGCAAGGCGCGTGCGCTTACGGTTTTTGCGGCGACGGAATCAAGCAGTGCCTGATCGTTCAGATTGACGGTAATGGTCATGTTGTTCTCTTATGCGCGACGGCGGAACAGCGGTTGCGGTTGATCGACGGCGGTCTGGTAACTCTCGCTGAAGGCCGTGAGTCCGGCCAATGCCGCTTCGATGTCCTTGTCTTGGCGCACGGCAAAGGCGTCAAAGCCGCAGCGTTTGAGCAGGAACAACTGGTCGCGCAATACGTCGCCGAGCGCGCGAATTTCGCCGCTATAGGCAAAGCGCTCGCGCAACAGGCGTGCCGTTGAATAACCGCGGCCGTCGGCAAATTTCGGGAAATTCACGCCGATGATCGTGAAGTGCTTCAGATCGTTGGCGATGCTTTCCGGCCCTTCGTTGCTTTCCAGCCAGATGCCGACAGGCTGCTTGCGCGCCAGGATTTCGTCCTTGTGTGCCAGCCAAACGGCCAGCGGCAGCAGGGTGGGCGTGTCAGGTAGAGCGACGGATTCCGGTGCTTGTTCTTCGCTCAGCTTGAGGACAAGCCAGGCGTCGTCGACGATTTGTCCGTTTTTGATGATTTTAGCCATGGGCGGCTTCTCCCTCTGAGGATTGTGCTTTGGCGGTTTTGCGTTTGTCGCGGCCGGCGTAGGCGCGCGCCTTGAAGGGCTCCAGACCCAGTCGCTGGTAAGTGTCGATAAAGCGTTCGCTCGGCGTGCGCTGTTCGATATAGACCTTGACCAGCGCTTCGATGACCGGCGGCACTTCTTCGGCGGTAAACGACGGGCCGATGACCTTGCCGATGGTTGTGTTGTTGCCCTGCTCGCCGCCGAGGGTGACCTGGTACCACTCCTCGCCATTTTTATCGACGCCGAGGATGCCGATGTTCGACACGTGATGATGGCCACAGGAGTTCATGCACCCCGAAATATTCAGCGACAGTTCGCCGATGTCGTAGAGATAGTCGAGGTCGTCGAACTTCTTTTGCACCGCATCGGCGACCGGCACCGAGCGCGCGTTGGCCAGCGAGCACAGGTCGCCGCCGGGGCAGCAGATCATGTCGGTGAGCAGACCGATATTCGGCGTGGCCAGCCCATGCTGGCGGGCGATCGACCAGAGTTCGAAGAGATCGGATTTTTTGACATCGGCGAGCACGACGTTTTGTTCATGCGCGACACGCAGTTCGCCAAAGCTGAAGCGATCAGCGAGATCGGCAACGACTTCCATCTGCTGGTCGGTAATGTCGCCGGGCGCGACGCCGGGGGCTTTGAGCGAGAGGGTGACAGCCACATAGCCCGGAACCTTGTGCGCGTGGATGCTGCGCTTGACCCAGCTGGCAAAGGCTTTGTTGTCTTTGAGTTGCGCGGTGAAGGCTGGGTTTTCTTCAGTAAGCGTTTCGTAAGCCGGCGGCGCGAAGTGCTGGGCGACGCGCGCAAATTCCTCGTCGGTCAGCGTGGCCGGGCCGTCTTTAAGGTAGGCCCATTCGGTTTCGACCTGACGGGCGAATTCCTCAGCGCCCAAGGCATTGACCAGAATCTTGATGCGTGCCTTGTACAGATTGTCGCGGCGGCCATGGCGGTTATAGACGCGCAGCAGGGCGTCGAGGTAAGTAAGCAGATGCCTGCGCGGCAGGAACTCGCGCACCACCTTGCCGATGACCGGAGTGCGGCCAAGACCGCCTCCGGCAAAAACGCGAAAACCGAGTTCGCCCGCCGCGTCTTTAATGACTTCCAGGCCCACGTCGTGCGCGCGGATTACCGCCCGGTCTTGCGCAGCCGCGTTGACGGCGATCTTGAACTTGCGCGGCAGGAAGGTGAACTCCGGGTGAAAGGTCGACCACTGGCGCAGGATTTCGCAATACGGGCGCGGGTCGGTCAGCTCGTCCGGCGCAACGCCGGCAAACTCATCGGTGGTGATGTTGCGGATGCAGTTGCCCGACGTCTGGATGGCGTGCATTTCGACGCTCGCCAGCTCGCCGAGGATGGCAGGCGTTTTTTCAAACTTCGGCCAGTTGAGCTGCATGTTCTGGCGCGTGGTGAAGTGGCCGACGCTGCGGTCGTAGCGTCGCGAAATCTCGGCCAGTTTGCGCAGTTGTTTGGCGGCCAGCATGCCGTACGGAATGGCGATGCGCAGCATCGGGCCGTGGCGCTGGATGTACAGGCCGTTTTGCAGGCGCAAGGGACGCAGTTCGTCGTCGGAAAGCTGGCCGGCGAGGTTGCGTTCGATCTGATCGCGATGCTGCGCAACGCGTTCGTCGATGAGCTGCTGGTCGATACTGTCGTAGCGGTACATACTTTTTCCTGTTATTTCCGGTGCGTCTTACAAAGTGATGAGCTTGCCGCCAACCAGTACCAGCATCGTGGCGAGGATGGGCCGCAAAATTTTCTCGGGTACTTTTGCCGAAGCGTGGCTGCCCAGCCAGATTCCCGGCAGTGAGCCCAGCAGGAGGCTGCCGAGCAACGTCCAATCGACGCTGCCAATTGCCCAGTGACCGATGCCGGCGACCAGCGTCAGCGGTACGGCGTGGGCGAGATCGCTGCCGACGATACGGATGGCCGGCAGCTTCGGGTACAGGAAGAAAAGCACCGCAACACCGAGTGCGCCTGCACCGACCGAAGAAATGGTGACCAGTATACCGAGCAATACGCCAACCGCGACGGTGATCGGGGCTTGAAGTTTGGTATGGGCGGAGTCATCTGCATGACTGAGCGCGTAACGTTGCAATTTTTGGCGGAAGACGATGGCCAGCGCTGTCAGTACCAGCGCGATGCCCAGCGAGACCGAAATGGTGTGGGTGATGGCCGGGCTTTGTTTGGGCAGAAAGGAGAGTGCCCAGATGGTCAGGATGGACGCCGGAATACTGCCGCTGGCGAGCAGGCCGGTGATGCGCCAATCGACGTGGCCTTTCTTGGCATGCACGGTGGTGCCGCCGGCCTTGGTGATGGCCGCGTAGAGCAGATCGGTGCCGACGGCGGTGGCCGGATGCACGCCAAAGAGCAGTACCAGCAACGGAGTCATGAGCGAGCCGCCACCGACGCCGGTTAATCCAACGATGGCGCCAACAACAAAGCCTGAGAGGGTGTAGAGCCAGTCCATAAAGACCTCCGTAAGTAGGAATGGCTGAATACTAACAACGCGGAAGTTGATATAAAAAGAATATTGAGTTAGATTGTTAGAACTATTGGTTATTACGCATTAAGGCGAAATAGTTGAGATGAAACTACAGCAACTTCGTTATCTCGTAGAAGTCGCTCGCCGTGGGCTGAATGTCTCGGAGGCGGCGGAAGTTCTCTACACTTCGCAACCGGGCGTCTCCAAGCAGATCAAATTGCTGGAGGATGAACTGGGGGTGATCGTTTTCGAGCGCAGCGGCAAGCGCCTCACGGCGATTACCGAGCCGGGCAAGCGCGTCCTCGAAATCGCCGAGCGCATCCTGCGCGAAGCAGAAAACATCAAACGGGTGGGCGATGAGTACGCGGGGGGCGACTCCGGCAGTCTGGTCGTGGCCACCACGCACACACAGGCGCGTTACGTGTTGCCGCCGATTGTTCAGCGTTTCATGGAGCGCCACCCCAAGGTACGCCTGTCGATGCATCAGGGCAGCCCGACGCAGATTGCCGAATGGGCGCTCAAGGGCGAGGCCGACATCGCTATTGCCACCGAAGCGCTTACCCTGTATCCGCAACTCGTTGTGTTGCCTTGTTATCAGTGGGGCCATTGCCTCGTGGCGCCCGAAGGCCATCCGATCCTTGCCGAACGCTCGATTTCGCTGGCCGCGCTGGCGCGCTGGCCATTGATTACCTACGACCCGGCCTTTGCTGGTCGCTCAAAAATCAGCGGCGCCTTTGAGCGCGCGCAGCTTGAACCCAATATTGTGCTGGCGGCCATCGACTCCGATGTGATCAAAACCTACGTCAGCCTCGGTCTTGGGCTAGGTATCATTGCCAGCATGGCTTACGACCCCGGACGTGATACAGGCCTCAAAGCTATCGATGTAGCGCAGCTTTTTGGTACCAACTTGACGCGGATTGGCTTGCGCCGCGGCACTTACCTGCGCCAATATGAATACGACTTTATTGAGCTGTTTGCCTCGCAACTTACCAAAAGAGCCGTCGAAATGGCGATGGCCGGAACAGGAATAGATGATGAATATCAACTTTGATTCCGCCGGAAGGCAACCCAAGGGCCCTGTCGCGCAAGTGCTGACGGCCATCGTCGGCGTGCTCTTTCTTGCTGGTGCGCTGATGTTTTCCCTCGTGTTTTTTGCCGTGATCGCCGTCGCCGGCCTCGTGCTCTGGCTTTGGTTCTGGTGGAAAACCCGCGCCCTGCGCAAGCAGATCCGCGAGCAGATGCAGGCGCAGTCTGTCGAACCGCCGGATCTAGAGCCGATGGAAAAGGGCGAAGTGATTGAAGGGGAGGTGATTCGGGTGGTTGATGAGAGCAATCGGCTTGTTCAGTAGGCCGGCAGTTTGCATAGGGTTGGGGTGCGCGATAGATAGAGAAAAGGCGTTTTCTGCAATGGGGCTTCTGAAAGAAACTGCTTGGCGGCAACATGCAATCGCCCAGCCTGAGTCGCCGGAGGGCTTTGTTATACTGCGCTCTTCTTTTCCAACCTCCGGCAATACACCCCATGGCGATACATTATCAGATCATCCCGGTTACTTCGTTTGAGCAAAATTGCACCCTGCTGTGGTGTGGGGAAACCATGCGTGCGGCAGTGGTAGATCCGGGGGGCGACATTCCACGTATCCTCGATGCCGTAAAAGCGAATGGGGTGATGCTGGAGAAAGTTCTGGTAACGCATGGTCACATTGACCACGCCGGCGCGGTTGCGGATCTGGCGGAGCAGCTTTCCTTGCCGATTGAGGGGCCGCAACGTGAGGATCAGTTCTGGATTGATGGCATGCCGCAACAGAGCAAGATGTATGGCTTCCCCAGCGTGCGTGTTTTTACTCCGGATCGCTGGTTGGAGCAGGGGGATCAGGTGGCGGTGGGCAATCTGAAGCTGGACGTTTTTCATTGTCCGGGGCACACGCCTGGTCACGTGGTTTATTTCAACCAGCCAGGCCGTCTGGCCATTGTCGGCGACGTATTGTTCCGCGGGTCGATCGGTCGAACAGACTTCCCCAAAGGGGATTTTGACGCGTTGATCTCGTCCATCCGTAGTCGTCTTTGGCCCTTGGGTGACGATGTGGCATTCATTTCCGGCCACGGGCCGATGTCGACTTTCGGGGCAGAGCGACGCAGCAATCCGTTTTGTGGTGACTGATTGGTGCGCAGCGGCAACAAAGAGCCACGAAAATTGTTGCCCTGTGCTGCGATGGGGCTAGTCGTGGCTTTCGATGTTGATTCTGTTAGCCCAATACAGTGCTTGAACCTGCGCTCTTGAATGTGTTGGCGGGCTGATTGACAATTCGGAGAAAGTTGCCTCGGCCGCCGCGTAATTGCCAGATTCTCCGGCAATGACTGCAGCAAGAATGCGGCCTAGAATGCCACCACGCTCTGCGCTTAATGCTTCTGCAATTTCATCATGCACCGGGAGTTCTTTGAGGATTTCATCCATGGGCATATTGATCAACACGTCGAGCAGAGAGAATAGCCCGGTGATGAAGGCGTTGTCTGTCAGTTCCGGTGTGCTGTCCTGGTGCTTGATGACGGCGCTGAGTAGCTCCATTTGGCGCCCCCGTGCGGCAGCGAGCTGCATTAAGGGGTTGGGCGTGTTGGCCTCGGCCAGGTTGTCGGCATAAATCAGCAATTGCAACCAGCGCTGCAGTTGGCGACGCCCGAGGATGGCGATTGCCTGAGAGAAGTTGCTAATTTTGGTTCTGGCACCGACGGCAACCGAATTAACCAGGCGGAGCAGGTTGAACGCCAGTTTCGGTTCTTCGCGGAAGATAGCTTCGATTTCTCGCGTGTCGCCATCCTGCTTGACCAGATTGAGCAGTTTGAGCAGCTTCAGTCGTGCGAGGTCAGGCTCTTTGCGGGCGTTCGGGTTGCGCACCGAGAGGAAGCGGCCATTACTCCAGTCGAACTTATTCTCCGCGAGCCAGCCAAACACCTCATGTGACGAGACGTTGCTTGCAATTTTTCGGAAGCCAGCGTCATTGGCATAACTGATGTCGGCCGCTGAGAGTTTTTTACGGGCAAGCGCGGCGTCAATCTGCAGGTGATCAAAGGCGGCGAGCGGTATTTGGCGAAGGCGCTGCGTGCTTTCGAGTTGCATGCCAAGTCTGTTTCCCTGGGCGCGCAGAGCCTTGCAGCGAGCCATGGTTACCGAGTTTTCAAGGCTTTCTTCCGGGAGGATGAAAATCAGCTGTCTCGGCTCGAATTCATCGATAAAGGCTGTTTGTTCGAGCAGTGCGGGATCGATGCGTGTAACCAAAGGTAGCATGTTGGCCAGAGGCGTTGCTTTGGCTTCCGTAAAACAGCGTATGAGTTGCTGGCTTTCTTTTTCAACAGCTTGACTAGAGCACCAGTCAAGCGCAACCCAGCTGCGGTCAGTTGCAAGTATAGGTTGAAAGAAATAGAAGGTTCCTGACATGGAAGTGTTACTCTCAAAATGGATTTCAGCAGTGATGCGGGGGCTGTGTCGACGCAGATAGCGCAGATAGATACAGAGTCGGCCGTCATTTTAACGCAGTTTGTTGTTCAGGGTTGTTGCAGGGGAGGGCGGCCGTTTGGCTTGCTGACCCGCGTTAGTGCGCACGCTATAGTTTGAAAATCTATTGCCATCATGCCGATGAAATTTATTGTCCGCTATTGGTCTTCACTGCTCCCTGATGCCTATCGGGAGGCAGACGGTTCGCCGCGCTGGGTCGATTATTCCGTGCATCCAGCCAGTAAGCTTGGCTTGCACAATGCCATGCTGGCTGTTCATGACCGTGACGAGATACTGCAGGCGCACGGCGGGGATTTTGCGTGCGCGGTATTCGTGGTGGAAGATGAGCATACTGAGCAGCTCTCGCAGAAAATTGCCAACGATTTGTTTTCTGCATTGCCGCGAGGCGAGGTGAAATGGATTGATATTCACGAGTTCTTGCTTCCCTTGTCGCCAGAAGAAGCGGCGTTGGATAAGGGTGCTGGGGAGGTGCCGTTCAGTGAGCAGCTGCCTCTGTTTCCTCATGTGCACACGCCTTATGATGACCTGGAGATCACGACGCATAGCCTTGATGTGGATGTTTGATCGGTCGGACTGATCGTTTTTACAAGGCGCGCGCTTATCTGAGGCAAAAAAAAGGCGTAAACTGGCGGGCCGTGCCGTAGCAGAGTTGCCGGCTTCCGACTGTAGATCAGTGATTGATTCCCATGACCCAAAATGCACCCAAAAAATCGCTTGATGCCGCTTCAAGCGAGATGACTTCGCCAAAAAATCCGCCGAACGTCGAACAGCTTTTTTCTGAAAGAGCACGAGCGATTCAGAGCTCGGCCATTCGTGAAATTCTTAAAGTTACCGAACGCCCCGATGTAATTTCATTCGCCGGCGGTTTGCCTTCAGCAGCGACGTTCCCGGTGGCCGAAATGCAGGCCGCCTTTGGCCGCGTGTTTTCTGCAAGTGGGCGCGAAGCCTTGCAATACAGTACGACCGAGGGATATAAGCCCTTGCGTGAATGGGTCGCCCGGCATGTAAGTACGCCTGAGGCGCCGGTGTCGCCCGATGAAGTGCTAATGGTCTCGGGGTCTCAACAGGGGCTGGATTTGCTGGCCAAGGCCTTGATTAATCCGGGCGATAAGGTCTTGGTTGAAACGCCGACCTATCTGGGTGCTTTGCAGGCTTTTTCGATGTTTTCGCCGGATTATGTGTCGATTGCGTCGGATGAAGACGGCTTGTTGCCCGAGGCACTGAATGATTCGATGCGCGGCGCGAAGTTTCTTTATTGCCTGCCGAACTTCCAGAATCCGACCGGGCGCTTGCTTTCCGAAGAGCGCCGCTACCGGCTCGCCGAGCGCGCCCGCGAACTTGACTTGATGATTCTTGAAGATGACCCGTACGGTGCCTTGTCTTACGATGGCGAAACGCCGCCCTCGATCCGCTCGTTGGCACCGGAGCGTACGGTTTATATGGGCTCTTTTTCGAAAGTGCTGGCACCCGGTTTGCGTCTCGGTTATGTGATTGCGCCAGCGGCGTTGCGGGCCAAACTGGTGCAGGTCAAACAGGCGACCGACCTGCATACGTCGACACTGGCGCAGATGGTGGTCTACGACGTGGTGAAGGATGGTTTCCTGGATACGCATATTCCGACGATCCGCAAGCTTTACCGTGAGCAGTGCGCGGCCATGCTGGCCGCGTTGTCGCACCACATGCCGTCTGGGGTAACTTGGAACAAGCCGCGTGGTGGAATGTTCCTGTGGGCTGAATTGCCACGCGGGATGGACGCTTCGGCGGTATTGGCACGTGCTATTGAGCAGAATGTGGCCTTTGTTCCGGGGGCGCCGTTTTTTGCGGCGGATCCGGTTAATGAGTCTTTGCGTCTGGCGTTTGTGACCGTTCCGCCGCCGCGTATCGAAGAGGGCGTCGCGCGATTGGCCGAGGTGATTCGCGCCCTTGCGTAATGGATGCGCTGCGCTTATCCGACCGCAGGGAGTGCAGCGCGACCCTACTTATTGAAAAGACTTTTTTGCGAAACCTTTGCTGCTTTGCGTCTTTGTGGTGGTTTTTTGGCGTTTTGCAGGCGTTCAGTCTTTACGGTCTTCGCGCAACGCTCGGCGCAGGATCTTCCCGACGGGCGATTTAGGCAAATTGTCGCGGAATTCGATGTGGTGTGGCCGCTTGTAACCCGTGAGCTGAGTTTTGCAGAACTCGATGATTTCTTCTTTGCTGAGTCGCGGGTCTTTTCTCACGACCAGCAGTTTTACCGACTCGCCCGATTTTTCGTCGGGAACGCCGATGACGGCACATTCAGCGACGCCGGGATGCATCATGACGACGCTTTCCACCTCGTTCGGGTAAACGTTGAAACTTGAAACCAGAATCATGTCCTTTTTCCGGTCGGTAATGGTGACATTGCCATTGCTTTGCATATTTCCGATGTCTCCGGTTTTTAGCCAGCCATCCTGCATGGCCAACGCCGTTTCGTCCGGGTTATTCCAGTAGCCGCGCATGACTTGCGGGCCGCGCACACAGATTTCGCCGGTGTGTTTGACGATATCGCTTTGTCCGTCCCAGAGCGGTAGCTCCTCGAAATTATCGTCGCGAATCGAGACTTCGGTTGAAGAAACCGGCAGGCCGATGGTACCGTTCCACGGTTTTCCCAGCAGGGTGCAGCAGACACCGGGCGAGGTTTCGGTTAGTCCGTAGGCTTCGGTGAGAACGCTGCCGGTGACTTTTTGCCAGCGTTCGGCGACCGATTTCTGGACCGCCGCACCGCCACCGACGACGACTTTCAGGGCAGAAAAATCGAGCTTGTCGAAACCGGGGGTGTTGAGCAGGGCGTTGAACAGCGTATTGACGCCGGTCAGTACACTGAACTTCCAGTGGCTGAGTTCTTTGACAAACGCCGGTAGGTCGCGCGGGTTGGTGATCAGTACGATCAGGCTTCCCCACTTGAGAAAGCCAAGCGACGAGGTGAGACAAAAAATGTGGTACATCGGCAGCGGGGCAATGGCGACTTCGCAGCCCTCCTTGAATTGGCTGGAGATCCACAAACTGACTTGTTCAAGATTGGCGAGCAGATTGCCGTGCGTGAGCATCGCGCCTTTGGCCGTGCCGGTCGTGCCGCCGGTGTATTGCAGGAAGGCGATGTCCTCATGCGTCAGGTCGACCGGTTTGAAAGTCGTCCTTGCGCCACGCTCAAGCGCGTCGCGCAAGGGAAGTGCATGGTCGATGTGCCAGCTTGGCACCATTTTCTTGACGTGCTTGACGGCAAAATTGATGGCCCAGCGCTTTGGCGCCGGCAGCATGTCGCCGACCTGGCTGCTGATGACGTGTTTGATGGCGGTTTTTGGCAGCACCTCCTGCAGGGTGCGCGCAAAGTTCTCAAGAATGATGATGGCTTTGGCGCCGGAGTCCTTGAGCAGCACTTCCAGCTCGCGGGCTGTATAAAGCGGGTTGATGTTAACTACGATCAGGCCGGCGCGCAGAATGCCGAACAGTACCACCGGGTATTGCAGCAGGTTGGGCAACATGATGCAGACCCGATCCCCCTTCGTCATGTCAGGCAGGCTTTGCAGGTAGGTCGCAAAATCGCGCGACAGGCGATCGAGTTCATCGAAGCTGATGCTTTGGCCGAGGTTATGGAAGGCTGGCTTGTCGCCGAATTTGCGGATGATGTCGTCGATCAGTTCGGGGATCGATGAAAACGGCGTCGGGGTGATTTCTGCGGGAATGTGTGATGGATAGCTTTGCAGCCAGACTTTCTCACCCATGCTCGTTTCCTTTGTGGTTAAGTGCGCAGATCAAGGTTAGCGAATAATGGTCTAACTTCAAACAACTTTCGAGCAGCTTTTCGGACGCCATTACAATGCGCTCATGACTCCTGATTACTGGCAGCAGGCTTCCTTTGAATTGGCCAGAGCCGATTCCGTAATGGCTGATTTTGTCGAGCGGTTTTCTGGCGCGTCGCTGGTGTCGCGTGGTGAGCCCTTCGTCACGCTGGCGCGCTCCATCGTCGGTCAGCAAATTTCGGTGAAGGCGGCGGACAGTGTCTGGGCGCGCTTGAGTATGGCAATTCCAGTGATGACGCCCGCTGCGGTGCTCGCTTGCGATACGGCTAGCTTGCGAGCCTGTGGATTATCGGCGCGTAAGGTCGAGTATCTCGGTGATCTGGCAACTCACTTTTCTGCCGGCAAAATTCATCTTGGCCGCTGGGCATTGATGAGCGATGCAGAAATCATTACGGAATTGACTGCAGTACGCGGCATCGGCGTATGGACGGTCGAAATGTTCCTGATTTTTCACGAGTTGCGGCCCGACGTGTTTCCGCTGGACGATATCGGGCTACAAAAGGCGGTGGCGCTGCACTACTTTCAGGGCGAACGACCGTCGAGAAAAGCGCTGGCCGAGTGCGGCGAACGCTGGCGTCCGTGGCGCTCGGTAGCAACCTGGTATCTCTGGCGCAGTCTTGACCCGGTGCCGGTTGAATATTGATTTTCTTGGGGCTCTGCGCTGGAAGCCAATAAATACGGCCATCTTGATTGTGGTATCCCTGAAAGCCAATAAACATGGGCGTTTCAGACGGTAGTATTCGCGGAGTGCCTATTTGCAGGCGTTCTGCGCCGGCGTAGAATCCAGCTCCCGCCAATGGAGTGATGAATGAACGCCTCAATCGATGTTTCTTCTTCCCGTAGCGATGTGGCGGTTATCGCGCTGATTGGCTTTGTACACGCGGTATCGCATTTCTTTCATCTGGTGATTCCAGTGCTTTTCCCATGGTTGATGCCGGCGTTTGGCTTGAGTTACACGCAAGCCGGCGCGTTGATGACGATTTTTTTCGCCATCTCCGGCCTTGGGCAGGCGCTGGCTGGACTGGTCGTCGATCGCATCGGAGCAAAGCCGGTTCTGTTTTTCGGTGTTTTGTGCTTGGCCGTTTCGGCTGTTTTGCTCGCGCTTGCGCAAGATTACGCGATGTTGATGCTGGCAGCCGCAGTGGCCGGTGGAGGCAACTGCGTATTTCATCCGGTTGATTTTACGATTCTCAACCGGAGGGTTTCCAAGGCACGTCTCGGGCATGCATTTTCAGTGCATGGGCTGTCCGGCAATCTGGGCTGGGCTGCCGCGCCATTGCTGATGACAGCGGCCGCTTCCTATGCTGATTGGCGAGCCGCAGCGTATGCGGCAGCGCTTCTGGCCTTGATTTCGCTCGCACTGATTTTCGTGTTGCGCTTCGCGCTTGACGATAGTCCGGCGCAAAGCGCAGGTGAGAAGGCAGAAGAGAAGGGCACGCAGGTGTCGACGCTGAGCATCTTGCGTTCGCCGGCGGTGTTGTTCAGCTTTGTCTTCTTTTCCCTGATCACCGTTGCGTTTGGCGCCTTGCAGAATTTCTCCGCAGCGGCCTTGAAGGCCGTGTACGGCTTGTCGCTGGCGACCTCAGTCTCTTGTCTGTCGGCCTATCTGCTTGGCGGCTCAGGGGGGATTGTCGTTGGCGGGTTTTTGGCTAACCGGCGCTCAGAGGATCGGATTCTCGCGACTTGCCTCACATTTGGTGCCTCGATCAGCCTGTTGCTAGCCGCTGGCGTTGTCGAGGGCTGGATGGTTTTGCCGCTGATGGCGGTGATGGGCTTTGGTATGGGGATTGCCGGCCCCTCGCGTGACTTGCTGGTGCGCAAGGCAGCGACACAGGGGGTGGGACAGGCCTCGTTCGGCCGGGTTTATGGCTTTGTCTATTCCGGGCTGGATCTCGGTGTGGCGACTGCGCCATTGATCTTTGGCCCGATCATGGACGCTGGGCAATTCAGTGCACTGTGGATTGGCATTGCGCTGTTTCAAGGCTTTGCTGTGATTTCTGCTTTGTACGTTGGGTATCGCGTCAAAACGGCTGTAGTTTGAGGTTCGTTGGTCACTCGATAAAAAGTGATGAAGGGCGCTTTTTTGTGGACGAAGAATTAAAAGGCGATCAAACTGTCTGATCGCTTTACCTGCTTTACATAGGTTCAACTTTAGCGTCTTCGATTGGCTGAATAATACAAGTGAGAATTTATGAAACATATGCTTGGTTCTTTCCGTGTCTGCCTATTGTTTGCCATCGTCGTTGTCGGGAATTTCTTCCCACAGGTGTACGCGGCCGGTCTTGATGGAGGTAATTCGGCGCTTGTCGGCGCTGCCGATACCGCAAGCCGGAACGACGAGTTGACCGTAGAACTGCATCTTGGCGGCGATTCTGCCTAT
>RRZT010426611.1_pt1 | contig 13562 bp, 8 predicted proteins | sample 2165551 | NCBI WGS metagenome assembly RRZT01 (sample SAMN10456910, study PRJNA506462) | wastewater metagenome | biome: wastewater; feature: sludge; material: wastewater sludge; isolation source: wastewater sludge with Escherichia coli K12::gfp cells carrying plasmid... | place: USA: Moscow, Idaho ... | reverse complement strand
TTATCACCCGAAAGGTGAATTGGGGAATCATTTTCCGGTTGTTATAGGTGGAGGATATAAGATGGAGGGTGCTACCGTGATGATTCTTGAGAAGAGGAAAGAAGAACTCAGAGTCAGGGTGTTGGATGCAAAGGGAGAAACTTTGCTGGATATAACGGTCTGAATAATGTATATGATAGTTTGAATCATAGAATTGAATTTCACCCCAAAAGTTTAGTTTCTAACTTTTGGGGTGATTCTTTTTATATTGATAATACCTAATAGTTCCTTTACCTCTTTTTTATTTTAGCTTCCTCCTGAGATGACAATGAATGTCAGGCCCAAAATGAATAATATAAACATGACTCCCAAAAGTCTGTTTGTCGCTTTGGAGCTACCGGTAAATTCTTTCCAGATGAAAACACCCCAAAGGGCAGCAATCATCGGTGCTCCTTGTCCAAGTGCATAAGAAATGGCTGCTCCCGCTTTTCCTGCGGCAATGTAGCTTAATGCCGTACCTAATCCCCAGATGCATCCTCCGAGAATTCCGACCATGTGTGTACTTGCTTTTCCGGCAAAGTATTCCTTGTAAGTGACGGGTAAACCGACGAACGGACGCTTCATCACAAGTGTATTGAAGAGGAAGTTGCTTAGGAAGATTCCGATAGCAAAGATGAAGAATGCAGTATAAGGAGTTGCCATTCCGGTTGTCGGTGATTCAAAGTTGTTCAAATCCATGGCAGCGGCGACAAACCGGTAAAAGAATGACATCAGTATACCGGCAATAGCAGCAAGAATAATTCCCTTTTTGCTGTTATTGGTTCCCGCCTTTTGATTCTTACCGGCTGCAATACCGTTGCAAATGATGGCGATAACAATCAGCACGACTCCTGTGAATAGCCAGAACGGATCTCCTTTGGGGGAGCTGAAATAATTAATGAATACTCCCAATACCAATGCCAGTCCTACTCCCAATGGAAAAGCTACTGCCATTCCGGCAATGGATACTGAGGCGGAAAGGAGAATATTGGAAGCATTGAAAATAGCTCCTCCGATAAGTGCACTGGCAATATATGCCGCTTCCACTTGTTGGATGTCTTCCAGAAAACCTCTTCCCGAATCTCCGAAACTTCCTAGTGTGAATACCAGAAGTAGGGCGAACAGCAAGATGCCGATGGTGTAGTCCCAATAATAAAGTTCATAACGCCAATTCTTACTGGCCAGTTTTTGGGTATTTCCCCACGATCCCCAGCATATCATTGTGATAAAGCAGAAGATAATAGCTAAGGTGTAACTATTGACTATATACATAATGATTTTTTTTAAGATTTCAATTCTCTTTTCCTGTCACTTGTCTTATAAGTGCGTTGCGGGTTGCCCGAATATTTTCTTCCCCTTGAATAGTGAGATATTGGTGTTTACCGCTTTCAGAAGGAGAAAAAAGACTTTGTCCGATACTGTCTATGGTGATTGTTCCCTTCTCGGATAAATTGAAATAATTATTCCCCGGTTCTATGGCTTGTAGCACGGATGTCAAATCCCATGTTTCTCTGTCATATGGCATTTCCTGATATATTTTATATGATACGCACAGAGGATGTTTATAACTGCCGGCAAAATCATTTAATATACTTTGATGAGGATATCGAATTTTGTTTCCTAGTTCCCATCCGCTGGCAATAATTGGAGTAGGCCATTCTTTGAAAGTAATTTGGGCTGCATTCAGATCATTAACAATGTTCCATTCAGGGAAGTCGAATTCATTACCATAGAGTCCTCCCATGACAGATAGTAATTTTACCTTTTGTGCTACCAAGGCTTTTCCATCCAGCTCGCTGTATTCATCTGCTTCCGAGATAAGCAAACGGGCTAGATTTGTTTCCGGGCCTAAGGCTATAAATACCACAGAATGATCTTCTTGCTCTGCCAGCAATTTACGCAACAGTTTATATCCTTCCAGAATATGATCTTTTAGGCTTCTTTTTGGATGTAATATTTTATTGTTGTCAATAATAGTATCCAGCGTTTGGCGGAGATAATGTCCGTCGTCTGTATTCATCCCATTATAAGCATAACCTAAAGGTATGTCGTATTTGTCGTTGAAACGACAATAAGCGTCAATATATTCCAGTGAATAAGGATTACACTTGCTTATAGTGATACCTAGCAAATCAATTTTTCCTTTTTTCTCATAATTAAGCAGCATTTGCATGGCTAAAACATCATCGATATCATTTCCAACATCCGTGTCGAGTATGACAGGAATTGCAGAAGTAGTCTCTTTCTGTTGTGCACAGGAGCAGAATAAAGAGACGGTTATTAGAATGATTGCTATATATTTGAACATATCTTGGGTTTTTATAAGTTATTTCCAATATTCTCAATTGTATTGCTGGTTAATGATTGTTGCGAGGAATAATTTACTTTATAAAGTACGCCTCCTTTAGCATGGAGAGTCTGATTTTCTAAAGTTGCAGTTCCTTCTTTGGTAAATGTGCCATTTACATCATATCTTCCGGAAATGGTTTCTCCAAATTTACCATTCTCTAGTTTGAATTGAGAGTCATTCAAACTATAAATCAGTAAATAATTGTGCATGTCTAATACGAAACCTAAAGAAGCATTATTTGTCTGGAATGTGATTTGTGCTCCAGTAGTACATATTAGTTGTTCTAATTTGTCTTTTGGCTGATTATCGTTAATATTAAATGCTGCAAAGTTCTCCGGTTTTACTTTGGCAACATCTATATAAGCTGCCGCCAAGCCTTTTATGAGACTACGAGTAGGAGGTGTAAAATCTTTTTCTTGTAAATCCCATGTATAAATTCCGTGGTCAATTTGGTCCGGTTCGGTGGTGTTGTTGATAAAGAAGTTACTGGTAGCCAAATCGTAAATATCATAGCCTCCTCCTAATGCGAAAGATGTCAAGATAAGACTCGGACTGTTTGCATAACTACCTTTGTTCTCGGCAACCAGCGCATAATTTCCTGCAATTGATGCGTATGCCATGACTTCATTTTTGAGATGTTTAACATTATCTTTATAAGCATCAACGCCAATGAAATCAATGCCTTGAAGATCGAATACATCTTTGGGGCGAGCATTAGTAGCCTCTGGAAATGGATTAATACCATCACCGTAAATTAGATTGACACGAGTTACTACTCTGTAAGAACTGTTTTTTACAGCTTTTCCTACAGTATTTAATGCATTTGTGATCATTGTCCAGGCCTTCTCTTTGCTTAGAGGGGTCCCATCCCGATATTTTAAATCTTTTTGGTCGATTCTCCAGCGCATTAACGCATCAGGTTCATTATGGATCTGAGCTGATATAACGGGGTGCTTGTCTCCATTTTGAGAATCCCAGTATCGGATGTGGTTAAATAAGGCGGTGATGGCTTTGGTTTCTCTCTCCAGTATCCATTCATCATCAAGAATCATGGTGTATTGATAACCATAATAGTTCCAAAAATTTCCTTCATCATTCCGGCTGAGCCTTTTGTTATATTCTTGAAGCACATATTGAGGTATCAGGTAGGAGAATGAATCTCCTACCATATTCGTACTGAACCAAAGTAATTCCATTTTCAAATTATACTTGTTGACGAACTGCAAGATTGAGTTTACGATACTATAATCGTACTTGTTTTCTTTAGGCTCTACCATATTCCATGAAATTGGAATTTGCACACAATTTAGTCCCAGTTCCTGAGCTTTCTTGAAGTAGTTTTCCACTTCATTAATAGTCATCTTGTCACAATTGAGAAGGGCATCAAGGCGTATTTGTGCACCAAGAAACGGAAAAGGTTTACCGTCAACAGAAACATATGTTTTGTTGTTTTCAGTCACTAGTTTACTTACTTCTATTTGAGAAAGTATTGGTTCGACGTATGTTTCATTATTATTGTCAGAACAAGCTGTTGCGAATAATGAAAAGAAAACCAGTGCGTAAGTTAGTATTATCATTCTTTTATACATAATTGGTCTTTGTTAAATTAGTAGATTATTGGATTATTGCGGGGTTCCTCCTCCTGTCATAGGCCAGCCCGGATTCTGATAGATAGGAGAAGAATCCAAATCACCTCCGGATGAAGTAACCAGAAAATGTTCTGCTGCTATCGGATCGAGATAGTGTGCCATATTCCATTTATAGCCGTTGTAAACAATGTTATTGGCTGTGATGTGATAAGGAGCAAGATAAGTACTGAAGCTACGTGGTGAAACATTTTCTCCTTCTTTAAGAATGGAGTTGCCGTTAGAATCTTTATACCAGTCCCAGCCATACATTTCCTGCCATAAATTCATTCCTAGGATATGGTAGGGTTTGGTAATCATCTGGTCCATTGAACGCCATCTATGTAAGTCCATGCTACGTAAACCTTCCGCCATCAACTCACATCTTCGTTCACGGCGGATATTATAACGTGTGGCATCAATAATTTCTCCGCCGGAATATGCCCCCCAATCAGTTTCTGCTTCTTTTGACATATCTGTAAGCCTGATTGTTTTGGTATAGTCCTCATCAATGCCGGCTCTGCGACGAATCGCTTTCCAGTACTTTTCTGCATAGGAGTCGAGTGAACCATGCAATTCATAATAAGCTTCTATATAGTTGAGATAGGCTTCGGCTGTACGGAATATGATAGAACCGACAATACTTTGAGTGTTATTTGTGTATTTCCCGTCAGGGTTTAATCCTTTGCGTAAGGCATAGCCTGTATTGTACTTTTCTGTAACAGAAGAGGCGGTTATATTGGGTCCCCATTCTTCTACTACCCCATGATCTCCTGCCTGAGTATGCAAATTTTTCTGTCCTGGCTTTTTGATGAAGATGTCTGCACGGGTATCCCTGTTTTTAGTGATATGAATGATATTATTATCTCCCCAATAAGATGAGTTTTCATCTGCCCACATCGGGGATGCATAAATAGGTTCTCCATTTTTAAGAATAAAGGCGTCAATCATGCTTTTAGTAGTGCCTACTCCATTGTTGCCGACACATCCGTATTGACAAACTTCATTTGCCACTCCTAATCCTGTGTTGTAGCGCCTCCATAAAAGTACTTCATTGTATTTCTCCATGTCAATATCGCAGAACATACTGAAATAAGGATTTTCAGGTTCCGAAGAAGTTTGTGGGAATACTCCTGTATTGGCAGTTAATATATTATATTTTTCTGCTATGATTTGTGCCGCTTTAATAGCTTCATCAAAGAAGAACTCTGATTCTTTTTCAATACTTCCGGATTTAAATGAGTAATTAGCATTATAATCTTTATTTGCTCCCGGCCATCCCGGTCCATTGGGTACAAAAGCTGTTCCTTTAAAATTCTTCAGCCATGAGCCTTCGTAAAGTGCGACCCTTGACTTGAGAAGGATAGCGCAGTCTTTGCTTAGCCGGTTCTTACCTCCGGAAGGAGCTATGTTTTGCATCATTTCTATAGCTTTGTCCAGATCAGATAAGATAAATCTGGCTACTTCATTTCGGGGGGCTCGTTTGCTGATTTCTATCAGAGCTTCACGTTCATTAGGATAAGTTTTAGTAATAATAGGAAAGTCGCCTAATGATTTTAATCTTTCAAAATACATGAAAGCTCTGAAGAAATACATTTCTCCGATATAGTGTTTGATATTGGTCGTGTTTCCGACAATGGCATTGTTTTCATACGATGGAAGCACATTTTCAAAGAAATAATTGCATCGGTAAATATCAGCGAAATACCATGAGCCTCCTTCTTGTCCTACTTTCCAGTATCCGGGTGCATACATTACGTTAGGTTGCATACCGGCCATATTATCTGTGTTATTGTCAATTTCAAAAGTTCCATATCCATAGGTGCCATGAGTAGGTAGCACTTGATATTGATCAGTAGCAAAAGCTGCAATATTACTTTCTGTTGTCAGATATTCATTTGGAGAAAGTTGATCAAGAGGTTCTTGATTTAGGAAATCATTGCAACTTGTCAAAAAGAGCACTCCGCTCAATAAGGTTGATATCGTAAGTCTTTTCATAATATCCTGTTTTTAGAATGTGACATTTAATCCAAAAGAGAATGTTCGGGATAGTGGGTAAACGTTTCCGTGTCCCCAACTACCGCCTTCGATTGATTCGGGGTCGAAGAAGTCAATAAGGCTCGTAATGGTGAACAAGTTTTCACCGGATGCGAATATCCTAAGGTGCTGCATTCCCATTTTTTGTACGATGTTGTGTGGCAAGCTATATCCTATCTGCAGATTCTTCAGACGTAGATAAGATGCATCTTGTAAATATTTAGTTTGTGATTGCTGGTTTTTATCGGTGTTGAATAAGGGTCTTGGATAGTAGGAATTCAGATTCGTTCCCAATGGACTGGCTTCGTCATTTCGGAAATAATCATCGTGTCCTTTTAGTGCTGTGGAAAACCAGGGCCCTTGTCTACCGTTTGCCCCCCAGAAGTAGTAACTACCCTGAAAATAATCTCTTTTCAATGTTCCTTGCCAGAACATTCTGATATCGAATCCTTTCCAATCGGCGGCTAATTCCAGTCCTACATTATATCGGGGCGTGGAGTTACCTATTCTTTTTAAATCACCGTGATCTTGTAAGGTGCGGCTTCCGGCATCAATTTTTCCGTCTTCATTCAGATCTTTATACATAATGTCTCCGGCTTTCCAGTCTTGTCCGAGATTACTTTGTCCACCGTTGATTAATCTTCCGATGTGTTCGGCCATTTCCTGGTCAGATTGTGCAATGCCTATCGTTTCATATCCCCATATTTCACCCACGTATTTTCCGGCATAAAATCCATCTATCAGTCCGGAAGGATTTGAATAACGAGTAATCTTGGTACGACTGTCGGCAAGTGTAAAGCGGGCACTATAATTCAATCCATTATTTAACCGGTCTTTCCACATTAGTTCCAGTTCCCATCCGAATGTTTTAAGATTTGTATTATTGGAACTGGGAACGGCTGTTCCAAGGACTACAGGCAATTTCTCCGAAGGGCCGACCATATCGTCAGTTTTACGAATGTAATAATCAAAAGAGCCGGTTAGCCGATTGTTAAACAGGCCAAAGTCAACTCCGGCATTCCATGTACGGATTTTCTCCCAGGAGAGATTATAGCTGACGAGTGAAGGTGCCCAGGCAATATTGGCTAATGTTCCGTCAATGATCCATGATCCTGTTCCTGTACCGATTGTAGAATAAGTCGGATATAAAGAAGATGTATTTTGGTTACCCAAACTACCATAAGAGGCTCTGACCTTAAATGTGTTGACAACTTTGCTGACAGGCAGGAAGAATTTTTCTCTGGCTATGTTCCAGCCTACTGATGCGGAAGGGAAAAATCCCCAACGACTGTCACTACGAAATCGTGAGGAACCGTCATAGCGTAGATTTACTTCCAGAAGATATTTTTCCAGGTAATCATAATTCAATCTGCCGAAGAATCCGGCGGTAGCCCATCTGTTGTGTCCACCTGCTACATTCGGAGCAACTTTTTGGTTATTTGAATCCATTCCGGTAGAAGTGTTGATAGTCGGTTTTCCCGGATAAATGACTCCTAGCTTCTCAGCAGCTATATCTTTATAATTATTTTGTTCGGCTTGAAACCCGAAAAGAACTTTCATATTATGTGATTTTGCAAAGGTCTTTGCATAATCTGTATAGAGATTTACATTAAAATAATCGCTGGCATAAGTGCCTTCATGTACTTGGGAATCGTTATTCCATGTATTGCCCTTAGTCTTTCCGTCAACACCTGTCTGATGAACAGTTAAGTAATCCCAGTGTGAATATTGTGTATTGTATCGATAGCTTAAATCTCCAATCAGTCGCCACCCTTTGATAGGTTCTACCGTTATATTCAGTTGTTGGTAGAGCCAAGTGTTTCGTTCTTGTTTTTCACCTCCGTTTTGCATTTGGAGCACATGGTCGTCATATAGTATACCATTCGGGTCATAAAGCGGTTTGGTAGGCCAACATTGGCGTCCGATTTCGGCAAAAAAACTTTCATTAAGATGTGTCGGCTGTACATAGTCACTTCTGATAAAGCGAGTATTGAATCCGACTGATACTATTTTTGATAATTGTGCGTTGATTTTTGCAGATGCAGTATATCTGTTTGAGTATTCATCTCCGATTCTGAGCTCTCCATCCTGACCTAAATAGTTCGCTGATAAATAGTATTGTATTTTGTCTGTCCCGCCAGTAACGCTGATATTGTGCTCGTGTGCAAAGACATTGTCTTTGAAAAAATAGTCATAATAATCAATATTATCATTTCCTTGTGAATATCCGTCTGCCCATAACGAAGGATTATTGGGCACGGGGATGGTAGAATCGGTAATCTTGCCGGCCATATAGTCTTTGATGCGGTTTATCCTTTCTTCCGAGACCCAGTTGTAAGGTCCCCATCCGGAATTGGCAGCTGCATCATTATAGTATAAGGAGAACGTGTAAGAGTCTAATGAAGAAGGCATGTTGATAGGGCTACTTACACGAAAACTGTTGTTGTAGTTAACTTGCGCTTTACCGGCCTTTCCTTTCTTGGTCGTTACTAAGATTACTCCGAATGGCGCTCTGGAACCATAAATAGAAGAAGCTGCCGCATCTTTCAGAACTGAAATAGATTCTATATCCTGCGGATTAATGGAATAAATATCTCCTTCCATACCATCTATCAAGACTAGGGCACTTCCTGTAGAACCTTCTCCGATAGTTCCGACTCCACGTACATTGATCGATTGTTTCTGATTGAGACCTCCTCCCTGATTGCTATAAATATTCAAACCGGGAACCTGCCCTTGTAATGCCTGGACTGCATTGGATACAGGGATTGCTTCGAATGCTTTCGAGTCAATGACTCCGACGGAACCGGTTAAATTAATCTTCTTTCGGGTACCATAACCTACAACGATCACTTCATCCAATAAATTGTCGTCAACTCCCAGTGTTACGTTTATCATTTTTCTATCACCTACTGTAAACTGGACTGTTTTAAATCCGATGTAACTGAATTCAATAGTTGAACTTGGATCCGCTTTCACTTGGTAGTGTCCGTTAAAGTCAGTGACAGTTCCGGATACTATATTCCCATCTTTTACTTTTATGGAAACTCCCAGTAGAGGTTCTCCATTATTATCTTTTACTGTTCCGGATACATAATTCTGGGCATACGTATTCATTGAACATAAAAGTAGACAGCCTAGCAGGCAGATAAGCTTATGACTTGAGTTATAAGTTATCAGGTGGACAGCTTTCTTTAAGAGAGTAGAATGTCGATTAGTTTTCATAATCCATTAAATTTAAAAGTTGAATGATAAGGCTAATTCTTTTTCTAACATGAAGTGTTTTACTTCATCGAGAGTAGGAATAGACGGTTGGGCACCAGAACGTGTAACAGCGATAGCTGCCGCGGCATTCGCAAAACTCAATGCATCTCGGTCTATTTCCCTTTGGGCACAAATTACAGCCAATGCACCACAGAACGTGTCACCTGCTGCAATAGTATCAATCGCATTTACTTTGTATCCGGGAAGCTGAATGATTTCTTTGTCGTTTTTCATATATACACCTTGACTTCCTAATGTGATCACAGCATTGCGTGCACCTGCCTGTAATAAGCTTAGAGCGATTTCTTCAAGATTATTTCCTGTATATTCAATTCCTGAGATGAAGGCTGCTTCCAGTTCATTGACGACTAGTATATCAATGGCTTTCATCAGCTCCTCATCAATCAGGCAGGCGGGTGCGGGATTAAACAATACCTTTTTACCTTTTTGTTTAGCCAGAAGAGCTATTCTTTTAATCGTTTCGTAAGGAATCTCGGCTTGCATAACTATGATATCTGCTTCGTCAATTACCTTTGAAAAATGAATAATTGAACCGGGTAATAAAGAATAGTTAGCTCCGGGAGCTACTGCTATGCAGTTTTCACCACTGTCGGCAACAAAAATGAGTGCAGTCCCTGTGGGCTGATTAACATCATCTATGATATAATCAGTAGTGATACCTTCTTTCTTAAAGTGTTTTTTTAGAATTTCTGCATACATATCATTTCCCAAAGAGGTAATGAACGTTACAGATCCCCCGAGTCTTGCTGCTGCTACAGCCTGATTGGCGCCTTTCCCCCCGAGGGATTGCATGAAACTGGCATCTCCGACTGTTTCGCCAGGCGCCGGGAGATGGTTGACTTGTGCAACCATGTCGATGTTTGAACTTCCAATAACTACTACTTTCATTTGAACAGATTTATGTGTTTAACCTAGGTCTTATCTCGTTTATAGCACAACTTCTCTTTTATAAGGAATCGCACTCTGTGCACCGATTCGCGTGACTGCTATAGCTGCCGCCGCATTGGCAAATTTCACAGATTTAGCGAGTGAATGCCCTTCAGACAGGCAGACGCTGAATGCTCCGCAAAATACATCTCCGGCACCTGTTGTGTCAATCGTCTCTACTTCCTTTGCGGGAATCATGGTATATTCATCTTTCTCTTTTACGTAAGCGCCGTCTTTACCTAAAGTAATGACAACATTCTCTATACCTTTCTCTCCGATAGCCTGAGCGGCACGATGAGCGCTTTCTATATTCATCACTTTGATTCCGGATAACATTTCCGCTTCAATGCGGTTGGGGAGTATGGTGTGCACGTTCATTAAGAATGAGTTGCTCAGGCTGGACGCGGGAGCCGGATTGAGGATTACCTTTTTCCCATATTTGCAAGCAATAGTAGCTGCATATTCTACTGTATCTATAGGAATCTCAAGTTGCATGAGAATAATATCAGCTTCCTTGATTTTTTCTTCGGCTTTATTGATATCCTCAATAGAAAGCGAACGGCTTGCTCCCGGTGCTACGATAATGCTATTTTCACCGAAAGAATCTACGGAGATAAGTGCAACTCCGGACGGACTTTTCTGGTCGGTAAATATATATTCCGTATTAATTTTCTCTGATCTGTATATTTCCAATGCTTGCAGGCCGAACAAATCATATCCGATTTTGGATATGAAGGTGACTTCAGCTCCCAGTCGGGCGGCTGCAATCGCCTGATTAGCTCCTTTGCCACCGGGATTCATGTAGAAAGTTCCGCCTAGTATGGTTTCTCCGGGAACAGGTAGTCTGTTGGCTTTCACGACCATATCGGTATTGCAACTACCGATGACTACAATTTTGGGTCTATGAATTGATATAGTTTCCATAGTATTAAAAATTAAGACTATGCAAATGAAAGCAATAATCATGCATAGTTTTCTACATTAATAATTGGTTTATATAATCTCAAAAATGATATCTTATATTGGATTTTCCTTGTATAGAGGAGAGAATATAGAGGTAATGTGAAGCGAATTTATATAATTACAAAGAGAAAATGGAGATTTGAAAAGAGTGTTTTTATCGTCTGAATTACGAATCAGACACCTTAGTCTTTAACATTCTTTTGCGCTAGTACGTGCTCTGAGGACTTCAGACAGTTTCTCTTTCCGAATTTTGGATTCCATCCACGCCGTAAAGTCAAAGAGGCGTAAAAGCTGACTTTCATATTTATTATTATATAATTCATGAATCTCAGGAGACAACTTTTCCCAAAATGCTTCTCTGTCTTTTTTCAGGATGGGAATATTTCTTTTATTCAGAAACCATAAAATGATACGTTCTGTTTTGAAAGTCTGCTCTTTGGGAGAAGATAGACTTCGGGTGATGGAGCGGGATTCATACTGGATCAGCTCATGCTCTTGCACTTCATAAAAGACGATGAGACGGACCAGACGAATAGTTCTCATTAAAGGCAGATACTTTATGTTATGGTCTATGATAGCGTTGCTGATATACTTTTTAGCAGTTTTATATTCTTGGTTACCAATGTGTACGAGTGTGGTGTAAAGCAATAATTCACTTTTTCGAATAGGGCCTAACCAGGCTTCTTTATCATAAAGTATTTCCTGGTAGTCTGCCATAAGTTGGGTACATTTCGAAAAATCTCCTTTATCCAGATAGGGAAATAGTTCGTATTGGAAGAGAAGGCAAGTTGCATTTACTTTAAATTCGAGCGAAGTGCTGTCTGATATGAGCTTTCTTAATTTATCAAGGAAGTAGGGGATTTCGTCATAGTTGCTCACAGACCGCAGGCTACCGAGTACTCCTTCGAGTACAGATAAATAGTATATAGGAGGATTTGACCAGAACTGTTGATTCTGCTCAAATAATGAGTCCAGTTCTTTGTATGAATTTAGGGCAGCTCTGTAATCACCTGCTCCCATCAGGTAATTAGCCTGAAAAAGTTTATGGTTTCGTGTTAATTCAAAATTACCTTCGGAGTCTGAAGAAGCGGCTATATAAAGTTCGTTGACCATAAGGTCATTCATATCCTGTTTTTGCTTTACTGTCCTGATGGAGCCAATATGAGATAAACGATATTTCAATAAGTTGTGTAATGAAGATTGCTCTGTGATTTTCCGAATCTTTTTCAAAGTTTCATTTTGGATGAAGTGTTTATGAAAAAGCTCCTGTTCTGTCATGTTGGGAAAGTTCAGACGGAGCAGATATTCCAGTTCCAGCTTCAAAGCTATCGTCAGAATTTCGTTGTTCTCATAGAATTGTGCTTGTTCTATTGTATTGGATAGTATTTCGAAACACTCTTCAAACAGAGAACGTTCATAAAGCATTCGGGCTTTGCACAAATTATTCAGCAGATCGTAATAGATATCTTTCTTTTTACGCAGGGTGAGTAACGTATCCGTCAGCTTTTCATATAAGTATTGAATGGATACTTCAAATGAGCCATTGGGCTTGCGTCTGTAAAATTCCTCTTTTACAGTATTTCCATTCGGTTGTTTACTCTTTATGATAATATCATAAATCACCAGATAGTCTTTTTCCTCCTTGTCCTTGATAACCTGTAGGGAGAAGTGCTTCTTTTCTGATTTAGATAACGAGTATATCAGGGATATAACGGAATCTACTCTTTTCATAGGAACTCTTTGCATTAGTATTAGGCTGCAATATTCGGGAATTTTTATGTAAAAAGCAAATTTACCATTCTGTCACTTTGTGTTTTTAGTGGCCCTTTGTTGCCCATATTTGTGGGAAGAAGCCGTGCCTGTTCTGAAAATTGCAGGGAATTCTCATTTCCTCAGATCAGAAAAATATATTATAATGTGATTGAATGTTTTTCTGATAAGTATAAGTACGAATCATAGCTGTTTGTGCTCTGATATCTGAAATATACTATGCGTTTTGTTCTTTTTGTAATTTTGGGCATTGAACTCCATCTAGCTAATTATTTCTGTTTTCTTGACGCTTTTAGCAAGTGTTTTGACCCGTTGGATTGTTCCTTTTAAAGGAACGGTCTGTTGGTTTAAAAGGAACGCTTCATTGGTTTAAAAGGAACGTAAGATTTGGTGTAAACATACGGTTATTTATTTCTAAATATGCGGTTGTTTTTCTCAAATTATACGGTCTTTTTTGTATAAGTATTCGTTGATGCGAATAAATAAGCGCTTCTTTTGTATAATATTGCAGTGTGTTCTGAATGTGTTTTCTATTTATGCTTTTATTAAAAGATTACCTGTCATTGAATTTAATGAAAAATTGTCTT
>RRZT011539467.1_pt1 | contig 13565 bp, 16 predicted proteins | sample 2165551 | NCBI WGS metagenome assembly RRZT01 (sample SAMN10456910, study PRJNA506462) | wastewater metagenome | biome: wastewater; feature: sludge; material: wastewater sludge; isolation source: wastewater sludge with Escherichia coli K12::gfp cells carrying plasmid... | place: USA: Moscow, Idaho... | reverse complement strand
GTCATTGGCCATGGGCGCCACGCCCACCAATGCAGCGATCTCGCGCCGGTTCAGCCGGCCCAGCTCTGGCAGCTCGGCAATCATCGTGGCACTGGCCACCGGGCCGACTCCCGCAGCCGACTGCAGCAGCGTGTCGAGCTCTCAGATGGCTGGTCAGTGGAGGACGGCCCTGCCCGAAGTCTTGCGCGAGCCACGCCAAACCCTGGGCAGAGTGCGCCAACGATGCCGAGCGGCTGGACGTGTTCAACGGTTTTTTGCTGGTCGCCAATCTGAATGCGCTGTTCGACCGTTTTTTGATCAGCTTTGACGACACGGGTCGGTTGGACGGCTTTCAGGAAGCCACCGTGAAACTGGCGCTGCAGCTCCGGCAAATGGGCAGATCTTTCCGCGAATACCTCAAGGGCCTGGTGTTGTAACGCTGCGGCACCCTGCTGCGACACAGTCTGTCGCGGCTCTCCAGACAATCCCCTCATTCAGCCAAAACAGGCTCTTGCGCCTGCCCCAAAGAGCGCAAGCAGCTATCAAGAGAGGAGTATTCATGCCCACAGGCGCGTTGCCCGACCCGCTATACCACCTGGCACGCCAGCACTTGCTATTCTCGGGAGACACCCGCATCTCGTCTTTACAGCGGTGGCTGCGCATAGGATACGAACACGCCCGCGCCCTGCGTGAGGCTCTGCGAGGCGACGCATTGGACTACCACGCAGACACCGACACCTGGCACATCCACCCCAACGCCGACCGGCAGACCGACTATCTGTTGGCCGACAAACTCCAACGCGCCGCACACTTGCTGCAAGGCTCCAGCGCGTTGATGATCGCTACCGGCGAGGGTATGGCTGCCGACAGCGGCCTGCCAGACTTGCGCGACGCAGCCACCTTTTCGCACACCTGGCCAGCAGTTGCCAGAGAGGGGCTCGGCTTTGAAAAAATGACCTCGCCTCAAGCCTTCGATGAACACCCCGCCACGGCGTGGGGCATGTATGGCCAGCTGCTGAACCTGTGTCGCGCCAAAGAGCCCCACGCCGGATACACCCTGCTGCGCCAGTGGGGTCAGCGCATGCCGCACGGCTGCTTCGTGTTCACCAGCAACGCCGACGGGCACTTTCACAAAGCCGGTTTCCCGGCCGCCCGCATCTACGAATGCCTCGGCTCCATCCACCGGCTGCAATGCACAACGGCCTGCGGTGCCCACCCATGGCAGACCGGCCACCTGCACCCACAGGTGGACAGCGCCACCTTGGAGTGGCAAGGCGAGTTGCCTCACTGCCCCCACTGCGGCGCGCTGGCACGGCCCAACCTGTTGATGATCGATGACGGGCAATGGAACCCCATCCGCAGCACCCAGCAACGGATGCTGCTGGACATGTGGCTCGACAGCACCCCCACCCCGCTGGTGTTGGAGATCGGCGCCAGCCGTGCCGTTGCCACCGTACGCAACTTCACCCGGCGCATGCAGCGGCGCGGCAGCCCTCTGATTCGCATCAACCTGCACGAGGCCGACATACATAACCCCAACGACATCGAGCTGGCGCTGGGGGCTAAAGATGCGCTGAAAAAGATCGGCGCACTGCTTCAGGGCACAAGATGATGTTGCCGTACAAGGAATCGCTATGCCGCGCCTGATCCACACCATCGACCACATCGCCTGCACGAAACAGCGCAGTGTGCTGATGCTCTCGTTCTACGACCGTGCGCTCAAATAGCGGCTGGACGCGGCTCCGCCAGACGGCCAGTTTGCTGCATGGCAGCAGTGGCGGGATCACCGGCTGGAGGCTTGGGAAACCCTACCCATCCGCCAGCAAATCATCGACTGGCTGAACGCCAAGGGCATTGCAGCCCTGCGCGCCTTTCATGTCAAGCGGGGTGATGATGTGCGGCTATATGGGGGATATTTACCTTGACATTCCTTACGACAAGGATTTACCGCTACACCAAGAGTTGGAAGCATATTTGCAATACTCGGACGACCGCATGCGCTTCGACAATGTGATGTTCCTCTACATGCCGCTAGAACTGGCAATGAAAAACGCCGAGCAGGATGAACCTGGCTTCTTTGAAAATATGTGAAAGAAGAAAAATGAGAAATCCCGAACGAATCCCTGCAATCCTTCATACGCTCCAAGAATTTTGGGAGAAACATCCTGACTGGCGGCTTGGCCAACTGCTGGTCAACATCGCGAAACCCTCTGAGCCATGCCCTCAGCTTTTCTACCTTGAGGATGACGTATTCTTGGAACTGCTTCAAGAAATGTCAAATTCTTATGACAGCAAATCCAAACTTTGAGACATGGGCCACATCCTATTCGGGCTGCGACGGCGGGGACATTGGCAGTCCTGAACGGCGCGCCATATGGCTATGCGGCATCGAGTGGGGCGGCGCCCGCACCGCCGAGCAGCTCCAGGACGAAATGCAGTGCGACGAGCCCTGTCCGCCCAGAGGCTACGGCGATGCCTCGGAAAACCTGACTTACATTTTCAACCGGCAAGTCATGAAGATACTCGCTGCCATTCATGGCCGCCCCGTGTCTGAATACCGCGATTTTTGCCAACAGGCCAAACCATTTACCCAAGGTTCATCGGGTTACTTCAAGATGAATCTCTACCCCATCGCCTTTAAGGACACGAACCAGGCCCGGTGGCATTCCAATTTTGCAGAAGCGACCGGCTTGGAGAACAAATCCGACTATCTCGATTGGTGCAGAAAGCACCGTTTCCCACACATGCGCCAGTGGGCTGCAAGGGCCCGGCCCAAGCTTATTCTGTGCCTTGGCAAGAGCTACCGAGATGACTTTCAAATGGCGTTCCATGACAAAAACTCAACTTTCACTCACGATCCACCCATCGACGGCCACGACCTGTGGTGGTGCGTCAATGCCGAGGGCACCCTGGTCGCCGTCATTCCTTTCATGGTCAACCGCTATGGGCTGACCCGCAACGAAAGCATCCAGAAATTTGGCGACCGAATTGCCAAGCTGATGGAGCAGCATGGCTGCCGACAAGCGCAAATGCCTGAACTCAATACATCAGCGATCCTATGACTCCAGCACTTGACGCGCTTCTGTGCCAGCGCCACCCGCAGCTATTCCAGCACCGCCACGCCGACCCGCAGACCTGCGCCATGGGTTGGGGCCTGCAATGCGGTGATGGCTGGTTCGACCTGATCGACATCCTGTGTGAAAGCCTGCAACAGGAAACCGAGCATGGCGACGCACCACAAGCGGTCGCCATGCAGGTCAAGCAAAAATGGGGGCGGCTGCGCTTTTCCGTGGAATCCGCCACCGAACGCCAGCAAGCCATGATCGACTTGGCCGAGGCCCTGTCCGCACGCCTGTGCGAGCAGTGCGGCAAGCCCGGCAAGATGCAATCCATTAAAGGTTTTCGCACTGTGCGCTGCGAAGAACATGCGTCGACCCAACCATGACCAGCGGGAGCTCACCCACTCGAAGGACCAATTGCAATCGTTCCCGTGCATGAACGTGATGGCCGACTGCTCCACGTTAGTCTTGAGGACGTTCCCCAGCCGGATCTGTATCAGTTTTAGGCGGCGCTGCGCGGTTCACCAACACTCCTTTGAAAGACTGAAACCCTCAATGGCCAAGCGACCCGACACCCTGGACACCGCACTGCTCATGGTGGAACTACTGCGCCGCATACCGCGCGGACGCAAGATCACCACGAGGGAGCTGCACCAGCAGTTGCAGAGCGCAGGTTTTGAGCGCGACCTGCGCACCATCCAGCGCCAGGTCGAAACCCTGAGCGAGCATTTCGACATCGAGCGCGACGACCGCAGCAAACCCTACGGTTACCGCTGGCGCGAGCGCGCCCAGGGCCTGGCCGTGCCCCAACTGACTCCCCAGGAATCGCTGCTGCTGCAACTGGCCGAAGAACACCTCAAACACCTGCTGCCAGCGCGGCTGATGCAGTCCATGGACGGCTTTTTCAACCAGGCCCGGCGCAACTTGGGCGACAGCCACGACCAGCGCTGCGACACCGCGGCTCTGGAGCGTGAATGGCCACGCAAGGTGCGGGTGGTGGCTACCAGCCAGCCGCTGCTGCCACCGGCCATCGCCCCTGGCGTGCTGGAAGCAGTGAGCGATGCGCTGTACGCCAACCGCTGGCTGCACATCGACTATCAAAACGCTGCAGGCAAGCGCCGCCAGGCAAAGGTCATGCCCCTGGGCCTGGCCCAACAAGGCCCGCGCCTGTATCTGGTGTGCCGCTACGAGGGTTTTGACAACGAGCGCAGCCTGGCACTGCACCGCATCACCCAGGCCGAGGCATCCACGCTGGCTTTCGAGCGCCCTGCGGAATTTGATCTACAGAAGTACGACGAGGATGGACGATTCGGCTTCGGCGAGGGGCAGAGGGTGCGGCTCACGTTCTGCATTGAGAACGACGCCGGCTTCCACCTGCGGGAGACACCGCTGTCAAAAGACCAGCAGGTGCATGACCAGGAGGATGGCTGGATGAAAATTTCCGCGACGGTAGTGGACAGTGCTATGTTGGACTGGTGGCTGCGCGGGTTTGGGCAAGCATTACGCGGCGTGCAAAAAACGCCATTGACGACCAAGGAACAATGACACGATGAGCTACAAACTCGAATACCGGACCATCTGCTTTGGGGTTGATCCCGCAAGCCGCCAGCCTACCCTGGGCATAGAGGGCGCCTTCTTCATCCCCTCCTACCAACGCGGCTATCGCTGGACTGCCGACGAAGTCACCAAGCTACTAGACGATATCTGGGAGAGCACCGGCAAGCGCTACAGCCTGCAGCCCATCGTCGTAAAAAGCCTGGGCGGCGGTAAATGGGAGCTGATCGACGGCCAGCAGCGCCTGACGACCCTGTGGCTGCTGCTGCGCTTCATGAACAAGGGCGAGCCCCGCTATCACCTGGAATACCAGACCAGGGCGGGCAGCCAGGCGTACCTGAGAGAACTTGATGCCGCGCAAGCTGAAGAGAACATCGACTACTTCCACATGCACCAGGCCCATACAACGATTGCTGGCTGGTTCGCAAACAAGATGGGGCTGCAGTACCAGCAATTTTTGATCGATGAGATGTTCCGTTTTCTCTCGACCTCGGTGCGCGTCATCTGGTACGAAGTCCCCGCAAGCGAAGAGCCTATCCCTTTGTTCACCCGCTTGAACCAGGGCCGCATTCCGTTGACCGATGCGGAGCTGCTCAAGGCCGTCCTGCTGGCAAAGGTGCAGGAAGAGCACCCTGGCCGCGAGACCGAGATCGCCGCTCAGTGGGACGGGATTGAGCGTGATTTGCAACGGCCGGATGTCTGGGCCTTCGTCACAGGCCAGGCAGCCGCGCAAGGCCGCGTCACCCTGCAGCACGGCACGCGCATCGACCTGTTGTTCGAGACCCTGGCAAAGAAGCCCGCCACGGGCGCGCCGGCGTATCACACCTTTGACCAATTGCGCCCTCAGGCCGAGGGCGATTCACTGGCCTTCTGGGCGAAAGTGGAAGCACTGCACGCGCAAATCCTAGGCTGGTTCGAAGAGCCGCTCTGGCACAACAAGATCGGTTTCCTGGTGACCTGTGGATTGCCCCTGCAGGCCATCTTCGACCTGGCCCAGGGGCAAGGCAAGAAGGCCTTCGACTATGCCCTTACCTCACGCATCAAGGCCACACTGAATACCCGCGCCGGCGATCTGGACGACACACTGTGCTACGACAACAGCAGCCACAAAGTCACGCTGCAGCGCCTGCTGCTGTTGTTCAACATTGAAGTCTGCCGCGATCGCTTTCCGTTCAAGGAGCACGTTGGCGCCACATGGTCCCTGGAGCATATCCATGCGCAGAACGCCCAGGACTTGATCCGCGCAGAGCAGTGGGAGACCTGGCTCAAGGAGCACCGCCAGGCCTTGAGCGACATCCGCACACAAGACAACAGCGCCGCCATTGACCCGCTGCTGGCCGATATCGACGCTGCCACCCCGCATCTGCATACCCGGCAGTTTGGCCTGGAAGAATTCAAGGCGCTGGCGGGCAGGGTTCTGGTGGTGCTCAATGGCGGCGTGGAAGAAGAGGCCGACCACAGCATTGCCAACCTGGCATTGCTATCCCTCGGCGCCAACGCCGCGCTGAGCAATGCAGTTTTTGAAGTCAAACGATGCAAAGTACTGGCGATGGACAGGCGCGGCGACTACATCCCGGCCGCCACGCGCAACGTGTTCCTGAAGTACTACGCGCCTGCAGACCGGCTGCAACCTCATTTCTGGGGAGACGCCGACAAAGACGCCTATCTCCGAGAAATCAAGAAAAAACTGGCCGCATACCTGCAATGACCGATACCCCCATGACCACACCGCCAGCACAAGGCTACGGCACCCTCACCAGTCTGGCACAACTGTTTTCCCGTCCCATCAATGGCACACAAGTGCAAGCCATCGAGATCCCACTGTTCCAGCGCGACTACGCCCAAGGCCGGAAAAACGAGCAGGCACGCCATGTGCGCGAACGCTTCATTGCCGACCTTTGCGCAGCGCTGGACAGCGATGGCAAGAGCCTTCACCTTGACTTCGTCTTTGGCGACGTGGTGAACAAGGAGGACGGCGGCAAGCAAACACCTACGCTGTACCCGCTGGACGGCCAGCAGCGCCTGACGACCCTCTTTCTGCTGCACTGCTATCTGGCATGGCACCAGCCACAGAGCAGCGCAAGCGCGCAGCCGTGGCACGCATTCCAATACGCCACGCGCCCCGGTGCGCGGGCGTTCTGCCAGTTCCTGACCCAATGTCGGCCCCGCATGGATGCTCAGCCGGTTACAGCATGGCTGTGCGACCAACCCAACTACCTGCCCACCTGGAAGCACGACCCCACCATTCAAGGCATGCTGGTGGTGCTGGATGCTCTGCACCGGCACTACCAAGATCAACCCAGCGAACGCCTGCATGCCGCCTGGCTACGGCTGACCGACCCTGTAAACCCGGCGATCCGCTTCCTGCTGCTGCCCGTGGCCGCGCAAAAGCTCGACAACACGTTGTACGTGAAGATGAATTCACGCGGCAGGCCCTTGACCGGGTTCGAGAACTTCAAGGCCGACCTGGAAGCCATGCTGCACAAGAACCCAGCACTACTGGAAGCGGACGGCGCAGCAGTGAAGGCGTTTTCGCACAAGATCGACACGGACTGGGCCGACCTATTCTGGACCTACCGGGGCGACAACCACCTGATCGACGAAGAATGCGTGCGCTACCTGCGCTTTCTCTTCGAGGTGCGGGCGTGGAAGCTGGGACTGCCCGTGCACACGGGCCTGGACGACCTGTCCGCCCTCTCGAACCTATCCGAAGCGCTGCTGGGCCACCAAGCGTCAGCAGCCCACGGCAACCTCGACTGGATTGGGCGCGCACTCGATGTCTGGCTCACCGTGCAGTCCGGCGGCTTGACTGGCCCCAAGGCCATCGCCCCGCTGTTTGCTAGCCTTTTCACCCGCGATGCCCAGAGCATCGCCACAACGCCTCTGCGCATCTTCAACTTCCGCGACTTTGGGGACGCCCCAGTGGGTGTGGACATGTTTCATGCCTGCTGTCACCTGTATGGCACGCGCCCCTGGTCGCTGGCGCACACCGTGCTGCTGTATGGCGTGCTGCACGGACTGATGCAGGGCACGCCGCTGGCAGACATGCACCGGCGGTTGCGCATTCTGCGCAACCTGATCGAAGCCTCGCGCAGCGAAATCCGCGCCGATTCCACCCGCAACAACATGCCCGCCTTGCTCGTGGAGGTGGAAACCATCATGGCCGGCGGGCCGCTAAATGCTGTGCAAACCTTCAACCAGGTGCAGGTTCGCAACGAGCAGGCCAAGCAAGCCTTGGTAGCAGCCCACCCCACGCTGCACGAAGCCATTTGCCAGCTCGAAGACCATGAACTGCTGCGCGGTGGATTGACAGTGTTTGACCTGAGCCCCGCACAGGACCCTCGCACCTTTGCCAGCCGCGCAAGGCAATTCTCCGAACTATTCAAGCACCCTTACCACCAGGTCAGCGCCGCCCTTCTGGCCAAGGGCCATGCAGGCAGAAGCCGCCAGCGCAGTTCGGGCCATCGCCTGGCCTACCTTGGAGCGCCACAGCAGACGTGGCTGTGGGAAAGCCACTGGCGCATCCGCTACAACGAGGCCATCCACCCCAGCGCCGCCGCCCTGCAGGCCCTGCTGGACGACCTGGCTCGCGGACAAACATTGCAAGCCGTCATCGATGCGTTCGTGCAAGCCCCTGGCACACCCAAGAACTGGCGCTACTACATCGCCAAATACGGGGCCATGCGCGGTGTGCTCCTGAAATTCGCTGGCAACTACGTTATCGGTCCCGGCTCAGGCTACGCCATCTGCATGCCCTTGAACGATTCCTGCGACAACCGCAGCAACCACCACGACGCCTATTTGCTGGCTCTGGCCAGCGAGGCGGGACTGACCCCATCGGACATTGGCAACCCCGGCTGGCCGCGCTGCTTTCCGGGCCACGAAACCAACGAACGCCATTTAGTGCTGCAGCGCAGCGGGATCAAGATCCGCTGCGCGGAAAACGGCTGGGCACTGAGCGATATCCCCGGCGAGCCGGCACTGCGCAGCGCCTTCGATACCGTGGCGAGCAGGTACGCAATTCAGGATGGCTTATTTGTCGTGCCGCAAACCCAGGGCATAGACATTGAAGACCGCATCATCCTAGGCGCGCAGTTACTGCGTGAGTTGATCGAAGCCGGACTTTGAGACTTGGCTTGCGCCCGAGAATACCCACCGACATGGCAAGCGCTACCAGCAAAAATTAAAGGAATGCTATAGGAACACCCTATAGGTATAGAGAAGGGGTGATCTAACGAACCGACAAGGGGCGATCTAACGAACCCCACCCCAGCACGCAATCAGGGGCGATGTATCGAACCATCAAGGGGCGATGTAACGAGGACAACCCGAGCAGAACACAGCCTTGTCCACAGCCCAAGCAGCCGATCTACCCCAGCTTTTTCGCCAGGTCTTCGGCACGGGGATGGTAGTAACGCTTGAGCATGCGCAAATCCTTGTGACCTGTCACGGCAGACAACTCCAAGACGTTGCTCAGCTTTTCCGACAAACGAGACGCGGCTTCGTGGCGAGTGTCATGGAAATGGACATCCTCCAGAAAGCCGCGAACAGGCCGCTTTCCGGCTGCTCGGCAATCTTCCTTGTACTGCTGCTGGGCGCGTTCCAAAGCACGCTTGAATCCTTTGCGCAAAGCCATGGCCGTCGTGGGAAACACCGGCCCTTCAAGGACATCGCCTACACCAGCCAAAGTTTGCAGCTCCTGCAGGATAGCCACCGCCTTGCGTGACAAAGGCACCATGCGCGAATCGCCATTCTTGGTGTCTGGCAAAAAAGGGCTATCCGATTTCCGTGATTGAAATGCCGTGTCGTGTCGTCGATGGCTTGGTGGCGCAAAAGCGTGTTACGTGATTGACGCAAGTGTTATGTATTGCTATCATAAATCCGTGTTCAATGATTGATGGAGTGCAGCAACATGACCCTCTTTGATGCGCTTGGCTTCCGATGGGACAGATCGGCAGTGCCGACTTCCGTTCCGGCTCACTCGCTTGAGCGGGTCTGCTTCCGCTTCCACAAGATGCTGCCTGAGTTTGTGTGGGATGCATCGGTGCTCGAAGGCAACCCCTTCACGTTCCCCGAAGTCAAGACGCTGCTGGATGGCGTGACTATCGGCGGGCGCAAGATTTCCGATCAGGAACAAATCCTGAATCTCGCGGAAAGCTCCAAACGTCTGCTGGCGATGGTCAAGGGCGGTCACTTCTCCATTTCCAAGCCGGTATTCACCGAACTGAATAGCATCGTCGCCCGCAAGGAAGCCTTGGAGTGGGGTGTGTTCCGTGGCGAAGGGCAGGAGAAAAACTACACGCCGGATGTCGGCCTTGGTGAGCATGGCCGCTATACCCCGCTGCCGACACTCCCCGGAGCACCGGAACTGAACCGAGTGTTCAGCGAAGGCGTGACAGCACTGCAAGAGTGCGAACCATTTGAACGTGCAACGGCGTTCTTCCTGTTCGGCGCCTTGCAGCAGTTCTTCTTCGACGGCAACAAGCGCACCTCGCGCTTCATGATGAACGGCGTGCTCATGTCGCATGGCATCGACGCCATCAGCGTGCCAGCGGCCAAAGCGCAGGAGTTCAACGAGAAGATGGTGCGCTTCTATCTCTCGAAGGATGCCACGGAGATGATGGATTTCCTCGCCGGGTGCCACCCGGATGCAGAGGCAATTGTTCCTCCCCCCGAGGAAGATCGAAGCCACGACAGCGGAATGGAGCCGTAATCATGCAATGGATCAAGCTGACCGACAGGATGCCGAACCCGGACGAGCATGGACGGGTGTTGATCTACACCGAGGGCCACGACTTCAACGGCGAACAGGTGTTTGATGTGCAGGCAGAAACACTGAACGAGTGTTTCTATGCCGATCCAGAGGATCAACCGGAGGAATGCAAGGTTGCATCCCACTGGATGCCCCATCCGTCCAATAACGGCAGTCCGAACTGGACGGGCGAACAAAAGGCAGCAAACGCACTGCACGACCTGATGGACGCCCTGCCTTCCGGTACGCAAACGTCCATGACCGTGTTTCGGCCAGAGGTGAACGGCCGGAAGGAGGGCGCGGTTAAGGCGTTTTTGATGGCCGATAACCCGGACGATCTGCGCGCAGCACAGTGGGTCATTGCCCACGGATCGGTCAGGCGGGGAGAAGGCGATGAGGGAAGCGCTGGAACGTGTCATCGCCGAGCAGCAGAAGGAAATCGACCGCCTGCGCTTGATGGAAAAGAACAACGCCGAGCGTTGGCAACACGAAAACAAGTCGGTGGAGCGGATGGCGCTCGCTGCATTCAGCGTATTGAACCACCCGGAAAGCCCGGAATGCCACTTTGAACTCAAGCAGGCCGTCATGGCGATGGGCTTCTGCACTCGTTGTGAATGGCGTCCCTGCGAATGCGAGGGTCAATATGACGACTGATCTCGGACTGACGAAAGAGCAGGAGGCGATGTTCCAACCGGGCGGCTTCGTGGCCCTGCATCCTGACAGCAAACACCCGGATGCGGGCCGCGTTGGGAAGATCGTCAGCCGCAAGGGTGGCGAGATGCTGGTCGAATTCTTCAACGACGAACTGATCTGCAAAACCGAGTTCAGCACGATCCCGCTTGGCCATTGGGGGCCGGTGCCGGAGTTCTTTGTCGAGGAATATGAACCGCGCGCCAAGAAGCGCGGCTGGCGGGTTTCGGAGCGCGGCATGAAGATGTTTCGCGATCTTGGCTGGGGTTACACAGCGGCCACGGAGGGCAAGGTGTGACCACCGAGCAGGCCATTCAGGACGTGGCGATGATCGCCCGCAATGGAATTGATCGTGTGATTGAGCTTGATCGCGAAAACGCCAACCTTCGGTCGGAAGTTGGTCGGTTGCGCGAACTCTCGGATGAGATGTTCTCCGCGATGACGGCGGCACTGCTGCTTGCTCCACATTCCAGCGGAGCATACGAGGTGCTTGACACGGCAATCAAAAGCCTTCAGCCCAAGTGGATTCGCCGTGCAGAGGATGAGTTGTGACTTTCGACGATTTCAGCGATCAAGTGGAGGCGCACTTGATGCAGGAAAAGGGCTGGACTGAGGTTCAGGCAGCTGACTTCATCAGTCCGCGCACGCGGCGACTGATTCAGGCATATCAGGACGGCGATTCGGTTGCGGCAACAGCGCAAACGCTTCTGGCTACTCAGCCCGCACAACAGTATTGGGACTAAGACATGGATACGACCACGCTATACAGCGCAAATGATCTGGCAAAAAGGCTCCTTCCCGGCAGCGATTTCGATACGGCCAATGCGTTTGCGGTCAGTCACGTTTCTGCTGCCATCGAAAATCTTGCGGAGTGGAAGTCTCTCAACAGCACAAGCGCACGAATCGACCTAGACGCCATCGTGCGTGAAGTGCGCGAGATGAGCATGTCATGGCAAAGCAAGGACGCCATCGCGAGCGTATTGCAGACCGAACAGAACGCCTCCTTTGCCTGCGAATGGGCACTGCCTGAGTTCAAGTTCAATGAGTCCGGCTTTCTGATTGTTGGCGATCACGAGGCCCCTTTCACCTGCAAGTATTGCGGAATGCCAAGCTGGATTGATCCGTCCGACCAATCGCCACCACCTGACTACTGCCATGAAATTGACCACGGCACGGCGGAAGATCGGGCGGTGTTTGGCCACCATTCGGCGGAGCCATGATTCTTCATGCCAGCAAACATCCTCAATCTGCCCTGCTACAAGGTTCGCAGCATCCAAGAGAACGAACACGATTACCACATTGATGTTGAAACGCAGGAAGCACCAACGTCCTGTCCGCACTGCCAATCTGCCAACCTGGTCGGATTCGGCAGGCGGGAGCAGATGGTCAAAGACTTGCCGATGCACGGGCGGCGGGTCGGCATCTACATCGATACCCGGCGCTATCAGTGCCGGGGTTGCGCCAAGACTTTCTACGAGGCGCTGCCCGAGATCGACGAGAAGCGTTTGATGACCAAGCGGCTTGCGCAGTGGATGGGCAAGCAGGCTATCAAGCGCACCTTCGCCAGCATTGCCGAAGAAGTTGGCTGCACGGAATTCACTGTCAGGTCGGCGTTCAGCGACTATGTGAACGAGTTGGAAAAGACAATCCGCTTCGAGACGCCGAAGTGGATGGGCATTGATGAAATCCACCTCATCAAACCCCGAGGCGTCATTGCAAACATCCAGAACAACACCATCGTTGAACTACTGCCGAACCGCAACAAGGACACCGTGGTTCGATTCCTGCACCACTTGGAAGGCAAAGAGCGCATCCAGTACGTCGCAATGGATATGTGGACGCCATACCGCGATGCTGTTCGGGCGGTCATTCCGCAGGCCGAGATCGTGGTGGACAAATTCCACGTTGTTCGCATGGCGAACGATGCGATGGAACGGGTCAGAAAGAGCTTGCGCGAATCTTTGACACCAAAACAACGTCGCGGGTTGATGCACGACCGCTTTGTATTGCTCAAGCGCGAGCGCGACCTGAATGACAAGGAACGGTTGAACCTCGACGGCTGGACGAAGAACTACCCGGAGCTTGGTGAAGCCTACCGACTCAAGGAGCAGTTCTTCGGCATCTACGATGCCGAGTCACCAGACGAGGCGCAAGCCAAGTTCATCCAGTGGCAGAAGAGCATTCCGTCCGAGATCGCAGACGCCTTTGCCGACATCGAGCGGGCGTGGGGTAATTGGACGATGCCGATCCTCAACTACTTCAACCACCCGGTCACGAATGCGTACACCGAGAGCTTGAACAGTTTGATCCGCGTGATGAACCGATTGGGGCGTGGCTATTCTTTCGAGGCGCTGCGGGCCAAGATTCTGTTCTCGGAAGGCGCTCACAAGCACAAGCTGTCGCGCCCGAAGTTCGAGCGCAGGCGTGAGCCTGAGCCAGTTGAAATGGGTTATGGGCTACCCGGCAACATCGGGAATTTTGAGGTGTGTGACTCCTTTGCACGGATGACGCCGAAGCCGCCACCTGAGCCG
>RRZT010393208.1_pt1 | contig 13565 bp, 7 predicted proteins | sample 2165551 | NCBI WGS metagenome assembly RRZT01 (sample SAMN10456910, study PRJNA506462) | wastewater metagenome | biome: wastewater; feature: sludge; material: wastewater sludge; isolation source: wastewater sludge with Escherichia coli K12::gfp cells carrying plasmid... | place: USA: Moscow, Idaho ... | reverse complement strand
GGCCATGGCCTGAGCGCCGCACAGCAGGGTACCGAGGCTCAGGGCTAGCAGGGATTTTTTCAGCATGGAGTCACTCCGGGTGCAGTCGGGGGATAGGATTCAGGCGTCGCGGCCCAGCATGCGCTTGAGGGTCACGTCGCGGTCGATGAAATGGTGCTTGAGGGCAGCGGCGCCATGCAGCGCGGCCAGGCCGATCAGTGCCCAGGCCAGCCAGTAGTGCACGGCGCCGGCGATGTCTTCCTGGCCGGGCAAGCCGCTGAACAGCGCCGGCACCTCGAACCAGCCGAACACGCCGATCGGTCGGCCATCGGCGGTGGAGATCAGGTAGCCGGAGAGCATCAGGACGAACAGCCCGGCATACAGCAGGCCGTGAGCCAGCGCGGCGCCGCGGCGGGTCGCCGTGCTGTAGCTGTCGAGGGCCGGCGGCGGCGGGCTGATCGCACGCCAGAGCAGGCGCAGCAGCATGGCGGCGAACAGCAGGATGCCGGCGCCCTTGTGGATATCCGGGGCGGTGCGGTACCAGGAGCTGTAGTAGTCGAGGCCGACCATCCACAGCCCCAGCCCGAACAGGGCGAAGACCGCCAGGGCCACGCCCCAGTGCAGAAGGATGCTGACCAGGCCGTAGCGGCGGGCCGAATTGCGCCATTGCATGAGAAGGATTCCGGTTAAAAGACCTGCGAACAAGCCTATCAACAAAGCCATCGATATAAAGCGCAATTTATGCGTCAAAAGAATTCAAAATATCGATGACTTTGCCGCCCTGCGATCCCCGGCGGAGGCGCCCGCGACCGGATCGCGGCTACACTGTGCGCCCGTCCGTCACCGTCGAGGAACTCCGTCGATGAGCCACAACCAAGCCTGGATGGAGCGCGATCTCGCCGTGCTCTGGCACCCCTGCACGCAGATGAAGGATCACGAGCAGCTGCCGCTGATCCCGATCCGCTCCGGCTCCGGCGTATGGCTGGAGGACTTCGACGGCAAGCGCTACCTGGACGCGGTCGGTTCCTGGTGGGTCAACGTGTTCGGCCATGCCAATCCGCGCATCAACGCGCGCATCCGCGCCCAGCTCGACAGCCTCGAACACGTGATGCTCGCCGGCTTCAGCCATCAGCCGGTGATCGAGCTGTCCGAACGCCTGGTGGCGCTCACCCCGCCGGGCCTGTCCCGGGTGTTCTACGCCGACAACGGCTCCTCGGGCATCGAGGTGGCGCTGAAGATGAGCTTCCACTACTGGCGCAACGCCGGTCGCGGCGGCAAGCAGCGCTTCGTCACCCTGACCAACAGCTACCACGGCGAAACCATGGCGGCCATGTCGGTGGGCGACGTGGCGCTGTTCACCGACACCTACAAGCCGCTGCTGCTGGATACCTTCAAGGTCCCGAGCCCGGACTGCTACCTGCGCCCGGAAGGAGTGAGCTGGGAGGACCACTCGCGGGCGATGTTCGCCCACATGGAGCACACCCTCGCCGAGCATCACGGCGAGATCGCCGCGGTGATCGTCGAGCCGCTGATCCAGGGCGCCGGCGGCATGCGCATGTACCACCCGGTGTACCTGACCCTGCTGCGCGAGGCCTGCGACCGCTACGGCGTACACCTGATCGCCGACGAGATCGCCGTCGGCTTCGGCCGCACCGGCACGCTGTTCGCCTGCGAACAGGCCGGCATCACGCCGGATTTCCTGATCCTCTCCAAGGCGCTGACCGGCGGCTACCTGCCGATGGCCGCGGTGCTGACCACCGACGACGTCTACCAGGCCTTCTACGACGACTACGCGACGCTCAAGGCCTTCCTCCACTCGCACACCTACACCGGCAACCCGCTGGCCTGCGCCGCCGCCCTGGCGACCCTGGACATCTTCCGCGACGACGCGGTGATCGAGCGCAACAAGGGGCTGGCCGAGCACATGGGCCGCGCCTGCGCCCACCTGGCCGACCACCCGCATGTCGCCGAGGTGCGCCAGACCGGCATGGCGCTGGCCATCGAGATGGTCGCCGACAAGGCCGGCAAGACGCCCTATCCCTGGCAGGAGCGCCGCGGCCTGGCGGTCTATCAGCATGCCCTGGCGCGCGGCGCCCTGCTGCGCCCGCTGGGCAGCGTGGTCTACCTGCTGCCGCCCTACGTGATCAGCCGCGAGCAGATCGACTTCCTCGCCGAGGTGGCCAGCGAGGGCATCGACATCGCCACCCGCGAAGCGGTCAGCGTGAGCGTGGCGGCCGGCGGCCCGGCGACCTTCCACGATCCGGGCTGACCCGCTCGCGCGGCGCCGCCAGGACAGGGCGCGGCTCCCCATGGGAGGCATCCCCGCCGCGCTGCCGCGCCGGCCGGGCGCGACCCGACGCAACGCGTCGCCGGCAGCGTGGTGCGGCCCTTGCAGGGCCGCACCACGCTGCAAGCGGCGGACGGAAACCGGTAAGCTAGCCGCCCCGTCCTCGTCTGCCGCCATCCGCCATGCGCCTATCCCGCTTCTTCATCGACGCCCCCCTGTCCCTCGGTAGCCACGACCTGCCCGAGGCCCAGGCCCACTACATCGGCCGCGTGCTGCGCCATGCCGCCGGCGACGCGGTGCAGCTGTTCGACGGCAGCGGCCAGGAGTTCGTCGGCGAACTGCTCGAGGTAGGCAAGAAGAGCGTGCGGGTGGAGCTGCGCGAGCAGTTCGCCGGTCTCGCCGAATCGCCGCTGCGCATCCACCTCGGCCAGGGCCTGTCGCGCGGCGAGCGCATGGACTGGGCGATCCAGAAGGCCACCGAGCTGGGCGTGGCGGAAATCACCCCGATCGTCAGCGAACGCTGCGAGGTACGCCTCAAGGACGAGCGCGCCGACAAGCGCCTGGCCCACTGGCGGCAGATCGCCGTCAGCGCCTGCGAGCAGTGCGGCCGCTCGGTGCTGCCGGTCATCCATCCGCCGCTGACCCTCGCCGACTGGCTGGCGCAGACCGCCGCCGACCTGCGCCTGGTGCTGCACCCGGTCGCCGAGCCGCTGAGCGGCCATGCCAGGCCGACCTCGCTGGCCTTTCTGATCGGCCCGGAGGGCGGCCTGGCAGATGCGGAAGTACGGCAGGCCCAGGCGGCCGGCTATCGGGCGGCGCGCCTCGGCCCGCGGGTGCTGCGTACCGAGACCGCACCGGTGGTGGCGCTCGCCGTGGCGCAGCAGCTGTGGGGCGATTTCTGAGCCGCCGGGCTCAGCAGTCGACGGCCTGACCGACGCCGCGCCGCGGCAAGCTCTGCTGGTCCGCCGGGAACGCCAGCGGCGCGGCCTCCGTCCAGAGCCCGGTATCCAGCAGCAGCCGCTCCAGCGCCGGCAGGTCGGGAATCCGCGCCGACTCGCCGGCCAGCGTCACCGCCTCCAGCTCCAGCGCGGCGCAGGCTTCGCCGCTGGCCGCCAGGTCGGACTCGACCTTGCAGGGCCGCGGCAGGCCCTGCAGCGCCAGGGCAAGGAAATCCAGCCCCCCGTGCCCGCCGAGGGCGTGCAGCACCGCGATGCGCCGCAGCGCCGGCGGCGCGCCGCCCATCGCCGCCGCCTCGAACGACAGCAGCGGCACCCTCCGCTCGCGCCAGCGAACCGCGCCCAGATACCAAGCCGGCGCCGCCGCCCCGCCCGGCTCGACCGGCAGGAGATTGACCAGTTCGGCCAGCGCCACGCTGGGCAGCAACAGGGTACGCCCGAGCAACGGCAACAGCAGGGCGTTGAGCGCCGGCTGCGCCGGGACGTCCGGGCGGCTCACCGCACACCTCCGGCCAGCACGTCCGCCGCGCATTCGGCCAACTGCGCCACCAAGGCCTCGGCCAGCTCGCGCGGCGAGCCGCTGCGCGTGCTGTGACCGGCCTCGCGCAGGCTGTCCGGCAGGCCGCTACAGACGCAGCTGGCGGCGGACTGGGTCCAGATCTGCCCACCCTGGCGGCGCAGATAGGCCGCCGCCGCGCTGCCGTCGCTGCCCATGCCGCTGAAGGCGATCACCCCGCAGCGGCCGGCAAAGCGCTGGGCTAGGTTGAGCATCATCTGGTCGATGGAGGGGCTGTAGGGTTCGGGCCAGGAGCCCGCCGTCAGGCGCATGCGGCCGTCCTCGGCAAACCCCAGCTCGCAGCCGACCGGCGCCACCACCACCTCGCCGCAACGCAGCCAGTCGCCATCGCGCGGCGCGCCGACCGTCCACTGGCTGTGGCGGCCGACGGCCTGCGGCAGCTGCGTCTCGAAGGCCGCGTCGATGTGCTGGGCATAGACGAAGGCCAGCGGCAAGCCGGCCGGCAACGCATCGAGGAAGGCCTTGACCGCCGGCGGCCCGCCCAGCGAGGCGGCCAGCAGCCAGACCTGCTGCGCCGGCACGCCCGTGGCCGCCGGCAGCGTCGCCGGCAGCGGCAGCACCGCCGCGGCGGGCAACTGCGCACCGACCCCGGCCAGTGTCGGGCCGACCGGTGCGGCCGGATCGCCCAGCAGGCGCTTGAGCTTGCCGAGCAGGCGGCGCTCCCAGCGCAGGTACTGCTCGCTGCCGGGCGGCGGCGCCTGGTCCTCGCCGAACAGCAGGGGCACGCAGGCCTGCTCGAGCAGGTGCTCGACCAGCGGCGCCTCGTCGGGGCTGGCCAAGTCGACCAACCACAGGTCGGCCGCGCAGGCCTCCAGGCGCTGCTCGTCCAGCTGCTCCGGCGCCGCGCAGAGCACCACCTGGTAGCCATTGAGCAGAAGGGCCTGCTGCAACGCCTGGCGCTGCGTCAGGGTATCGGCGATGACCGCGACGCGGCCGCTGAAAGACTCGTTCATGGGATATCGACCAGCTGCTGGATGTGCGCCAGGAGATCGTTCTCCTGGAAGGGTTTGCCAAGGTAGTGGTTGACGCCGATGGCCTCGGCGCGCTCGCGGTGCTTGGTGCCGGTGCGCGAGGTGATCATGATGATCGGCAGGTCGCGCAGGCGGGCATCGTGGCGCACCTGGCTGGCCACCTCGAAGCCATCCATGCGCGGCATCTCGATGTCCAGCAGCATCACGTCGGGCAACACGTCCTGCAGCTGGGCCAGCGCGTCGACGCCGTCCTTGGCGGTCAGCACCTGCATGCCGTGGCGCTCCAGCAAGCGCGCGCTGACCTTGCGCACGGTGACCGAGTCGTCCACCACCATCACCAGCGGCGCCCGCTGGCCACCGACGGCCGCGTCGGCCTGGACGCACTGCAGCAACGGCTCCGGCTGCGCCTGGCGGGCGCGCAGCAGGGCGGCCACGTCGAGGATCACCACCACCCGGCCATCGCCGAGGATGGTCGCACCGCCCAGTCCCGGCACCGCGGCGAACTGGCTGCCCAGGCTCTTGACCACCACCTCCCGCGAGCCGGCCAGGGCGTCCACCTGCACCGCGCTGGGCTGCTCGCCACCGCGCAACAGCACCACCGGCAGGGGACTGCCCGTCAGCGGAGCGGCGAACGCGGAGAGCGCCGTCCGCCCGGAGTCCAGCAACTCGCCCAGCCGGCAGATGCGGTAGCTGCGCCCGGCATACTCCAGCGTCGGCGCCTCGTCCCGGTTCGCACGCGCCAGCTGCTCCGGCGCCACGCGGACGATGCCCTCCACCGCACTGAGCGGCAGCGCATAGAGGTCGTCGCCGCACTCCACCATCAGCGCACGGTTGACCGACACGGTGAACGGCAGGCGGATCGCGAAGCGCGTTCCCTGCCCCGCCTGCGAGTCGATCTCGATCGCGCCGCCCAGCTGGCGCACCGCGGAGGCCACCACGTCGAGGCCGACCCCGCGCCCGGAAATCTGCGTCACCGCACGGGCCGTGGAGAACCCGGCGGCAAGGATGAACTGCAGCGCTTCGTGATCGGACAACGCCTGCCCGGCGTCCAGCAGCCCGCGCTCGATGGCCTTGCGGCGCACCGCGGCGACATCCACGCCGCCGCCGTCGTCGGCCAGGCTCAGGCAGATGTCGCTGCCCTCGCGCGCCAGGCTCAGGCGGATCGTGCCCTGCGCCGGCTTGCCGGCCGCCGCGCGCACCGCGGCCGTCTCGATGCCGTGATCGATGGCGTTGCGCAGCATGTGCTCCAGCGGCGCCTGCATGCCTTCCAGCACGCGGCGATCCATCTCGCCCTCGGCATTGCTCACCTCCAGCTCGACCTGCTTGCCCAGCTCGGCCGCCACCTGCCGCACGATGCGGCGCAGGCGCGGTACCAGCCGCTCGAAGGGCACCATGCGGGTACGCATCAGGCCCTCCTGCAACTCGGTGTTGACCCGCGCCTGCTGCAGCAGCAGGGTTTCGGCGTCGCGGTTGCGCGCGGCGAGGGTTTCCTTGAGGTCGAGCAGGTCGGAGGCCGACTCGAACAGCGCCCGCGACAGCTGCTGCAGCTGCGAATAGCGGTCCATTTCCAGCGGGTCGAACTCCTCGTAGCCGGCCCGTTCGCCCTCGCTCTGGTGGCGGGAGAGGATCTGCGCCTGGGTCTCGGTATCCAGGCGGCGCAACTGGTCGCGCACCCGCTCGATGGTGGCCTCCATCTCGCCCAGCGTGCCGCGCATGTCGCTCACCTGCTGCTCGACACGACCGCGGAAGATCGAGGTTTCGCCGGCCAGGTTGACCAGCCGCTCGAGCAGCTCGGCGGAAACCTTGGCCTGCTCCTGGCCGCCGCGCCGCGGGTTGTCGCGCGGTGCGGCGGCGCGCTTGAGGAACGGCAGCTCGATCAGCGCCTCCTCGTCCAGCAGCTGCTCGGCCGTCTCGGCGACGACCGGCTCCGCGCTCGCCAGCGGCTCCGGATGAGCCTCGCGCGGCGCCTCGGCCGCCGGCTCGACCACGGTGGGTACAGCTGCCGGCGCGCTCGGCGGCAGACCCCGACACCGGCGGATCGCCTCCAGCTGCGCCCGGCCATCGGGCAAGGGCGCATCCTCGCGCAGGGCCTCAAGCATGCGCAGCAGGCTGTCGTGGCAGGCATGCAGCACCTCGCTCAGCGCGGCATCGGCCTGCAGGCGGCCGTGCCCCAGCGCCTCGTAAAGGAACTCCAGCTCATGGGCCAGATCGCCGATCTCGCCCACCTCGGCCATCCGCGCCCCGCCCTTGAGGGTGTGCAGGTCGCGCTGCAGGGCCGCCAGCGGCGCCATCTGCGCGGGGTCCTGCAGCCAGCAGCGCAGCGCCTCGCCCGCCGACTCGATGATGTCGAAGCCCTCGTCGAGGAAGATCTCCAGCAGCTCGGTATCGCGCTCGACCCTGGCCGGCGCCGCGGCGGGCGCTGCAGGCGGCGACGGCTGGCTCGCCACCGGCTCAACAGCCGCCGGAGACGCCTCGGCAGCCACCGGCTGCGGCCGCTCGCCGCCCTGGCGCAAGGCGCGCAACGCCCCCAGCAGGGCATCCGGGGCGGACTGCGGCTGGCCCTCGCGCAGGGCGTCGACCAGACCGACCAGACGTCCATGCCCCTCGCGCAGCAGCGTCAGACACGCCGCGTCCTCTTCCAGGCGACCGTCGGCAAGTCCCTCGTAGACGGCCTCCAGCTCATGGGCCAGATCGCCGATCTCCCGCACGCCCGACATCCGCGCGCCGCCGGTGAGGGTGTGCAGATCCTGCTGCAGGGCCGCCAGCACGAAGCCGGCCGGCGGTTCCTGCTCCCAGCGCTGCAGCACGTCGCCGACACTGTCGAGGATGTCGGTCGCCTCTTCGAGGAAGATGGCCAGCATTTCCCCATCGAGCGCGCCAGCGGGCATCGCACCCGGACGCCGCTGGATGCCGGGCTCATGCAGCTCGCCGGGCGCTGCCGGCAACGCCGCCCGCGGGTCGCCGTCGTCCATCGCGGACAGCACGCCCTCCCCGGCCGCCGGCACGTCGCGCAGCGCCTGCAGGCACTCCGGGCGTGCCTCGACTTCGAGTCCGGCCGCCAGTTGATCGAGCATGCCGACCAGCGCCTCGTGCCCCATCGCCAGCGCTGCGAAGTGCGGCGCCGCCAGCGGCGCGGCACAGGCGGCCGCCTCGCGGTGGCAGTCCAGCAGGGCGTCGGCCAGCTCGACCAGCGCGCCCAGGTCGCGGCCGGCTGCCTGCCCGCGCAGCACTTCGAGCGCCGTCTGCAGCGCCTGCTGCTCGGCGGGCGGCAACGGTGCCTCGCGCCAGCGCAGCAGCAGCACCTCGGCATCGAGCAGCAGTCCTGCCGCCTCGCCCAGCAAGGGCGGCGTTCCGTCAGCATCGCCGGCGTCGCCGCGCTCGCCACCGAAGGCGGCCAGATGGCTGGCGTGCAACTGCTGCGCCCGCGCCAGCAGCAGGCTGCCGCCGGGCAGGTCGGTCAGCGGGCGGTACTCCAGCTCCGCCAGCCCGGCGTGCAGGGCTTCGCCGGCATCGCGCAGCAGGGCCACCGCCGGCGGCGCCAGCGGTACCCGATGGCTCTTGAAGTCCTTGGCCAGCCGTTCGAGGGGCGCCGCCAGTTCGGCGATCGGTTGTGCGCCGGCTACGCAGGCGCTGCCGCGCAGGGTATGCAGCGCCCGCTGCAGTTCGTCGGTCACCGCATGGGGCTGGCCGTCGTCGCAGCCGGCGAGGAAATCGTCGAGCGTCGCCAGGTGGGCCTCGGCCTCGCCGCGGAAGATTTCCAGCAACTGCGAGTCGCCCTCGGCGGCCGACGCTGCGGAGGGCTCTACCGGCGCGGGCGGCTCCGCCCGATCCGGCGCCAGGGCAAGAGACTCGCCGGGCGCAGGCTCGGCGACGGCAGGCGGCAACGGCTGCAGGAGCGCTGCGGGCAGCGCGCGGCCCTCGGCCAGCGCCTGGGCGCGGGCGGCCAGGCGGTCGACGTCGTCGCGCTGGCGCTGGGCGCCGGCGGCGTATTCGTCGACCAGCGCCGGCAGCACGGCCAGCACCTCGCCCACCAGCGCCTGCAGCGACGCATCGCCAGCCACGCTGCGCTCGATGACCCGGTTGAGCAGGTTCTCCACCGCCCAGGCCAGCTCGCCCAGCACCAGCGCCCGCACCATGCGGCCGCTGCCCTTGAGGGTGTGGAAGGCGCGGCGCAGCTCGCGCACCGCCTCGGTGTCGGCGGGGGCAGCCTGCCAGCGCGGCAGCAGCGCGGCAATCTCGTCGAGCACCTCGCCGGCTTCCTCGATGAAGACTTCGCGCAGTTCCTCGTCGAGGGGCGCCTCGTCGGCGGGCGGCGGCAGAATCGTCACGATGCCCGGCGCGAGCGGTCCGGTGACGGCCAGCGGCGCCTCGGAGACAGGCCCGGTGTCGGTGTCGGCAGGCTCGCCCGCTGGAGGCGCCGGGGCATGCTCCTCGTCCGCCGGAACCCCGGCTGTCGCAGCCGGAGCGGCCGGCATCGCACCGGCGGCACGGGCCGGCGACGGAGCGCCCGGCGGGTAGCCGAGCCCGGCCAGGCTGTCCTCGGCCACGTCGAGCAGCGCCTCGCCCTGGCTGGCGCCTTCGGCGAGGCGCTCCAGGTAATACTCGACGCTGGTCAGGGCATCGGCCAATGCATCCAGCTGCGGCCAGCTCGGCACCCGCTGTTCGGCCAGCACCTGCTCGCCGACGTAACGGGCGCAGGCGTCGAGCAGCGCCGCGGCACGCGGCAGCGCCAGCATTTCCAGGGCGCCGCGTACCTGGCCGAGCAGCGTCGGCACGCTCTCCAGCGCGCGATGGCTCCAGTGCGAAGCGATGAACTCGATGATCGCATCCTTGGTCTGCTCCAGCCCGCTGCGCGCCTCGCGCAGGACCAGACGCTGCACCTGGCGCACATCGGTGGTCGGCAGCAGGCTGTCCTCGCTGGCGGCGGTGTCGCTGCTGCCGACCATGCCCGACAGGCTGGCCTCGACGAACAGCAGGGCGCCGGCGACATCCATCAGCGCGGCATCGTCCGGCGGCATCGGCGCGGCGGCCAGACGCGCCAGGCTGTCCAGCTGCTCGGCCAGCACCTTGCGCTGCTGTTCGAAGCCGAGCAGCAACAGGGTGTCGACCATCTGCTTGAGCGGTGCCTGCAGCGCCTGCAGCTCGCCGGCCTGGCGGCGGTCGCCGCGCACGAACAGGTCGAGGCGCTCCTTGAGGCGCACCAGCTCCTCGCGCAGGGCGCCCACCAGCGCCTCCAGCGTGCCGCGGTCGAGACCGCCCAGCTCGGCCGGCGCACTCGAGGCCTCCTCATCCAGCCGATAGTGTGCTTTGAGCGCGGCCAGGCGCGGCGTTGCGCCCGCGCTCCCGGCAACCGGCTGCAGCAGCGCGTCGAGCAGCTCGCCGCCCGGCGCCCGATTGAGCGCCGGCAGGCCCTCTTCGAGCAGGCGCTTGAACTCGCGGTCGACCTCGCGCAGCAGCGCGTAGAGCGCCGGGCTGGACTCGATGCTGCCGGCGCGCAGGCCCTCGACCAGCCCCGCCGCCAGCGACCAGAGCAAGCCGAGCGGCGCCTCGCCGCACAGCTCCTCGAGACGGGCGAAGACCTTGTCCAGCCGCTCCAGCTGGGCAGGCACCTCCTGGCCGCGCATCAGCCCGACCAGCGCCAGTTGCAGCATCTGCCGCAGCTTGCGCAGCAACGCCGGCAGCCCCGCCTGCTCCAGCGCCGCCAGGGCCTCGGCCGGCAGGGCAGCCCGAGGCACCGACAGGTCGACGCTGAACAGCGGCGCCGCGGGAGCAACGCCGCGGATCTGGCGCAGCGCGTTGCGCAGCGGCAGCAGCAGTTGCGGCAGGTCGCACTGGACCTGCTGCACCCGCTCCAGATAGCCGGGCAGCTGCAGGATCGCCTGCATCAGGAGCTGCAGAGCCTCGTCGCCCACGGCGAGCTGCCCGTCCACCAGCGCACGCAGCACCAGCTCCATGTCCTCGGCCAGGCGTACCGCCCCCTGGCACTCGACCATCCGCAGCGTGCCATGCACCTGATGCACATGGTTCAGGCAGAAGCGCAGACCGGTCACGTCCTCCGGCTGCTCGACGAACCCTTCCAGCGCCTGGCGCGCCTGGTCCAGGGTCGCAGCGATCTCGCCGCGCACCCACTCCAGGGCGACGTAGTCGTGCCGCTCACCCATAGCCTCTCCACACATCGCTCATCATCCCTTCCGGGTAAAGGCCAGTACCTGATTGTCGGCGACCGCCTGCAGCTGCGGGTGGTGCCAATCGCCCATCTCGCCCACGCCGATCACCAGCAGACCGCCGGGGCGCAGGCGTTCGACCAGTCGGGCGAGGACCTCTCGGCGCCGCCAGCGGCGGAAATAGATCAGCAGGTTCTGGCAGAAGATCACGTCCATGCCGCCCTGCGGCGCCTGCTCCAGATCGAGCACGTTCAACTGCACGAAACAACAGCGCTGTCGCAGCGCGTCCCTCACCTGCCAGTCGCCGTCCGTCAGTGCTGCGAAATGACGCTGGCGCAACACCGCCGACAGCCCGCCCAGACGCTCGGGCCGGTAACGTCCGCAGCGCGCCCGCTCCAGCGCGGTCCGGCTGAGATCGCTGCCGGTCACCCCGAAGCGGGTCGGCAGGCCGGCCGCCTGCTGCGCCTCGGCAGCCAGCAGCGCCAGGGCATAGGCCTCCTCGCCGGAGGCGCAACCGACGCTCCACAGCTGCCAGGCACGGCCCGCGTCGGCCGCCGAGCCCAGCGCGCGCAGGTGTGCCGCGACACAGGCGAAGGACGGCGGATGACGGAAAAAGCGGGTTTCCTGCACGGTCAGGCGATCCATCAGGCAGGCCCATTCGAACGCGCCGCGCGGCCCTTCGCCCAGTTGGCGCCGGTACTCGGCGTAGCTGTGCAGACCCAGCTCGCGCAGGCGGGCGCCCAGCATGGTCTGTAGGTAGGTACGGCGCTGCGCCTCGACCACCAAGCCGCTGCGGGTTTCCAGCAGTTCCTGCCAGGCCGCGAACTCGCCGGGGTCGAACTCCGCGAGCGGCGTCATGGCCCAGGGTGAACTTGGCTGCATGCCGCGCCCCTCGTCGATGATGGGCATGGGCCATGGCCCATGCCGGGTCTCAGGCCGTTTCCCGCTGTTGCGGCAGGGTGAAGCCGGCCACCGACTGGCGCATGTCGCTGGCCATCTTGGCCAGGGTGCCGATGCTGCGCGCGGTGGCGGTGGTGCCGGTGGAGGTCTGCGAGGTGATCTCCTGGATCACGTACATGGTGTTGGCGATGTGACTGGCCGAGGAGGCCTGCTGGCGGGCGGCGTTGGAGATGTTCTGGATCAGCGCGGCCAGGCTGCGCGATACCTTCTCGATCTCCTCCAGCGCCACCCCGGCGTCCTGGGCCAGGTGCGCGCCGCGCACCACCTCGCTGGTGGTCTGCTCCATGGAGATCACCGCCTCGTTGGTATCGGTCTGGATCGCCTTGACCAGCGCCTCGATCTGCTTGGTCGCCGCCGAGGAGCGCTCGGCCAGACGTTGCACCTCGTCGGCGACCACGGCGAAGCCGCGCCCGGCATCGCCGGCCATCGAGGCCTGGATCGCCGCGTTCAGCGCGAGGATGTTGGTCTGGTCGGCGATGTCGTCGATCAGGCTGACGATGTCGCCGATCTCCTGGGAGGACTCGCCGAGACGCTTGATCCGCTTGGAGGTGTCCTGGATCTGCTCGCGGATGTTGTCCATTCCGGCGATAGTGTTGTGCACCACCTCGTTACCGCGGTTGGCCAGCGCCACCGAGCGCTCGGCCACCGCGGCGGACTCGGCGGCGTTGGCCGATACCTGGTCGATGGATACCGCCATCTCGTTGATCGCCGCGGAGGCGCCGGCGATTTCCTGGGCCTGGTGCTCGGAGGCCTCGGCCAGGTGCATCGCCGTGCCCTGGCTCTCGTGGGCGGCGGCGGCCACCTGCATGGCGGTCTGGTTGATGGTCTCGACCAGCTCGCGCAGCTGGTCGATGGAGTAGTTGATCGAGTCTGCGATGGCGCCGGTGAAGTCCTCGGTCACCGTGGCCTGCACGGTCAGGTCGCCGTCGGCCAGATCGCCGATCTCGTCGAGCAGGCGCAGGATCGCGGTCTGGTTGCGGTCGTTCTTCTCGGACGTCTCGGCCAGGGTGCGCCGGGTGTCGCGCACCAGGATCAGCGCCATCAGCACGATCGAGGCCAGCGCCAGGAGACCCAGCACGTAACCGGCCAGGGTGTTGAAGGTGCGCCCGCCGGCCAGGCTCTCGAAACCGCCGGCCAGCTCGGTGGTGCGCTCCAGCAGACCCTGGGAGCGCTCGAAGATGTCGCTGGCCGCTGCGCGGACGCGGAACAGCTCCGAGGAGGTCTGCAGGATCTCGTCCACCGAACCGGCGACGAACTCGAACAGCTCGGCGGTGGCGTTCAGACGGGCGATCGCCTCGCCGTCGGTGACCCGCGAGATGCCCATGGCGGTATTGCCTTCGCGCATGCCCTTGAGTACCCGGCCGAACAGGCTGGCGTCGCGTCCGAAGCTGTCGGCGGCCTGCAGCGCGTCGCCGGAGCCGGCGAGCACCCGGTTGACCGCGGCGAGGATCCGCTCGGCGAGCAGAGTCTGGCGCTGCGCGACGATCACCTGGTCGGCCGGCGCGCCGTTCTCCAGCAGGATGTCGACCACCTCCTCATACTCGCGCTGCAGTTGCGGCACGGTCTCGGCGAGGGTCTCGGCGACTTGGTGCAGCGACAGCACCGTCTGCTCGCGGGCGAGGATCGTCTCGGTACTCGCGCGCAGCGGCAGCCAGGCCTGCTCGACCGCCG